>Ga0247840_10000564_pt1 | contig 76512 bp, 61 predicted proteins | sample LaCruzMarch2015__FD_192404 | JGI IMG/M metagenome (GOLD analysis project Ga0247840, IMG submission 192404) | Freshwater microbial communities from meromictic Lake La Cruz, Castile-La Mancha, Spain - LaCruzMarch2015_17m | ecosystem: Environmental > Aquatic > Freshwater > Lake | place: Spain... | reverse complement strand
CATTCCAATCAATTAGATGATCAATCTTCAGCAATTGACTATCCTGCACACGACAATTAGCTTCACACAATAAAGAACTCATCCTCAAAACCAATTAGTCATTCCACATAACGACTTCTCTTATATCGCTCTTCTAGCAATCCTTCAATTACGCAGAGGTCTTGTACATCAATTGGCTGGAATACATATTAGATGGGCAATGTAATCTCCAAAGCTTATAACGGCTCCTCAAATATACCCAACGGCACTCTTGATGGCAGGCGTTATTTGGTATGATTTTCTGAGGCGACATTGTTGATTCCGAAATATATGGGGGCAGTATTCCCCCGCACATCTCTGTAATACATCTCTTCCACCAAGGCTGGTGCGACCATGAATTCACCAGCAATAGAAGCTTGAGCCAGGAAAACTAAATGATATTTTCCGGCTGGCAATGTTTTTACATAAAAACGTACAGCATTATTATGTATTTCGGTGTACCAAGAGGCATGTTGCCAAAAATCTGCTCGATCACCACGTGAATTGATGGGGTTGAGAGCCTTGTTGTAAAACATGGAGCTTGGAGGCAGCGGAGATGATTTTTTTTCCAATTCAGATCTTGGTGTAGATGCCAAAAATTCATTCATGACCTCCAATCCACCGGGAACATAGTCCTCAACAACGACAAAGTACCTAGTGCTCGGAGCGATTACATAAATATCGCTACGCACTAGATCGCCGGGATTGATGTTGATTGGTTCGTTTTTCCCGCTTAATAATTCCCAATGATCTTTATTCCAGATGCTATATTCTTTATTTATGCCAAAGCCAAAATTAAGTTGTTTAATATCAGCTATAGGTTTGTAATAGTCGTATGTGATGCTATATGGTATGCCGTCGTTAGACGTAGGTTGTATTATGTTCGTTTCGGATTTCTGGTCTTTTGAGGGATCTTGATCAACCTTCATTCCAATCTCTCTTGTCATTTTGATCCTAATGTCTTTTGCCAAATCTTTTTGTTTTATATCGTATTTTGTTTGGACGAATTTGCCGTGTATCAACTGACTGAGATCGAGCCGTTCTGATTTATTGCCCCCAATAGAAACATTAACAATGCCTGATTGAGTTGTGTTTTTATCATATTTTATTGCATATTTATAGAGAGCGGCTGTACATAGGGCGTTCTCATGTGTATTTCCCACGGGATTTGATTTTTGTGACAGAGCTTTTGTTATGCCTCGTACCAATTGCGTTTCAAAATTATCGGGAATACCAACGTCTTTTTTGTTATCATCAAGATTCAAAATCGCATTCAGTGCTGCGCAATTTGCAGATAACTCCGATGCAAAGATTTGTTTGTACATCTCTCCATTGGCTTCTTTGAACCAGGCCGTTCCGGAATCGTACTGAACATGGTTGAATAAAGTTTGGATAACTTGTGATAAAACTTCGGTATTTTCTGATATGTGGCTGACCGCATACAAATAGTATGCTTGTCCAAGAGTTGTCATATTATTTATGTGTTCTTTATAAAACAAAACCTTATCTCTCGGCACATCTTTAGATTCTGTCAGAGCTGCCAATATCAGAGCTTTGACCGTGAAATCTATCGTGGCTAGATTTTCTGTTTCTTCATCGGCATTAGTTTTACCCAATTGCTCTTTGAGATATGAATTCAGTTCTTTTAAAGGGGCATCTTGAATCTCGTATCCCAAAGACTTAAGCTCAGAGATTACGAGTGATGCATAAGCGCTTAGGTATGGGTTTGAGTCCCATCCCTTGAAGTAAGTGATACCTCCATCTGGATTTTGGAAATTGGGTACTTGATTTAATGTATTTTGTGGCAAGAGCTCTGCTGTTTCCCAGGTAAACGATGATGCATATTTATGCATATATTTACTATAATATGCAGCAGTTAAGCCGGTGCTCAATTTTTGCTCCATGCAGGAATATGGATAATGACTCATGAAATGAAATATCTCGGAAAGATCTCCAATGACGCTTGATAGGAAACGGAGATCAATACTACTGTCTTTCCATGAGACATTCCCTGGAATGGGAACGAAGATCTCTTCTTGATCTTTCAATGATCCGTATTGCAGACCCACTGATGGGTATTGGTTTGAGGAAACTTCTACGAAATTAGACAGGGCGTCCACTATAGAATTTTTTAAATTTTGCACTTCCATTGAGAATGATATGCGTCCATTGAGGATGTTATTGCTATTTGCTTCTATATTTGTGCAAATTTTTTCTGTTTCTAATGGCTGCAAGGTAATTTTACGAACCAATTGTCTTTTGCCGTTCACATTCATGTTAGCTGTTAACTCATAAGCCGTATTTTCTTTGTTCGAAAGAATAAAGCATGCGTTAAACTTGTCGTTTTCTGTTACATGTGTCGGCATTACAGATCGTATCTCAATATTTTTTGCGGCAAGGATATTTTGCGCTTCAAATCCAAAGTTGTTTGTTTCATTGGCAGAGAGAACCATAATACGCCATTCTGTAATGTTATCCGGCAGAGTAAATGTTATAAAGGCTCGGCCTTTAGCGTCAGAAATTATAGATGGATTCCAGTATGCAAGCGCTTTTTCTATACTACGCATGGCAAAAGCCCCGCCATCAGAACCGAACCCTTTGTTGGCAAATCCAACTAATTGGCGAGAGAGAGTAATGTGGTTTATCAGGGTGTAATTTATGATATCTAGATCTGGGATTCTTGTAAAACCTTCGTATATATCGAAATATTTTTTATTACTTAATAAATCATGAACGGCATTATCCAAAACAATTACGGTAAGATCCTGTTTTGGACTTGTATTGATCTCTAGTTCTACCCTTTCTCCTGGTGTGTATTTCTTTTTATCAGTTTTTATCTCGATTTTATTTTTGTTACCCAAGACTTTTGTTGTGACGTGTCCCGTTCTAAACTCTGGATTTTTTGCTTTATCGGGATGCGTATCTCCTGGCATAAAAATTGATGCTGATATATGGAATCCAGGAACATAGTTTTCTTTGATTGGAATTTCGATAATCTCTGCGCTATCATCTAATTGTTTCACGAAGCTATCGATGATTCCAGATTGTTCTATGGTGATTAGCGCATATCCTCCTTTATATGGATTTTTTATCAAATATTTTGCGACTTCCCCAGTTGTATAGGTTTCTTTTTCTGGGATAATTTCTAAGGAGGGATCTTTTTCTTGCCATAAAAAGTACTCTGATCCACTAACTATGATATTCATATTTGTGCTATGCAACTTCGCCGGATTTGCGTTTGGGCCACCACCTATAATTGTGGCTGTTACACGATAAATCCCAGCCTGTTTTGGAATAAATTTGCACTCATCAGCTCCATCTTTTTTGGAAACAAAATCACAAGAAGAAATTAACTCCCATGAGACTGAATATTCTGGTATATAGCCGTTTGCAGATGTCATAATCTTGCCTACTTCGCGCCTTTCTCTTTCTATTACCGTATGTACTTTTAGTCCGTCCGTAGGGATTCCGGCTTTATCAACGACGATTTCTTTGATGACGGCTTCTTTTCCAGATTCGTACACCCACTTTGTGCCTTGTAATCCCACAAAGTTGTTGTAGCCAAAATACAGGGCTGTTTTAATATCAGATTGCGATATTGAACGCTCGTTTTGTACGATACTCTCAACTTCTATTTCGCCATAAGATCCTTTTTGTTCCATCATGACAAAGCTATACGTTTTTTTCCCAGTCTGATCTAACGTTCCATCATTCTCGAACAGCGTATATGATGAGGGGGCAGAATTTTGCTGTGGCCAAGTATTGAAGATGAATCCTTTGGCCAATGGGTGTTCGGAATAAAAAGGTAAATATTTAAGAGAAGCGTTTACCTTTGTACTAGCCCCATTATAGGCTCCACCAGAATAAAAGTGGGATTCCGTTACAATAGAAACTCTGTCATCTACTTTATATTTATCTGAATCTAGGGTAGTTGAGATCTTGAATGTTGGCGGAATATAATCGCTTACCAAGACTCTCATGGGATTCAAGGCTTTATATTCGTTGCCACCACTTACCGTTAGTTCGAAAGTATACCATCCAGTTGCGGCCTGTTTGGATAGCGCGGCTTCTCCACTGATTGCTCCAAACTCTGATAAAGTGAATTTGGGGATTTCATGGATAATTTTTCCCGTAGAATCAACAAGCTTAAGATGATATTCTATATCTTTATTTGGGATGACTAGATCTCCGGGTATCTGCTGTCGCAGATATATTTTGTATTTGATATTATCTCCAGGTTTATATATGCCCTCCGCGGTAATTCCCCATGCGGTGAAGTAGTCTTCATCTTTGATTCTGAGGGGCGTTGGAAAATATCGTGATTCGCTGCGGAATTGGTATGATATTGGTAGGACAGACAGCTCTCCTTCTTTCTGAACCAAAATATGGGGCTGAAGGACGCTACTGTAGTTATCTGTTGGTATGAATTGTTTAAAATCCATATAACCCGGAATAAGCGCGATGCCGTTCAGGTCAGTTGTTACAGGTGGGAACTTGAGTTGTTGTCTTGGAAAAAATATACTAACCGTTGCATCCTTAACCGGCTCACCACTTATCAAATCTGTTACCCAGACTAGAGATTTATAGTATCCTATTTTCGCTTGAATCTGGTAATTCGTAATTTCGGCAAAAAAGTCATGTCCTTGGTGCGAAGGTGAATTTGGAGAAAGTACGCCATAGATAAAGCCGCTTTGATTATTTAGTAATTTACGAATCTCGAGGGTTGTTATCACCTCTTTATTTCGTTTTGAGTTAATTGAATATTCCTTAGAGTTATAAAGACTGGCACTGTAAGGAGAGTTTGAATAATCTGACTTTGGAGTTGCCGTAAAGGCATCGTAGCCAAAAGATAGTTTATCAACATTGATTGAGCTAATATCAACATCTGTATCATTAAATTTATATAAAACGGTATTTTCTTTCACGCGAATATCTGGTTGTACGTGACTGGTTTTGATGCTGATGGGTTTTGTGGTAAATTTGCGTCCAAATATATCTTGTGGAATTCCTTTCTCCGTGAAAATGGCGCGTTTAAAATAATTGAACACACCACCTAATTTGAGCGTGTATTTTGCATCGGGTTCTGACAGCGTTATATTCACGCTGTTTACTATGTTCGTACGTTGCGCTGTTTCTCTTGGGGTGGGTTGCTTACAGTCTCGCGCGTAAATTGCTTTTCCTAGGCTGGTCTGAACGTATTGTTCTTTGTTAGAGAACAAGTTTGCAAGAATATAACACTGGATGTCTTGTCCATAAGTTGGGGAGGTGAAGTTGACCGATATTTGTGCTCCTGAATAATCTAGGGCGCAGTCAGCTTTTTCAAGATCGGTTACCGTGACATATTTCCCTTCGGGGTTTATACAGCCAATAGATTTGATGGTAAAGTCTTTCGATAATTCTTCAGTGATTTCTACTCTTTGCGCCTTTAACGTTGGGGCTCCACCTCCTTCAAGTGGTTTTAATCCTTGATCTATTTGCAACGAAACCTTTGTGTTGTATGGTAGCGCCTTTAGTGGTCGGACCACCCACATCCTGCCTTCATCGCAATCAGTTCTCCATGAGGTATCATAGAGGGTTACCTTGGGGTTATGCTTGGGGTCAAACTTACAATTTTTATCTATTGAAGTGAGTTTGACGTCGAATTTATCACCATTTGCCATAAAATGTATTTTATTCGAAAGCTCTATCTTATCGATTGCTTGATCGAAAGAAACCTGAACAACCGGAATAGACCTGCTATCATATCCGATTATAGTAGTATCTAAAATCTTGAGACGTTGCGTTGTGATTGTGTGTAGATAATCTTTATCTACTTTGGCATGACCCATTTTATCATCGTGTTTGATTTTGATGGAATAAGTGGTCGCTGGAGCAATCGGGGTTAGCCCAGTTTCGATATTACACGCCACCGTTGCATTGTTGATCCATTGCCAGCTGCACTTCAATTCTGGCGTAATTGTAACTGGAATATCCGTAGTTTGCTGAGCAAGGGGTACTGGTTTAGATAAGTTTATAATAATTTGAGAGAATATTTTTGTATCTAGGTCTTCTGATGTTGGACTAATGCTTTTTATAGCAATGGCATCAGAAACATCGGCGGCATATATTTTGCTGTTGTTAAAAAGAGAGCTATCAACGTCATTAAAATTGAATGTAACAATAAATGCAAAAGATAGGCCTAAGATTGAAATAAATTGACGTAACATCCCAAAGTAAATCATGTAGATACTCTAGTTGTAGATGTTACAGATTCTGGTCTATATAAGCAATACAGAATTTGACGTCGTGAGTTGAGGGCGATTCGAAAATTACTATGAATCCGATTGGTAAACTTAGTCATATACCGCTGTAAAATCTATGATCAAATTGATTGATTGCGACATAATAAAGTGGGGATCCAGATTCTTCATATATCACGGGGGTACTAAGCATTATTTCTTGGTATGGAATATTTCGCATAGGGCAGGGGAGCTCCATCTGGAAATAAGATTTGATTTGTGGCTTTAAATATCGCCAACAATCCATATTCATGACGGAAACAAAAAAAAATTTGTTTTGATTGGCAAATACACAGGGAAGTTTGACGATAAATCGTTTATCCCATAACACTTCCTCATCGCATCTTATAGGAATCAATTTGTTATCTACTAATTCTTTCTCTCTCATAAATAATAAATTGCCATCACCTATGTCGCATATACAGCAACCGCCCAAAGTTTTTTTATTAAATTTCACTCCAGGGTTATTCACAGAAGTAACGAAGGTCCACTTTGTGATTTGCGCATAAAGTTTTTGTAGTTGTTTTAGTCTAGCAATAAATGCCCCCCCACCTATACGCATTAAAAGATTACGCAAAATCCTTAAAGCGATTTCTTTGTGCAATTTCGAAAATCTAGTCGAATTCAAGAGCGCATACCCTAACTTCGAATGCCATACAACACTCTCAATTGCCTGTTTTGTCTCTTGGTCTAAAAAATCCTTGGCTCTTTTTGCATTTTCTCCCAAAAGTGTGAGGCGTTTCTGCAGGATTCCCGACGAACCAAGATATGGGTCTATAACCTTGAATATTTGCCGTATTTTAGCCCTTTCATAGCGAAGATCTTCGTTTGTGATGTCATCAATCCAGCGAACGGAGTTTTCTTGTAGAAATGTTTCTATATTCCGCCTATTTAATGACAACATCGGTCGTAAGACACGGATTTGATTGATAACGTTATACTCTGGGATCCCGCAAATACCATCAATGCCGCTGCCGCGTAATATTCGCATAAAAATAGTTTCGGCTTGATCGTCATAGTTATGTGCGGTCACAAGATATTCCAACCCTTGCTCTAAGCAAAATTGAGACAACAAGTGATAGCGTCCTTTCCTTGCATGTTGATGTATGTTTGATTTTATCGACTCATTATGCTCCCACGTTAGGATTTTCGTGGGGAGGCCGAACTTACTCTCTAGATACCGTTTTGTTTCTTCTGCATCTATGGTGGAGTTTTGACGTAATTTGTGATCTACAATCAGACAATATGCGTTTTTGATATTGGATAATTTTGTCAAAAGAGCTAAGCACATGCTATCTGCGCCGCCAGAGACAGCTAAGGCAAAATTTTTATTCAATAAAATATTTTCGGTGTGCTCAGGATCGGAAGCATGTTCATCCAGACTAAGTAAACGAACAAGATTTGATCTAAATAAAGTGAGCATATTATTACTGATACTTGGTGTTGGCTGAGAAATGGATAGCTGGTCATTTTTAGCCCTTGCCTTGTTTACACGAAGCCGAAGTTAGCAGAATATCTTGATATAAGAAATAAATAATTAGTTGCTCTATAGGCGCATCGAAGATATTGTTTTGGATGTTATATGGGGCAAGGGTCGAAAAATAAGGTTGACTCTTTGGGCATATTCCTGTAGCTGGTTATGTCCAGGAAAGCGGGTGTAGCTCAGGGGTAGAGCACAACCTTGCCAAGGTTGGGGTCGAGGGTTCGAATCCCTTCACCCGCTCCATGTCTGGGGGTATAGCTCAGTTGGTAGAGCATCTGCTTTGCAAGCAGAGGGTCATCGGTTCGAATCCGTTTACCTCCACCAGTTCTCTTTGATGTCAGGTTCTTTTTTTGCGCCAGTGCCATTTTTGATGCTGGTGTGGGTGTCTTCCTGGGTGATGCCCCGTGATGGAGTTCCGCCTAAAATAACAAAAGTATTCCCCAAGTAACAAACAGGTTGGCGATGCTCAGGAACACTGCAGCACACGCAATGTCTTTTGCTATCTTCGTGAGATCGTGGTGCTCCTTTCCTACTCTGTCTAGGGCGGCCTCTATACTAGTATTTATAAGTTCTGTGATTAACATGAGAAAGATAGAGCCCAGCATTAAGGCGAGGCTCAGCTTATCTCGAGCTAAAAAAGGAGCGGACACGATAAGCGGAATCGCAATAAAAAGCTCGACCCTAAAGGCAAATTCAAATTTTATTGCAATTTTCAAACCCGCAAAGGCGTGCCCCAATGCTTTCAATATTTTTTGGCAAATTTGGCAAAGATTTATTGGCGCCATCGATTATTGGCTCTGATAATGTTGTTGATATTGCTGACATTGCTGATCATGGGAATCATGCTGAAATTGAGACTGACCAATAACGCTGCATAGTTTCTCGCAATTCAGTTGCGCTACATTGCTGTCTGGTATAGCGGTGTGAGGAATATTGTGCGGTTGCAGTAGCTGTTCTTGTGTTTGTGGAGTTTGTGTCTGCGGTGCCTGTGTTTGCGGAACATGGGTTTGTATTGGATACTGCTCAAAATGGTTGCCTTGGTTAACCGGGTTGACTTGGTTAACCGGATTAGTCATTGGTGGATTATTTTGGCTGTAGTCGTTGTTATTATTCGGAACCTCATTTTTTGGAACCTCATTTTGTTGATAGGTCATTTTTCCGCCGGTTATGTCGAACCTGCCTGGCCCTTGTTTGTTGAACATCGGTTTTTTAGGCATATTAGTTGTATATATTTATAAAAAGCTAAAAAACAGATATATACATTTTTTGTACACGAAGCAATCAGGATTTTTGATCGCTCCACAATTTGTTGAAGAAACTAATCCTTTGCCACATTCAAATTTCCTATTTATTATTGCAGCATGGCTTGAGATTACTAGCTAGTAAACACCTTACAGAAAATGCATTCTTCTTTTTTTTACTCCCTAATAGTTCATACCCTAATCATAATCTTTGTCATTGTTGGATTTCCTCGTTGGACAAGTGATCCAAATCTTCAAAAAAGCTACATCATTCCCATCGATCTTGTTGAGATATCGCAATTGACTAACCTGAAGATTAAAAAAAATGTTAACGACATGTCAAAGATTGACCCCAATAACAAAGAGGCCTTAGACAAAACGAAAAGTGAAAATACGGTGCCGGCGGTGATAGCGCAACAGGAGGAGCCAAAAGAAAAAGAGATAACCAAAAAGGCTATAAATACAGATAAGCAAAAAGAGAAAGATAAACCCAAAGATCAACCCAAAGATCAAGAGGATCCAGAGGCTTTAAAAATAAAGTTGGTTAAAGAGAAGAAGAAATCAAATCCACAGGATGTAAAAAAAGAGCAAAAGAAGAAGAAAGAGCAAGAGAAGAAAAGGGTACTAGAAAAGCCGGTTCCTACAGAGCAAAAGAAGGAAGCGCTAGTGAAAAAGAAGGAAAAGAAGAAGCAAGATATTTTTAGTGAGGCTGTTCTTAAATCCCTAAAAAGCGGTGAAAAAGCAGCGAAGTCTGAAACAGATGACATAGAAAATGCGATCCAGGGGAATGTGGACGATTTATCTTATAAGCCCGAGCTTCCACTCAGTATTAGTGATTTAGAATCAATTAGATCGCAGATATCCAGCAAATGGAACACCGCTGCATTTAGTGGCAACAGTGAGAACAAGTCCATGCAAGTGACCATCATCATTCTATTAGATAGGGGGGGTAATGTTACGGATGTGAATCCAGTTTCGTCATCTGGGGGCGGAAAAACGTACCAAGTCTTCGTTGAAAGCGCAATACGCGCCATACGTATGGCGTCTCCATTGCAAAATCTTCCAGCAGAGAAATATGACGTTTGGCAAGAAATAGAATTTAGTTTTGACGCTAGCGGCATGATATACTAGTGTATTGGCAGTAGTGTGTTGATTGTCATCAATATATTTATTTTTGTTTAGCTCATAGTATATGAAAAAAGCGTTATTTACTGGGTTTTTAGGCTTGGGTTTATGGATGCTTACAACGCCTCCTGCCGGACTTACCCTAGATGCTTGGCATTTATTTATTATCTTCTTCGTAACGGTTTTCGGAATCGTAATTGATGCACTAGCGCTAGAGACGATAACGTTGCTGAGCTTGACTGTGTGTATCGCGACAAAAACACTGCCATTTAAGCAGGCGCTATCGGGATTTAGTAGCGATACTGTATGGCTTGTGGTTATGGCGTTCCTTATAGGGCGCGGCATAATAAAAACCGGCTTAGGAAGGAGGTTGGGGTATTTTTTTATTGCGAAATTTGGAAAGACCCTTCTTGGTCTTGGGTATAGTCTAATCTTTACTGAATTTTTATTAGCTCCAGTTGTCCCTAGTGCAAGTGCGCGGGGTGGAGGAATAGTTTTTCCAATTGCAAGATCCATTATAAAAGAGTCGAATCAAGAGGCTCCCGGGAACAAGTTCGCCATTTATATCACTCAAATATGTTTCCAGGCAAACGTTGTAACAAGCGCAATGTTTCTAACCGCCATGGCAAGTAATCCAATCGCGGCAAAGCTTGCAAGCGCTAGTGGAGTAACATTATCATGGGCAAATTGGATGATCGGCTCCATTGTGCCGGGAATAGTGTGTTTGGCGATATTGCCAATCCTACTTTATGTGGTTTGCCGTATTAGCAAAGTAAAATATGCGAGTACATCGGATTCTGCCGTGGAATCTCTAAAAAATCTTGGTCCATTAACACAGAATGAGTACCTAATGCTTGGTATATTCTCCATGCTTATTTTACTTTGGAGCACGGAGGGCATTACGCATATCTCAACCGCAACAACAGCTATGATGGGGGTTGTAATACTGCTTTTGACACGAGTATTAACTGTCGATGATATTATATCAGAGAAAGCTGCCTGGGGGACCATGATATGGTTTGCTGCTTTTGTGGGTCTTGCGGAAAATTTAACAACTCTTGGTGTAACGGGATTCCTTAGTGAGTATATCCGAAAAACTGTAGTGGGCGATCCACACGTTATCTTCACCCTGCTTCTATTGATGTTTTTCTATATGCACTACTTTTTCGCAAGTGTGACAGTTCATGTAACCGTGATGTATACAGTGGTGCTCGTGATGTTCTTGCAGCTTGGAATCCCGGCCTTACCAGCGGCCTTAGGTTTGGCAAATTTATCCGTTCTATCGGCGGGTTTAACGCATTACGGTATTAGTTCGGCGCCAATATTTTATGGTGGGGGATATATGACCATACCTCAGTGGTGGCGGATCTCATTCGTCGTCAATACTTGCAACTTTGCTTTGTGGGTGCTCGTGTCCTCTCTGTGGTGGAAATGCTTGGGTTGGTGGTAAATAGGTGGCGAGATCAGGTAATGACCCAGATAAATCTCAAACGTTAATAGGGCACTTAACAGATCTTCGAAAAAGAGTCATCGTTTGCTTAATTTGCCTCCTAGTGGCGTTTTTAGCGGCGTTTAGTTTTGCTGCCGAAATATATGAATTGCTTGCCCACCAGTTGCTTAATGTTTTAGCCCAAAACGGTATCGCGACACATAAGCTGATCTATACCCACCTCACCGAAGGGTTTACCACCTATGCAAGGTTAGCCCTACATACAGCGCTTATCGGAACCTTTCCAATTATCTTGGCACAAACCTATTTCTTTATTGCCCCGGGGTTGTACGAGAAAGAAAAAAAGTGGATCCGCCCATACTTGTTTTTCTCGCCCACTCTATTTCTGATAGGAATGCTCGTATCATACTACATCGTTATGCCGGCCGCCTGGAAATTCTTCCTAACATTTGAAAACAATAAGATTCCAATAATTTTGGAGCCGAAGATCAGCGAGTATCTCACCTTGACAACGGAATTAATGGTGGGATTCGGATTTGCATTTCAGTTGCCGGTGGTATTAACGATATTAACCCGACTTGAATTGGTTCGCGCATCAACGCTTATCAAGTATGAAAAACACGCCATTGTTTTTATATTCATCATAGCCGCGATCCTAACGCCACCAGATGTGATCAGCCAAATCCTACTTGCCATACCAATGACATTGCTATACGATCTGTCAGTGAGGATTTGTAAATACTTTGAGAAGACTAAACGTGTACGAGATCAGGTTGATCGAAGAAAATCCGACTCAGTTTAATCAGGGAATGCAAAAGCGTGGGTTGGATGTTACTGCCGCAGAGATATTGATATTAGTAAGTGAAAATCGTAAAAGAAAACAGGCTCTAGAAGCCTTGCAAAATGAGCGTAATCGCATTACAAAATTGATAGCGCAAAACGGGGGGGGGGAATCAGAGTTAAAAAAGGACGCCGAACGAATTAAATCCGAACTTCCGTTACTTGAACATGCGCTAATACTCTCAGAAAAAGCTTTATATGACAAAGTTAGTTTGTTACCGAATATTCCAGAGGAAGATGTTCCGTTTGGTTTAGGTGAAACGGATAATGTTGAAATCAAAAAGCATGGAACAATAAGAGAGTTCCCGTTCAATCCAAAAGAGCACTTTGAATTGGGCAAAAATCTACGTCAAATGGATTTTGAGCATACGGCCAAAATTTCCGGTAGTCGGTTCGTAACTCTTTCTGATGACCTTGCTTTGTTGGAGCGTGCCTTGGCAAATTTTATGCTGGATTTACACACAACGAAATTCGGTTATACGGAAGTGGCGCCACCAGCTCTGGTTAGGGATATTGGTATGTTTAACTCTGGCCAGTTACCAAAATTTGTTTACGATAGCTTTATGGTTGCGGACGGGAAATATTGGCTAATTCCAACGGCAGAAGTCCCGTTGACAAACATAGCTTTGGGAAGGCTCTTTCTTGAAGAAGAGCTGCCTATGCGGGTAACCGCTCATACTCCATGCTTTAGATCAGAGGCTGGGAGTGCTGGTAGAGATACCCATGGAATGATCAGATTACACCAATTCAACAAAGTCGAGTTGGTGAGCATGTCTACTCCAGCACAATCAAAGGCAGAGCTAGATAGAATGATAAATGCTGCGGAAGAGATCCTGAAATTACTAGAATTACCATATCGGATAGTGTTATTATGTTCACAGGACATGAGCTTCACAGCTCAAAAAGCATATGACATAGAAGTTTGGCTGCCTGGGCAAAAACAATACAGAGAAATCTCAAGTTGCTCTAATTGCGGATCTTTTCAAGCTGAACGGATGAAAGCTCGATATAAGGATGTGTCAAAGAATAAGAACTTACCAATACACACACTAAATGGTTCAGGACTCGCTGTGGGTAGGACGTTAATAGCGATTTTAGAGAATTACCAAGAGCAAGGGGGTTGCATCACAATACCGGACGTTCTAAAGCCTTACATGCGCGGAAAAAGTAAAATCGAAAAGACATCCAAAAAGCTATACTAATTTAGAAACATTAGGAATTCCTAAGAAGGAGTAAGGTCGTCATGAAAGAAATTGCGGAAGATTCAAACAGCCCAAAAGAGACTGGGGTTGTTCACGCTAAATTTGGCAGAAGATTAGTCGCCGCGACTATAGACATAATGCTTTTAGCCATGGCGCAAATTTTCCTCTCTGAACTGTTCTTTGCTCTTAAGTTTCCCGGGGACATTAGTATAGGAGATCAATTACAGAATTTTTTTCAAAATTTAAACAACCCTCAACCCAATGAAATAGTGGGGAATTTTTTTGCATTTTTATCAAATAACAAGATCTTGTATGTATACATAGGGTGGCATTTATCTACAATCTTTCTCATGATGCTCTATGTTCTTTATTTTTGGATTACTAGGGGGGCCACTCCCGGTAAAATGCTAACTAGATGCCGCATAGTTGATATAAAAACATTGAAAAAACCAACTGCCAAGCAATGTATCTTGAGGCTCCTGGGATACTGCATATCTTTACTACCCCTCGGGCTTGGATTCTTGATGATCGACTTAAACAAACAAAAGCGTGGTTTACATGACTTTATCGCAAGCACAATGGTGATAGTAACAAAGAAAGGAAAGTAGATTTATTCAAAAATATATCTTAAGAAGTAATCCAGAAAATTCATCACGTAATCATATCAAGATCGGATAAGTGACGTATTTGTTAAGTTTTCCATGAACAGGTTTGAAGAATGTCTCGGCTTCGTACTTATCTAAATTTATCATCGTTAAAGAAAAAAATATTGCTACTCATATGTGGTATAGCGGTATTAACACCAATGGCCCTAACCACCTTACTAACTTTTGTTTATTACTATCTCGGTATTGAGTCCATCTTCAGCAAACAAATACACGATTCTTTTGACGAAGTGGCAAATGTGTCCCGTTTATATCTGGACGAGCACATCAACAGCATAAGAGCTGATATTTTATCTGTTGCGAATGATATTGAACACAACATAACCCAATTCCCAACAGATCATTATGCATTGTCTCAATTTCTTATCCATAGAGCTAATGCGCTTTCGTTATCAGAAGCCCTTATACTAAATCAAAACGTCATCATTGCCCAAACCTCACTTGGTCCTTCAATTTTATTTGAACAGCCGCCGCTTGAAGCCATGGAAAAAGCTAAATCTGGCGAAGTTTATATAGAAAAGGTTGAAAACAGCAGTAAGGTTAGGGCTGTAATGCTTCTTCAGAATTTTTATGACGATAAATTGGGGGGGCAGATGTACTTATTAATAAGTAGGTATATAGATCCCGAAATTATTCAGCATATTGAAAATACAGAGCGTTCGGTAAGCCTATATAACAACCTTAAACAAAATATTGTGCGCAATAGGTATGTTGTTATATCTGCGTTCGTTCTTCTTACTCTTTTATTATGGGTTTTGGCTGTGTTATTGGCAAAGAAAATGACCAACATAATATTAGAGCCAATAAAACAATTAGTGGATGCAACAGCCAAAATACGTCAAGGTGATTACAACATACGGGTTGAAGAAATCGATGGTCAAGATGAGGCGAGGCTTTTAGCACGTGCTTTCAATAAAATGATAGCCACTATTGCCAAACAACATTCTGAATTAGTCGTGGCAAGTCAGGCTATCGATGATAGGCGTTGTTTTATTGAAACGATATTATCGGAATTATCTGCTGGGGTACTTGTAACTGATAAAGATAGGCGTATTACGCTATACAATATTTCTGCAGTAATATTTTTAAACGCTAAGGATGGGGAAATTTTGGACAACACCTTATTGTCAGACATTTTTCCGGAAGCGGATGAGGCTATTCAGTTATTGCTCCAAGATCGGGAGGCAGCAAAAACAGATATGTACATCGAGTTCAGAAGGGGGCAGCATCAGAGACATTTTTTTATAAAAATAGGCGTAATATTTGAAGCAGACAAAAACTACACAAAAGGAAAGCAAATCCCAAAAACAATCATTATAACTTTTGACGACATTACGGAGCTCATAAGCGCCCAGCGTTTCCAAGCATGGGCAGATATTGCGCAACGTGTTGCTCACGAAATAAAAAACCCACTCACACCGATACGTTTGGCGGCAGAGAGGTTACAAACAAAATTTGCCAATCAAATAGTGGCATATAAAGACCAATTCGCTAGATATCTCGACATCATCAATAGAAAGGTTGACGATATGCATGGTATGCTTGCCGAATTTATTGAGTTTGCCAAAATTTCTACCCCCCAAATCAAGAGAGAGGATATATGTTCAATTATCAAGGATGCCATTTTATTAGAAGAGGATGCACATCCCAACATAGTGTATGGGCTCCATACAAACAGTAACGCGTGTTATGTCGATTGTGATCGCAGACAATTAAATCAAGTATTTACAAACCTACTCAAAAATGCGGCCGAAGCTATTCTTGGCAAAGTAGAAGGGTCAACATCTCCAACCATTTTGGTCAAGATAGAAAGGGGCGATCATAGCGTAAAAATTATTATTTCTGATAATGGTCCGGGTATTCTCGACGAAATTTTGAGCAAAGCTTGTGAACCCTATGCAACAACAAAGGCATACGGTATGGGGGTTGGGCTTTGCGTTGTGAAAAAAATAGTAGAAGAGCACGGTGGAAAATTTATGATATATAATAACCAAGATATGGGAGCAAGTGCCTCATTTACATTGCCAATTTAAACGGAATGAACCCAATACTTTGTTGAAGAGTAATTCATGGATTGGTTACACTAAATATTTTTTTGGATACGATGCAATTCACCCTATACCAAAATTCTTATATATAGTATATTTGTGTAGGGTAGCCAAAAGCTTATGCTTTTCAAGCGCATGCAAACGTCTAATTTAGTGGTATTAAAAGACAAGCGGACATTGCACGGTATTATTCTAATGTTGTGTCATGCAGCTGCTATGGCTGTGATCTATATTGTATGCAAGAAGTTGATGCATGGACTATACCCAGAACAAGTCACATTTCTATATAAATTCGCTGTACTTTTTGCAATCCTGCCTTGGTGCCTTAGAAAGGGCGGTTACAGAAATTTGAAGACAACCAAGTTTAGTCTGCATTTGGTAAGGTCTTTGTTTACATTAATGGCGCAGATTTGTTTTTTTTATGGCCTAAAATATGTTAAGGCCGTTGATGCCACGGCCATTACTTACCTAGAGAATGTCTTTATGCTGTTTGTGGGGTTGTTTTTATTTCAAGAAAGGGTTACCTCCGGAAAAATCGTGATGATCAGTGCTGGGGTAATAGGAACTTTACTGGTAACCAAGCCTGGTTTCCACGAATTCGACCAAAATTATCTTTTTTTATTTGCGGCAGTAATTTTTTGGGGAATTGCCAACACGATCATAAAGCTTCTAGGGAAAACAGAGCGCACAAAGGTGCAGGTGTTTTATTCTTCGTTCTTTGGGTCCATATTTGCATTTCCCTTTGTATTACTACACGGGTGGGATCAGTTCCAATTCGGATATCTAAAATACATTGTTCTTCTTGCCATAACTCACTTCATTCACTCTGTGGCATTCTTTAAATCTCTGAAACTCGCAGAAATTTCAACTGTTATGCCCTTTGATTATGCGCGCTTGATATTCACTGGTTTTTTAAGTTACGCTATCTTGTCAGAAGTTCCAGACACATATTCCTTAATGGGATATATTGTTATAGTCATTGGGGGGTGCTATTTGGTGTTTAAGGAGGGCAAGAATAGGTATTTCAGCAAAGATGTTAAGATGGAATTAAGCTCTGGTTCTGATTTATTATAGTGATTATGTATCAGAATCACGGCGCGCAATTTCGATAATAACTTATCTTGCCCTAGATGCGAAATGCAATATTAGGGTTCCATAGCAGAAAGAAAGTAACGATCCACATAACACGCCAATTTTGGCTTGCGTTAAAGAGGTCCCGTCATGGAAAGATAGAACGGCAACAAATATACTCATTGTAAATCCAATGCCACAAAATATAGAGGCGGCATAAATTTGCATAAAGCTTGCTTTTTCAGGCATTTTTACGATCTTTGTTTTAATCAAAATCCAAGCTGCGCTGTAAATACCGATCTGTTTTCCAAGAAATAAACCAAGGGCAGTTCCTAATGTTATTGTTGAAATAATGTCTATACCAGATACTTTGCTCAACAGGATCCCGCCATTTGCAAAGGCAAATAATGGCATAAGGCAATATGACGAAATAATTTCTAACCTTCTTCTGAATGAACGAGAGACGTCAGCGACTTTTTTTGTAGAGATTGGCATTAACGACCCCAGGACAACTCCAGAAATAGTGGGGTGTATTCCAGAGCGTAGAAAACAATACCACATAACTATCCCAACAATTAAATAAGAGGAGATTTTTGTAACTCCGCATTTATTCATCATATATAGAAATATCACGCACACACAGCCACATGCAACATATCCAAAATGGAGCATTGAAGTGTAAAATAATGCAATGATAACGATCGCTATTAAGTCATCTATAACAGCTAGCGCCGTGACGAATACTTTGAGTGATGGTGGGAAAGCCCTTCCGAATATCGAAAGTGCTCCAATGGTAAAGGCGATATCTGTTGCCGAAGGGATGGCCCATCCGCGTATTCCCGTGTTGTAATTTATGGCTATATATATCAGTATGGGGGTCACGACTCCCATAATCGCAGCCACTAAAGGAAAGAGTCTGTCTAACGAAGTTGCTAGGTGTCCATCAACCAATTCTTTTTTGAGATCTATACCAATTAATAAAAAAAATTGAGCCATGAAAAAATCGTTGATCCAATCGCGAAAAGAGAGATCTAATGAAATGAAGAAGAAGGAGAGATCAAGCCGCTGGCTAAAAATCTTGGTATATTCTTCTTCCATGCCATAATTTACGATTATTATAGCGAGTAAGGTTGCGATAAAGAGCAGGGCGCCTTTTTCGATTGCTTGATGGAAAAATGTTGTAAAAAGATAAAAGTTTTTTCTCATAGATTGCAAGCCATCCGATCTTTGCCTTAAAAGATGTTTTTGTTCTGTGTCTTATAAGCGCCCAGATGCGTCATAGATGGTTGTTTCTAGGTATTCGGTTAAATTGGGGGTCGACTCTGAGTTCAGCAAAGGTTTTAGGAACATAATTCGGATGGTGCCCCTTTTATAGAAAAAAGAACCATAAAAACGACCTGAATTATGGGCTACTGGTAACAAGATAACTTTTGATGATCCCTTGACTATTGTTGCTATTCCCGACTGAAACTTATGTCTCTCGCCATACTTCACCCTGGTGCCCTCTGGGAATATAACCATTGCCCGCTTTGAATCTCGATCTTTATCGATATAGTTTCGAATCTTCTTTAGGGCACCTATTTTTTTCGCTCTATCGATAATGAGCATCTTGGTAAAATATAGATAGAGTCCAAATATTGGTATGCGAGTTAACTCTTTTTTTAGTACGAACACCGGGCAATTTAGGTAATATGTCAAAAACAATGTTTCCCAAGCGGACTGATGATTGGGAACTACCACCAGTCTATATTGATGGAGGTTTACCGCTGCCAAGGCGTTATCGAGATGCTTTTTGCCAATTATTTCAAATCTTACTCCGCACAAAATGCGAAGGGCCTCAACCATTCCCATAGCCCAAAAAGTTCCAATTTTTCGAGCCAGATTCTCGGAAACAAACGCTAATGGCATCCAAAAAACGCCCCAAAAGAGGCTGAAGATCCAACAAAAATTTATAAAAATAAACGATCTTATATAGGACATCGCTTTCTCATTTAGTATGTTTGTTCTTATGCTTTCTTCATGGTTGCTCGCGCAACAGAACCTGAAAAACCTTACGGGGTGATAAAAAACCCAGCCAAACTTGCAGTAAGGCAATTGGCAAATACACCAACTAACAAGGCTCGGATACCGAGCTGCACAACCTCCCCCTTACGCTCTGGCACCAAAGTTCCATATACTCCGGTCATAATTCCCATACTGCCGATGTTAGCAAAGCTGCATAAAGCATATAGAGTGATGATTCTAGTATGATCAGATAATGCTAATCCGATCTTTGCAAACTCTTGGAATCCGATTAATTCATTTGTAATTATTTTTGTCCCAATAAGTGCGCCAACGGTTCCGGCCTCTTCAAATGGCACTCCCATTAAAAGTGAAAGTGGGAAACAAATCCAGCCCAAAATACGTTGTAACGATAGCGGTTCCTGATTAAAATATGGTAAAAGTGCCAAGACTTTATTGGACACATCTATCAATGCCACAAAGCCTATTATCATCGCGATTACTGTGATGATAACCTTTCCTCCATCAATAATACCAGTAAAGGCAGCATCTATTGAATTTTTCGCTTTAGTAAAATTAGCATAATCACCATCTGTATGATGCTCTGAAGTTTCTGGAATCATAATCCTGGAAAGCGCAAGTGCCCCCGGAATATTTATTAACGCTGCGCTGATAATATGAGATATGGAATTTGGGATTAGTTGACCTATAAGGATGCTGTACAATACCATTACAGAACTTGCGGTACCAGCGGTTCCGCAGCACATCATGCTAAATAGCTCGCTTCTGGATAGTCTTGCCAAATAGGGGCGAACAACCAACGGCGTCTCGCTCATACCAGTAAAGATATTAGCCGACACGGCAATACCAAGTGTACCACTAATAAAGAAGATTTTACGAAAAAAGGCCGACATGATTTTTACGATGAATGGCAAAATTTTCCAATGAATCAATAACGCACTGAGAGCAGAGATTACAATCAAACTTGGTAACCCCTGAAATGCCAAAATAAAACCAAATCCAGCTTCTGGGGGAGGGGAGGCCAATCCTCCAAAGCATACGGCTACAGCTTTAGCTGTTGATTCATTGATTGCCCCCAAAACATCGTTGATAGCAGCGAAAACATTTGCAATGCTCGATATCTTAAATACACAAAATGCAAACAACACCTGCCAAATCATGCAAGATAAAACTGATTTCCACGAAATACGGTATTTCTCTTCGCTCATGAAAAAGGAAATGAACAAAAAAACCGCCACCGAAAGTAGGAAATAAACCGGAATGACAGTGGACTGTGTGGACATGTTGGAATGGATACCGATTGCCGTTCTTGAACGGTGTACCTTAACGTTGGTGGTTTAGCAAGAACTTTGTGCTCTGCTGAAAAATAAGGGGGGTATATAACTTAGGACCTAGGGCGTAAGTTCCCAGCAAATTTTTCAGAAAGCCCGGATGCCTCTGCAGATTCAATCTTTGTGAAAAGTTTGGCGTTTGCTTCAATGCTATGCATACGATGGAAATAATGAAAATTCATTCCATCTATAAATGGCGTTGAAGCCAACTTAGTATGATTTTGGTCGTGCAATATTTTCAGAATCTGTTCAGAAGAAAATGGAATGAAAGGAAAGCTTATTATGGCAAACAGTCGCATTAAATGTACGCAATGCACGAGTGTTATAAACGCGGCATTTTCATCTGTTCTTATAACTTTCCAAGGTTCTTTTTGAGAGATATACTCATTACCCAGAACCCACAAAGATCTAAGGGCTCCTATGGCGCCTCTGAAGTGCAGATCATTCAAGCATTGTGATAAGATTTTTATTCCGGATTCCAGTTTTTTTACAAGCTCTTTATCTATCAACTCTTCATGTAGGGAAAGAGGGATTTTCGAATCATGATATTTCGCTATTAGGGCGACTGTTCTATTACAAAAATTTCCTAGTACGTCAGCTAAATCTTTATTGATGGTTGAAGCAAAATGTTCGAAATTAAAATCAGAGTCTGATGTTTCTGGGCAATTTGCCATTAAGTAATATCGCCAATAATCTGCTTCATAGAGTTCAATCGCGTCATCCATAAAGACTCCTCTTTTTTGACTAGTGGAAAACTTCCCGTGATCGTACGTCAGCCAATTAAAGCTTTTGATATAATCGACTTGTTTAAACCCCATATTTGCAGCCAATAAAACCGATGGCCAAAAAATTGCATGGAATGTGACGTTGTCTTTTCCCATAAATTGGACGTAATATGTGTCATCAATCCCGTTGTTTTCTTTGTCGTTATTGTTTTTGCAGTCAAGCCACCATTCTTCCCAATTTACGGTCAACTCTTCTCGCTCTTTATTAGCTGATTTTGCTATCGCCCAATCCCGTGTCATGCTTATATAAGCATTCGGCGCATCAAACCAAACATAAAATACTTTATCTTCGTATCCGGTCCGTGGGACTTGAATTCCCCATTTTAGATCTCTGGTGATGCACCTTGATTGTAAGCCGTCATTTATCCATCCGGTGGCCGTGTTCTTAATTATTTCTGGCCAATCTTTCCTTGTAAGAAGCCAAGTTTTTAACCGTGGTTCTAATTTTGGGAGATCTAGAAAGAGATGTCTTGTATTTTGCAACTCTATATTTTTACTTCCGCTAATTGCAGAGTACGCATCAATCAAATTTTCTGGATCCAAAAGAGCTTCACACCCATCACATTGATCACCACGAGCTTTTTTATAAGAGCAATATGGGCATGTTCCTTCAACATACCTATCTGGAAGAAATCGTTTATCGTCAAAAGAATAATACTGGCGGATCTCCTTTTCTTGTATATATCCGTTCTTGTCTAATTCTTTGAAAATTCTTTGAGTTAATTCTGAGTTTGATGGTGATGAGCTGCGACCGAAAAAATCAAATGAAATGCCAAATTTCAAAAATATATCTTTTTGTAAAGCATGCATCTCGTCGCAGTAATTACTTACTGGCTTGCCTATTTCGGCCGCTGCGATTTCTGCTGGCGTACCATGTTCATCAGTTCCGCAAATAAATAAAACTTCATGCCCTGATTGTCGTAAGGCTCTAGCATAAACATCCGCTGGGAGAACGGATCCGACTAAGTTTCCCAGATGCTTTACCCCATTTATATATGGAAGAGCGCTTGTAAGAAGGTATTTAGTCATCGATCTTTTTTTCCATTTTTATATTTTACGACCTTTCCTTCCATTTGATTGAGCAGCCAATGCTTGGAAATTGTGGCCCTACATATTCTTGCTTTGATGCAATGGTGGACATTGCCAGGAACAGTTCTCGTACGTATTTCTCTCCATTACCTGGTGTAGCAGGTCCTTTTGAATCCAATCTTCCTCTGTATTGTAATTTTAAATCTCCATCAAAACCAAAAAAATCAGGAGTGCAGACAGCGCCGTATTTATGCGCTACCTCTTGCGTTTCATCAATGAAGTATGGGAATTGAAACTGATGTTGTTTTGCGAAAATCTTCATGTTTTCATAAGAGTCTTCTGGGTAAGCTTTTGTGTCATTTGAGTTGATAGCGATAAACCCTACGCCAATTTTTTCAAGGGCTATAGCTTCTTTGGAGATTCTGTCTGCTATTGTTTTTACGTATGGGCAATGATTACATATAAAGGCGATTACTAACCCGCTTTTATGTGGAATGTCAGTTAGATTATAGCGAACGGCATCTGTGTCGAATAGAGTGAAGTCTGGGGCTTGCCAACCCTTATAGGCTGGTGGAGTAGATAATGCGACCATTTCTTTGTTCTAATCACTTCATTACGAGACGAATGTATAACAAGAGTGGGCTCCAATGTCGATGAAATTTTGTGATTATAAAAAGAGTTTGTCTTTAGTTGTTGACACGGTGTTGGGGATATGGTAACACAGTATCACTGTGCACCTGTTTAGCCTGGTGACAATAGAGAAGAGGCAACACCTGATCCCATTTCGAACTCAGAAGTGAAGGGCTTCATCGCCGATGGTACTTTGTCTTAAGACACGGGAGAGTAGGACATTGCCAGGCTTAACAGGTGTTCTGCTTTTATTATCGTTGAGGTTGCTTCAGAGCTGCTTCCAGTTCACCCAATGTGCGTCCTCCAAATTCCCAATCTTCCGAGCTCTTTTTGGTGATTTCCAAAGACAAATTATCTCCATCAACTTTAAAATAGTTGCGACAAAACAAAACAGATTCATTTATCATGGCGTCTGTAATGATTTCTTCTTCTGTAGATTTCAAATATTTTATAATGAGGTTGATCAAAGTCCTTTGATACTCTAAAAATTTGGGGTATTCCGACAGATCAATTGATAAAGCGGCTGAATCAATAAAAGAAGTATCGAAGGTCTCCGCATCTTTTACAATAAAGGCTCCATCAGTATGCAATCTAAATTCTGAGTTACTGACATCTTGATTGATGTGATAGATGTTTGTTTGGCTCTCCAGTTTTGAATGGGTAGAGATATTCGAATTTTGGGGGCTCTTAGACTTAATGTTTGAAGCTTTTTGGCTTTCGTTTTTCGTTATTTTATTACTGTCTTTACCCTCTTTGTTTTGGGTATCTTTTTCCACCTCCTTTTGCTTGTTTGCCTTTGTCTCGTTTTGTTCAAACAGCTTATCGATAGAGAGATTCAGTTTGAGATTCAGGTTATGACTTTCTTTTATCGTTGACACAAACGGTTTGAGCATTGCGCGATCCATATTAACTATCAGGTCGTTAAGTTTGATATCTATTTTGAATGTTGAATCTTTAGCTTTATTGAGTGGGTGTTGGTTTACTGCAATTTCTAAGTTATCTAAGGAGAACAGCGGTTTTTCGTCGTACTCTAATTGTATAAGTTTGTTTTTATAAGAAAATTCATATGAGTCAAAGAAGCTGTATCTAAATGGATCAAATTTTATCTTTCCCGCAATGGGCTGCACTTCATCAAAATGAATTTTGATCGGGTGATGTAAGCCTGTCTCGTCTTTTTGTTGGGTGGTTGATTCAGATTCAAAGTCAAATGAGACATCTTGCGGTAGTATAATATCGATAGAATGTGCAATAAGATCGCTTTTTATAAAAATTGTAGAAGCATTAGACTCCAAATTAAATTTTTGTTTCATGTAAGTTATCTCGATGCCGGAAAATTCAGCCTCTATCTGCCAACAAAATTTTTTGGAAAATGAGGCCGACTGATAGTCGATCTTAATACCGAGTTTGCCCAATGTGTCTTGTAAGGAGTCAACCTCCCCCATAATGGCCCGCTTATGAAGAGCGCCGAAAAGAAAATTTAATCCGACCAAGAGTGCGCATGAAGATATAAAAAATATGAGCTTCTTATAACCCAGAGACATAAAAGCTACCAGTTCTACAGAAGGTTTTGTGGCATAACTCAGCCGTCATTACGTATACCCAACTCCATATAATCAAACCCAAGAAATTTTACTCAAAGAGTGATTGAAATAATCTTAATAACGTGGTTATGTTAAGCAACATATTAAAATAATCAATCAATTTTAAATGGTAAATGATGGGTTTAGAAAAAGCGCTAGAAGGTGCTATTAACCAAATTGAAAAAGCATATGGGAAGGGCTCGATCATGTGGCTTAATAGCAAGGAGGCCGTCGAGGTTTCAAGTATACCAACTGGCTCTATTGGTTTGGACATCGCTCTTGGGGTAGGTGGCGTTCCCTGTGGGAGAATTATTGAGATTTTAGGGCCAGAAAGCTCTGGCAAAACAACTTTAGCTCTGCATATTATAGCCGAGGCTCAAAAGAAGGGAGATTATTGTGCGTTTATTGATGCAGAACACGCGCTGGATCCGATATACGCGGAGAAATTGGGGGTTAAAACCGACCATATAGTTATTTCGCAACCAGATAATGGTGAGCAAGCCTTAGAAATAGCGGATATGTTAGTTCGGTCAAACTCCGTTAAGGTTGTGGTTATAGACAGTGTTGCTGCGTTAGTTCCAAAAGAAGAAATTGATGGGGAGATGGGGGATAAACATTTGGGTCTCCAGGCACGTTTAATGAGCCAGGCCTTACGTAAATTAACAGCAAATGTTGCGCGGTCGAATTGTGTGCTCATTTTTATCAACCAAATTAGGATGAAAATAGGCGTTATGTTTGGTAGCCCTGAAACGACTACTGGAGGAAATGCATTGAAATTTTACGCTTCCGTGAGACTCGATATCAGGCGCATTTCTAGCATTAAGGAGCAAGAGGACGTGATCGGTAGCAGAACAAAGGTGAAGATCATCAAGAATAAAGTGGCCGCACCATTTAAGAGTGTTGAATTTGATATTATGTATGGTGAGGGCATTTCAAGGGTTGGAGAAATCATAGATCTTGGCACGGCTTCTGGAGCTGTAGAAAAGTCCGGATCATGGTTCTCGTATGAGGGTCAGAAAATTGCCCAAGGCCGGGAAAACGCAAAGAAATATCTTAAGGAAAATCCTGAATTGGCGCGAAAATTAGAAGAAAAAATACGAAATACCTTAGGTACTATGCACCACGTTATAGTCCCAGAGATATCGGGGATAGCCGCGGATACAGAAGAAAGTCTTGAGTAAAGATGGGTTATTCTGTATAGAGTATGTATGAACCTTTTCTGATGGAGAGGATTCTTTATTTTTGCGATCCATGTACGGCGGATCGTTTCGAGAAATTAGAGGGGACTAAACCTGTTGGGGGAGATCTACATTCTTGGAATATACGATTTGCCGCCGATCAATCCGTCCTCCAAGAGTATGTTTTTGAGAAACGGTATTCCTTGATTTGTGGATTGGTAGCTGGTTTGATTGTAGGGGCAATGCTCGGTTAATTCAGTTGATTATACCACGAGCCACTTTAAGAAAGGCCACTTTAGATCAGAGATAAGTATATTAATTAGAGTTGGATTATAAGAATTTATGACCCCTTTTTCCTTACCAGAATTACCATATAATATGGATGCCTTAGAGCCACATATGTCCTCAAGGACGCTGCAATTTCACTATGGTATGCATCACAAAGGTTATCTTGATAAATTGAACGCGTTACTTCAAGCAAAGGAAAATGAAGAATATAGCGAGATAACTAATTTGGGGGGTATAATTCTTAGGGCTCATAGTAAAAGACACGTGGCAATATTCAATAATGCGGCACAAGTATTGAATCACACATTTTTTTGGAGTTCATTATCCCCTAAATCTGACGGCAACTCTATTGATCCAGTCATTTTGGAAAAAATAGAAAAAGATTTCGGTACTTTTGATAAATTTAAAGATCAGTTTATACAGGCTGGATTAAATCAATTTGGAAGTGGATGGGTGTGGCTTGTGTGGTCTGACGAAACCAAGTCCCTTCAAATTATCACAACATCAAACGCGGAGACTCCAATTGTAGCCCCACATATTCGCCCGCTGTTAACGGCAGATGTTTGGGAGCATGGATATTATCTGGATTATCAAAACAGGCGCGCGGATTACTTGAAGATGTTTATCGAATTTTTGGCGAATTGGGACTTTGCTCGCGCTAATTTAGGGGTTAGCGTTTAAGATGGTGGTGGGTCAACGGGTTAAGACCTTATTCTAGAGAAATTGAGGGTAGTTGATGCCGTTATATGAGCGTGCGAATAATTTCATCTAACACCAAGAAGCCTTTCTGTGTTGCTGACAGTTTTTTATTTGATATTGAGACCAATCCCTTATGTTCCAAGAATTTGATACTCTCATTATTGAGTTGATGAAAGCCGTCCAGATCTATGCCCTCTTTTAGACGCATGCCCATTAATAATTTTTCAAGATTTCCTGCTTTCTCGCTGAGTTGTTCGGATTCTTCGACTCCGCTATTTCCGTCCTTCACGTAATTAAACCAAGTTTGTGGTAAATGATAGGAGTGTTCGGCGATTTTTTTATAATTACTTCTGCCATGCGAATATCTGCTGTGTGCCCCGGGTCCGATTCCTATATATTCCCCATATCTCCAATATGTTAGATTATGGCAACATTCCTTACCAATGACCGAGTGATTAGAAATTTCGTATCTAGGTAAGCCATTTTGGGCTGTAATCTTCTGAGTTGCTAGATAGGCCTGAGCGGCTTCATCCTCGCTTTGTGGACGTAATTCCCCTTTTTTATAAAGCTCCCAAAACTTCGTTCCCTCATCGATGCTTAATTGATAGAGCGAGATATGGTGTTTTGCAAACTGCATTGCGAATTCAAGCTCTTTGACCCAATCGTCGAGTTTTTGTTGTGGGAGGGCGTATATCAAATCGAAGGAGTAGTTCGTAAAATATCGATCTATCACTTCGAGTGCTGCAAGAGCATCTGCTGCAGTGTGTGTCCGGCCTAGAAATTTAAGATTGGCGTTGGAAAAGCTTTGTACTCCTAGAGATATTCTGTTTATTCCGATTGTGGATAATGTTCGTATTGTTTCAAGTTCGACTGATGTTGGGTTTGCTTCTACCGTTATCTCGATGTTGGAAGCAAATGTACCGGAATTGTTTAATGCTAAAATGATGTTCCCAATGAATCTATGTCCAGCTAAAGAAGGTGTTCCGCCACCAAAAAAGATGCTGGTGATTGTGCGGTCTTGAAAAACCTCTTTATATCGATCAATTTCTGAGAGATATGCGCTAACCCATTCAATGGTATCGTCGTTTGTATTGTGGGTATAGCTATTAAACCCACAATAATGACACTTGGATTGACAAAAGGGCCAATGTATGTAGAGCGCTATCTGATTTGTCATTTTTATAGTGGCCATTTCGACTATTTGTCAGATGGCATCAGATTTTCGTGATATTTATCGCCAATGGCCATGCCGCCCAATTTCTTTTTACCGAGGATGTGTACGTGAAAATGATCGATTGCCTGCATACCGTCGGATCCATGATTGCTGACAATTCTGTAACCGCTTTCTGGTAAATCAAGTAATGCTGCGACAAGCTGTACCGTTTGGAAAAAGTCGCAAATCTTTGATGCGGAAGCTTTTTTCATGAAATCATCAAAAGAGATATACTCTTCTTTTGGAATAACCAGGACGTGAACGGGGGCGTCTGGAAATTTATCATAAAAGGCTAGCACGTCATCACTTTCATAGACCTTATCACACGAAAGCTCTCCGCGTAAAATGCGGGCAAATACATTATTCCCGTCGTACTTTCTATTTGGCATATGTTTTTACAGATCAGAATCAATGGTTTTAAGTTGTTGTTTTATTAAATGCTCTTGTTGTTTTAGAAAAACTAAGCGATCGTATCTCTTCTTTTCTACATCCTCAACATTATTTTCATTTAGATCTGGTGCTTCATGCATCGTTTCTTGAATTTCTTTATGTAATTCATATAGCTCATGAATCTTTATGCTGTGGAATGCCAAAACCTTAATTCGCTCGATAGTTTCTGGTATTTGTGGTGTGAAGTGAATTCGCATCAAATTTTCATACGCTAAATGAGCCACGGTAAAATTCAAGTGTTGTAAATCCTCTGGGACATCGTTGAGGAATTTGGTGAGGAAGTTCTCAAAAGCCTCTCCCCTATAGCGCTCATTCCAATACAGGATGGTGTTTCGTAAATTATCAACTATCTTATTTTGTATTTCCAGCTCGCAAATAAAGTTAAAGAGTTCCATGTTTTCCAGCAGGGGAGGGTATCTTAAAATACATTGCAATAACAGGCCAATGTGTCGAGATATGCCATAAAAAGATGCTGACGTAGCTTTTGCTAAGGGTGTATTATATGTTGGTTGTGGTTCTGAAGACCTTCTTCCTAAAAATGGATGCACGGATTCGTAATATCTTTTCTTAAAGTAGGATCGATATTCAGATGAGAGCCCCTTATGCTCGATTGAGCCTGCGATTGAAAGTAGTTTCTCAAGAAATTTTATCTTTTCCTCTGGAGAAGATGCGTGACCCACCTTAGAGCTAACCATGGTTTCGTGAAATAGAAAGGATGAGAGGTCTTTTGTATTTTTTTCTAGTTGTATCAAGAATTTCTCTTTTCCGTCAAGGACAAGGTCTGCCGGATCTTTTGCTCCTTGAAGCAATAAAAAGTGCACTGTTCTTGCTGGTTGGATTCTAGGTAATAACTTTTGAGCTAATTGTATCATTGCGTTTAATCCTGCTGTGTCATTGTCCAAACAAATTATTGGGGTGTATCCACGTGACCATAAAGATTCAATTTGTTTAACCTTAAGGGCCGTCCCCATGCTTGCGACCACATTTCCAATTCTATTACTAGCAAGAGCTAGTACATCCAGATATCCTTCAACAATAAGTACTCCATTCTTTTTAATGGCGTTAATTAGTGATGCTTCATTCTCCAGGATGTTTTTATTTCGTTTTGCTAGCTTGATCCATTCTTGCGCAAAATGAAGGCCATATAACTCGGATCCCTTATTAAATATTTCGCTATCTGACGAGTTTATGTATTTTGCTTCCTCGGAACTGGTGTGATGAAGTGTTCTAGCGCCAAAGGCAATGACCTTTCCAGCTACATCATGGATTGGGAAAGTAATCCTGCCACTGAAGGGATTATATGTCCGGCCGTCTTTCTCAGAAAGAACTCCGCTTATTACTAAATCATTTTTGTTATATTCCTTCAGATGAGTTATAAGATCTTTGTGTGGCGCAAAGCCAACCTGATATTTTGTTAGGATGTCTCTACTGATACGACGACCCAGTAAGTAACTTAGAGCCTGTTTATTGTGTTGCATCAAGTAATCGTGATAGTATTGTGATACGATTGTTAATAACGCATGAGGAGAGTTGTCTGTTTGGGTGCACTTTCTATTCCCGTCTCTATAGGAGGTGCTCTGTATGATCACGCCAGCTTCTTGAGCGAGTTGAGACAGGGCTTCTTTATAAGGAATCCCCAAGAAATTCATTGTGAATGTGATGATGTCTCCGTGGGCATTACAACCAAAGCAATAGTAAAAACGTTTACTGTCACTCACAGTAAACGATGGAGTTTTTTCGGCATGAAATGGGCAGTGGGCGAGAAACTCTCCCCCGCCCCGATCTTTCAATTGAATATGACGGCCAATGATTGTTGATATTGTAAGCCGGTCCTTGATTTGCTCTATGGTATTGTTCTGCACATCCTCAGGTTGACATATTATTGTATACATCTCTGTTCAAAGTCTTTTCCGAAGCGTCGATTAACAAGGTGACGCATGCGTCTCCAGTTACGTTGATAGTTGTTGTCATCATATCCAAAATCCGATCTATGCCAGCAATTATCAACACTCCTTCCATTGGTAAATTGACAGAATTTAATACCATACCAAGAAATAACAGAACTCCGCTTGGAATTCCGGCTCCACCTATTGAGGCGATCGTGCACATCATAATCAAAACGGCATAATCCCCATACGAAAAAGTAACACCAAACACTTGCCCGAAGAATATGGCGCAGGAAGCTTGGTAAATTGCGCCTCCGTCCATATTCAATGCCGCAGATAGCGGCAATAGGAATCTACTATTACGTTTAGAGATGCCCAGTTTCTCTTCTGCAATCTGCATCAGTGGAACTAGCGTCGCTTTTGAGCTTGAGGTCGTAAAGGCCAAGATTTGTGGCCCAAGAATTTTTTTATAGAATGGGATGGGAGACATTTTGCAGAAAAATAGGATCATTAGGCCAAATACAATATATTGAATGACACATCCGACAAAGATAACAAGGATTAACTTGCTTAGGTTGGTAATGATGTCGAGCCCTTCTCGTCCAACCATTGCGGCAATGTATCCAAAGACCCCGAACGGGGCGAATACCAAAATTATTTCGATCATCTTAAAGAATACTTGAGCAAGTTGTTGAGAAAGCTTGATAACGTCCTCACATATTTCTCTTTTTAGATTCAGGATAGAGCCCAAAAAAAAGGCAAATATGATGATTTGTAGGATATTACCCTCCACAAAGGCGGTGAAAATATTTGATGGAATAAGATTTTTTAACACAGAGGTGAGCTCGTTCTTTTGGAAAAGAGGACCGGCCGAATTCAGAATGGGTAGCGTTACTCCGTATCCCGGTTTCATTAAGAGTGAGGTGGATATACCTATTATGACGGCAAAACAAGCTGTGACTAAAAACGCTGTTATCGCCTTTAGGCTGATCCTATACAGTCCGTGATATGTTTCAACGCTTGTGATACCATATAATATGGTGAAAAAGATCAGTGGAATAGTCACCATCTTTAAGAGATTTAGGAAAATTACCCCAAGGAATTCGAAGTACACAGCAAATTTAGGGCAGAGAAATCCAACAAGGATGCCAAGCAGCATTCCTAAAAAAACTCGCTGTACTTGATTTATATTTTTCAATAAGGAGACCATGCTGTAAATTATCTTCAATAAATATAGACTTTTTATATTATTTGTGGTGGTAACTTTTTCAAGACAAAGGTTCCTGGCTTATCTTGTACGAGATATCCCATTTTTTCAATTGTATCCCGTAAGACGTCCGCCTGCTCCCAATTACGTTCCTCTTTTGCCTTTTGACGTAATTCCGCTAGGTCGACAATATTTTGTGGAATAAAAGCAGTCTTACGGGTAAAGGCAAAAAGATCAAGTCCAAGAAATCTAGAACACAGGATGAGTTGTGTTGCTCGTTCAGAATCTTGTCTCAATCCTTTATCCGCTAACGTATGAAGATAAGCGAGGGCAGAGGGGGTGTTCATATCATTTAATAGAGCCATTAGAAAGTCTTCATCGATCTTTTTGTCATGTTGTTGCGTTTCTCTAGGGTCCTGCATCCCATTAACATTCAGGGCTTCGGTAAAGCGTTCCACGGCTTTATATGAATCATCGATAGATTTTTTGTTAAAATCCAACGGCTTCCTATAATGAGTGGTTAAATAGAAATAACGTAATACCGATCCTGGGAGGCCCGCCTCTAATACTTCATGCGCCGTTGTAAAATTACCCGAGCTTTTGCTCATTTTTTCTCCGTTAATTGTGAGGAATCCGTTGTGCACCCAAAAATGTGCAAAATTTGAATCTGGATTTGCACATTTACTTTGGGCTAATTCATTTTCGTGATGAGGGAATAGAAGGTCAACGCCTCCACCATGAATATCAAAATTTTCACTTAAATGTACTTTGCTCATTGCAGAACATTCGATGTGCCATCCGGGGCGTCCATTTCCCCAGGGGGAGGCAAAAAAACAGCATTCTTCGCCTGTTTTTGTAGGTTTCCACAAAACGAAATCTGTTGGATGTTTCTTGATAGGGGCAACTTCAACGCGACTGCCAGCAATTAAATCATCAAGATTTCGCTTTGATAACTTCCCATAGTCTGGATATTTAGTGGTATCGAACAAAACATGTCCTTCTTCTACGTATGCATAATCGAGGTTTATTAGATCTTGAATCATTGAGATCATGTCCTTTATATGCTCACTAGCTTTTGGTTCGATTGTTGGGGGTAAGCAATTGAGCGCTTCAACATCCTGGTGATACAACTTCGTCATTCTGTTCGTGAGATCTTGTATAGAGAGGTTTTGTCGTTTTGCTGTAGTGATTATTTTATCATCGATGTCTGTGATATTTCTAACGTAGATAACTTTTGGGTATAGGTATCTTAATATGCGAAAGAGCACGTCATAAACAACCGCAGAACGGACATTTCCTAAATGAGGTCTATCATAGACAGTGGGGCCGCATACATACATCGAGACCCCTTTTAGATTTGTTGGAATAAATTTCTCAATTTGTTGAGAAAAAGAGTTTGTTAAAAATAAATTCATAAATTTATATGGAGCGATTATTTCCTATACTGATATTTTTCTTTTTTAGTGAAAAAAAATGGATCTGTCTTCCTTCTGATATAGCTTTTCGGGCATATCTTGTGAGAATATTGTATTTAATGCAGTCGTTCACCCCATCCAAAATCGCGGTCGTTAGATCCCACATATCTCGGGATATGTTTTTTTCCATTTCCATCGCATAATGAAAAATGTCGGTCGCCATGATCAGATTTCTCTCATTTGCTAATTTGGAGTGTATTAAACATAGAGTTTCGTGGTTCAAAATTCTTCGTTTATGGTGTTTACGTTTTGGCCAAGGATCTGGAAATAATAAATAGATTCCGTCAATTGAATGGTTGGGTAGTTTTGTCAAAAGTAAGCGCCCATCGCCTTGCCATATCCTGATATTTTCAATTTTTCCTGTGTTGATCCCGTTTAATAATTTGATGATTCCGTTTAAATAGGGTTCGCATCCTACCAACAATCCACCATCTTCATTAGTAGAATCTCGCCAATTTATGAGATGCTCACCAGATCCAAATCCAATTTCGCAGTAAATGGGTTGCATCACAGATGACAATAAAGCAGCGTCTTCTATAAATAAATGCTGCATAGATTGAAGCAAAGCTTTTTCTTGGTCTGAAAGCCCCCTACTTCTACACTTTCCAAATGATGGGATATATTGGACAGTTGGTCTTCCTTGGGGATCTTTCATTTATATTTTTCATTTATCATTGTAGGTTAATATGCTATAACCTTCCGTCCAGATCTGCCTACATTCTAAACAAGGTGATTGTAGCTATTAATTATACATTAGGCAATGTTTGCAAATGAATCGCCCTTTAAAAATACCGCAACAGGTTCATAAATTTTTTTACATCTTCATAAAACAGTTTTCCTGGCAATGCTTATGCGTAGCGTTAGCTGCCGTTGTTAGTAGCGTATCTGTCAATACCATATGGCCATACATAACCGGCAACTTGATAGATACGCTTAGCAAGTTAGAAGGAGCTAATTCGACTCTCAGCCAAGTTCTAGAGCCAATATTTTTGCTATTGCTTTTTTGGTGCTGTATTGAAGCGGTTAATAGGATTAAGGGCTTTGGGCTAAGTTTTACGATGCCGAGATTTGAGTCTAGTATGAGGATGTCACTTTTTTCGTATGTGGCTAAGCAGCCATACTCTTATTTCATTCATAAACCGGTGGGCTCCGTTGCGCAGCGTATCGATGACATACCAAGAAGTGCTAGGTACATAATGAATGTCACCATGACTATGTTCCTTCCTTTTATAGCGACGGTACTTTCATCATCTGGCATTTTTTTCACTATGCATCCAGTGCTTTCTATCATATTCCCCTTATTCATCTGCACATATATAGCTAGCGTGTTTTTCTTCGGGTTAAAATCTTCCAAGCTTTTTTTTGGACAGTCAGGTGTACGGGCAAAGTTACAAGATAGGATTTTGGATGTAATAAGAAATATAATTACGGTCAAGGTCTTTTCTGCTACTCAATACGAAATAAAGGATACCGAATCTCTGCAAAAAGAGGAGGCTCAAAAATATAAGGCAAGCTTGATCTATGTGGAAAAATCTAAAATTATGTTAAGCCTCATAAATTTAGCTGGTCTTGGCATACTTTTATTCGTTGCAATTATGCTGTGGCAACAACAATCAATAACGCTGGGTAACTTCGTATTTATAGTCCACAGTTCTCTCAATATCATAATTTCGCTTTGGTATATGACGGATGAAATAGGGGATGTTTTTATCGAAATTGGTCTCTCCCAAAAAGGACTGGGCATTATATTGGACGGATCAAATAAGGAGTATGGTGAAACAAACCTCCCAGCTTTAAACGTAAGCAAAGGAAAGATAGAGTTTCATAATGTTACATTTAACCACAGAAATGGTCGTAATCTGTTTCTTAATAAATCGCTGGTCATAGAAGGGGGGACGAAGGTTGGTCTGGTTGGATTTTCTGGTAGTGGTAAGACGACCTTCACACAACTGATCACCCGGCTATATGAACCGAATGCTGGCTCAATTTATATTGATGCTCAGGACATATCAAGGGTTGACAAAGACTCTCTTCGCAGAAAGATCGCATTAATTCAGCAAGACCCAGTGTTATTCCATCGTAGTATACGAGAGAATATACGTTATGGAAAATTAAGTATGGGGGAGAAAGAAATATTGGACGCATCCGTAAAGGCTCATTGTGATGAATTTGTGCAGAAATTTCCAGAAGGATATAACACTCTTGTGGGAGAAACGGGATCTAGATTGTCTGGCGGCCAAAGACAAAGGGTTGCTATTGCTAGGGCAATTTTGAAAAACGCTCCGATATTGATAATGGACGAGGCGACTTCTGCGCTAGATAGTGCAACCGAAGAGAGTGTGCAAAGAAGTTTGGAATATCTCATGAAGGACAAAACTGTGTTGATCATTGCCCATAGATTCTCAACTTTAACCCGTGTGGACAGGTTGCTTGTATTTAATAACGGAGTTATTATTGAGGATGGTTCTCACGAAGAACTGTTGGCTAAGTGTGGTTACTATTCTATGCTGTGGAATGCACAGAAAGATAAGTTGATTCCAGATGGGAATTGAAAGCGATAAGTTTTTTGATGGATGGGGTCGCGACATCAATCGGCATAAAAAATGCAAAAAAGCTAAGAAGCTAACCTGCTGATCTTCGCAAAGTCTTCGCGATCGGAGAATTTTAGTTATGCAAATTGCATTTATTATGTGGTGGATGGGTTATTATTTTATGTTGGGGAGTGGCTTTTTGCGGTGCGGTCCACACAAAGGTCCTCCAGCTATGATTTAGATGTGCGGCATCATAAAAGATGTGGGTTTTATGGGGGGCATCTCTTTTAATCGCGTTACTATTATTGGATGATATGAGAAAGTTTGGGAAGTATCTATTGCTGATTCTGGTGCTTATCTATAGGCTGTGTATAAGTTCGTTGCTACCTCCCTCATGTAGATTTACGCTCACGTGCTCTTTATATGCAGAGCGTGTTATTAAGAAATATCCTTTCTTCAAAGCATTATATTTGATTTTTCGCCGAATATGTAAATGCCATCCATTTTAGTCGATACTACAGTGTTTTTGGATTTTGCGCGGGAAACCCTCTGCGTAGTTGTCCATCAAAAAACATCACATTGTGGTTGGGACTCAGTATGATTGATGCAGGCAAGCAGAATACAAAGTCCCACGGCGCTTTCTGCCGCCATGATTGTAATGATAAGAACGGAGAAGACTTGCCCAACCAATGACTGAAGGAGGATAGAAAAGGCAACTAAATTGATATTGGTTGCTAGTAAGGCGAGCTCTATTGATAAAAGCATCTTCAACATATTACTTCTATGTGTAAGTATGCCGTAAATTCCAATAACAAAGAGCAACAATGCCGTTAAAATGCAGTGGGATAAGACACTATGTTCCATTTCAGACTAAGACGCTAATTATGAGACATGATGCGACGTATTGGTTTATCCGATTTTATCGAATTACGATATAGGTTATACAAGTCACCAAAGGCACCCAAGACTGTACAAAGGGAAAAAAATAAAGGGCTCATATCCAGAAAGGAATCTAAGGCGTTCCCTAGCAAAATACCAACAAAGATCCCGGCCGCTATATCGGCTATTGCTCCAAAAACCCCAGACCTTCCGATATTTCTGACAAAGGTATTGCGACTCCGTTCTTTGTGTTTCGCGTGCTCAAGCTTTTTTTCAATTTCTTTTATTTTATTTTCTAGGCGCATATCGGCAATGTCTTCAGAACATTATGGTAGCATCGAGTATATCATATTGCACAGATCTCGTTCTCTGCAATACATTCAGGAAGAGGACCCCTATTATTTTTAACCTAACATAGGAATATTAACCTTTAATATATAGGCCATTGAGGGTTCAAGATTTTTAAAGTGTAAGTAGTTCTTCACAATGGTGAGTTCGAAATTTAAACAATCGTTTTTATATCGTAGCCCCACATTTCTAGATATTTGAGGAGAAGATTTTGTATGGATTTGTGAAGAAGGTTGTTCAAGATAATCGGATACCTTTTGTCTGGCGCCAACCCCTATCCACCAGCGTTCGTGTACGTTGTACCATAGGTCAAAATCTATTTCGCCACTATAATCCACTCCCTTGATGTCATAGTAGTTTCGGTTCATGTAATTGTAACCGACATCCAAATTCCAGCGTTCAAATAAACCCTTTATATTAAGTTCGTTTCGTACAATTTTCTTGCCATCAGTCCACATGCTTTCTTCTACGCTAAAATTATTAGCGCGTATTGCGCCATATGCCATAAATTCTGAGCTTTCTGCGCGATTAGAGCGGTAGATTGAGAGGCCTGGGGCATCATCATTTCCTATTGGTATGTAAAACCTGTGACTTCTTGATAATATATAATCTAATTGTAGCGATGACGAAGTAAAGACGGAGCCTTGTAATCCATATTGTATGGAATTCCCTGTGTTGATCTGGTCCAGCATGATGTTTTTTAGGGAGAGTTGCAAAATATCGTAAGCATTCAGCATTAATCGTTTTTGTGAAGAGACCAGATTTTTATATTTCTTTGCTGGCATCAACCTAAGATTGACGATGGGTTCAAGTGTATAGGTCGTTTGTTTGGTTCTATGTTCTCCGCTCCAATGCCAATGTAATAAGAGCTGAGGGACGATCCAAGTTTCCTGAGTATTTCCTCTTTGCCCGCCTATTTCTTCTGAATAAAGAGATGTATCTAGTTTTGGTGTTATTTCAATAAAATGGCCGCCCCTTAGTGATAACGGATGCGTCAAGCCCAAATTAAATGCAAAACTTCCATATTGTCGTTGTGTTGGGCTGAGCAGATCTTTCTTTAAGTTTGTAACTTCGTCAGCTTCTAGATCAATCTTTAGCATCGTTTTTGACCATTCTGGATTTATCGGGATCTGCTTGTGTAGTCTAAAGCGTGGCAGGGTAAATAAATTTGATGCGAACATATCTTGATAAGGCTCTACGGGCCTTAGATCTTGCAGGCCATCAAGGTGTACCGATGTTTGGAGGTTCTTTTCGTAGTGATTCAGATATACATTACTAATCAGTATGTCATCTTCTTTTATCTGATATATCCGTAAAAACGTTTTTTCTGGATCGAAGAGTCTATCAAGCTTAAATCCTGCATTTGTACTAGAATCAACGATCCATTTACCGGAGCCGTATACATACCCTCGTATATCCCTCTCCGAAGCATTCTCGGTGCTATCCTCAACTCGATACTCTTTCATGAGAATCCCGCCAAGCGTATAGCTGCCCTTACCTATAATCTGCCGCATTTCGGCCTCAAACATCATTGGCCTGCTAGTTGAAAAGTGTGGCGTAATAAAGAAATCCAGGGTTGGCGACATACTGAAGTAGTATGGAGTTGTGATGCTGGCTCCGTAGTTGTTACCTATGTAGACCTGGGGGAATAAAAAACCAGTTTTTTGTTTTACGTCAAAAGAAGGGGTTTGAAAATATGGAAAATATAAAATCGGTTTATTCCACAGATCTAGATAGGCGTTCTTATATTCAAATGTACTTTTTTCCAGATTCATGTCTATTTCCTTAGCTCTAAACCTCCATAATGGAGTATCTGGAATCCAATTCTCACCACAAATTTTGCACAGAGATATTGTTGCGGAATGAAGTAACAAATGGCCCTTTCCCAAGACGTTGACTGTATCTGCCGAAGTTGATAGTGCCCCGATCTTTGCATCAACAAAGGACAATTGGGCGCTATCAGGAAGGATCCTTGCTCTCTGGGCGGTATAGACGTTAGTAGTGTTGTGATCTCGGACAAGAACATTATCATGAGCGGTCACGATATTCTCCTTTGCGTTATATAATACGTTAACCGCATTTATGGTGTAGTGTGTATATTCTATAGTAACGTTTCCATGGGCACTAATGTCTCCAGTGATTTGGTTTAGTGATATTTGATCGGCATGTATTTTAGCGCCATGCTTTGATGTAATCTCGCTAAGTATGTCATTCAAACCCAGGGAACTTCTGGATATGAGGCAGAAAGACGCAAGAAATAACAGTGTTATGGCTAGATACTTCACAGCCGTCCCAATCATTAATTGAGTTTTCCTGGAGCGCAGTTCATGCGATCGTCCAAGATCTAGATTGAATCACACAATAGGTGAGGAGTGAGACGGAGTCAAACTACATGAAAAAAAACGCGGTATTTTCAAGGAAAGTCAAGGGAAATGGTACTGACCAGGGCTTTTAAGCGAAATAGAAGCAAGAACCAAGATCTCGATCACCCACATAAAAAATTTGAGTACGAAATGTAAAAAGAAAGGCATTAGATCTCCCTATCCCGGTAGTAGAATCTTAATTCCGATCCATGGGTAGGTACCAGGTGTTTGGTGGTTCTGCGTGATAGAGGATGATCGGGGATTATAGTGTCTTTATAATGGAATATGTGGGTTTTATGACATTCGCTAAATTCTTGCATCACTCATGGATATTTCAAGGGTTGAACACTCCATTATCTGATGGTCTCAGGGGTTGATTTGAGGGACCTTTGGTGCATAATTCATTAATCATAGAGAAAGATTCAAGGAATTTGTTGAATTTATCGAATTTAGTATTACCCTCATTCACGAAGATATGGCGCCCCAGAATTATTACTACATCCTGTGCATAAAGTCTTTTCCATATCCATTCAACGATGGCAGCAAAGCATTACGAGTTATTCTTTTGTAACATCGGTCTTGCTTGGATTACTAACCGCAGCTGTATTTAGTGCTTTCTTCATTTTTTTACACTGCACCACAGACCTACCTGATTACAAAGATTTGGTTACATATGACCCACCAGTTGTTAGTAGGTTATACACACAAAATGGAGATATAATTGCCCAGTATGGAAATGAACATAGAATCTTTGTTCCGTATCACGAAATCCCGAAAGTGGTAGTACTTGCCTTTTTGTCAGCTGAAGATAAGGATTTTTTCAGTCATAAGGGTATTAATTTCACCGGTCTAATGAGAGCTTTGGCGCACAACATACTCTACTGGAAAACGAACCGCTTAATGGGGGGCTCCACCATCACCCAACAAATTGTCAAAGACTTCTTAGTGGGCAATGAACGCTCAATTATGCGAAAGATCAGAGAAGCGGTCCTTGCTTATAGGATCGATAAAGCGTTATCTAAAGAACGAATACTAGAGTTATACCTGAACAAGATTTTTCTTGGAAACAATTCATTCGGTATTGTCTCGGCTGCTCAAAACTATTTTGGCAAAAGCTTCAAAGACCTGAATCTTGCAGAGGCCGCGATGTTAGCTGCGTTACCAAAAGCACCATCAACCCTTAACCCATTTACACACTATGAAGCGGCATTAAATAGGCGTAATTGGGTGATTGGACGTATGATACACAATGAAGTGATCGGTCGTGAGGTTGGAGAGCGTTATTCTGAAGAGCCTATTATATTAAAGCATCAGCCTATTGCATCTCGATTCGGAGAAAATTTTTATACTGAAGCCGTTAGACAGTCGTTGATTGAGATGTACGGGGATGACGTGGTCTACAAAGATGGTCTAACAGTTGTCATCAATCTGGATAAGCCTTTACAAGAATTGGCAGAAAAAGCACTACGTAAGGGTGTTGAAACATATGATAAAAAGCATGGCTGGCGTGGTCCATTAGGAGTTGTAGATATCAAAAATTGGAACGAGGAACTACAAAAGTTTGTAAAGCCACAATGCAAACACGAACTTGCAACCGTGTTAAAGATCAACAAAACAAATGCGGAGATAGCTTTTGTAAACAAGCATAGGGGTTATATAGAATTGGCCCAATTGATGTGGGCTAGGAAATCTTTACCAGAACAACGCATTGGGATTGAAGTGAGATCACCTTCGGATGTTTTAAAGGCAGGCGATGTAATCCTTGTGAGTCATTATAAGGAAGATAAATACTATGCGCTAGAACAGATCCCAGAAGTCAATGGTGCGGTTGTCGTAATGCAGGCCTTTACCGGGAAGGTGCTTGCTCTGGTTGGGGGATATAATTTTGATAAAAGTAATTTCAACAGGGCCACACAAGCTAAACGACAACCCGGATCGGCGTTTAAAGCTTTGGTTTACTTAGCTGCGTTCGAAAATGGATTTAATCTAAACGATAAAGTTCTGGATGCGCCCATTGCCCTACCTCAAAGCGGTAATAAATTGTGGCAGCCGAAAAATTATACCGGGAATTTTCTGGGGGAAATCCCGCTGGTTACCGCACTAGCAAAATCCGTTAATACGGCGACCGTCAGGCTTATGCTGACTATTGGACCAAAAACGGTTTTGGGTGTTGCCAAAAGGCTTGGTGTTTACGATAGATTACCAAACGACCTCAACTATTCTATGGCATTAGGCAGTTTAGAAACTACTCTACTACAGTTGACAAATGCTTATAACATAATTGCTGGTGGCGGTTACGAAACCCAAGCAAGGCTGATTGACAGCATTTACGATACAGATAATAAATTAATATATTTTGATGAGGCAGTTTTATGTAAAAATTGTGATCGCTGGATACATAGTGATATAACACCAACTAGAGAAATGTTACCAAGCGTTTTATACGAACATGAGCGAATGGTCGATGGGGACGTAAACGCACTGATGACACAAGCGCTAGAGGAAGTTATCCAGAGCGGCACAGCAAGAAGCGCCAAGATTCTAGGGGGTAGAATAATGGGAAAAACAGGAACAACTAACGAGAGTCGAGATGCCTGGTTTATCGGATCTGCCATGGATCTTACGGTCGGGGTTTACATCGGATTTGACACCCCAAAAACACTTGGCAAGAAAGAAACGGGCGGAACAGTTGCTCTACCAATTTTCATAGATTTCATGAAAAATGCTGTAGGAAAACAACTCAAAAGAAATATTGTTGCTAACATCGATCAGATAGCTCCCACCCCGGCATTACTACAAATGGACGACAATATGGTGGGTGGGGCCAGAGCAAGGAGGAATGGTGATGATATCGAGGCAGTCATGAGTGATGTGGTGTCTTTAGAAAACATGAAGAATTTAAATGATATATGGACCAATTCTGACGACAACGATGAGGAAAGGAATTAGTTACAACAATTCCGTGAAGGATTCGATAAGACTCTTTCCGAATATAATTTCCAAAGATGAAACAATTCTAAAAAATGTTCTTGCAAGAGGGGATTGGTCACAAACAAAATCAATATTATCAACATCTCCTCAACACATCATTGAAGAAGTTAAGAAATCTGGTTTGCGTGGTAGGGGTGGTGCTGGCTTTTTAACTGGAGAAAAGTGGGGTATGATGCTCCAGAATGTGGGGCGTCAATCATATTTAGTCGTCAATGCTGATGAGGGCGAATCAGGAACTTGCAAAGATCGAGACATAATAAGGTACGAACCGAATAAAATTATAGAAGGCGCGTTGATAGCTGCGTATGCTATAGGCGCGAAAATTGGGTACATATATATACGAGGAGAGTATTATCAAGAATCTTTATTGTTACAGAGATCGATAGAGCAGGCTTATGAGCAAAAATTAATTGGGAAAAATGCTTGTAATAGTGGTCATGATTTTGATTTATTTGTGCATCGTGGGGCTGGTTCATACATATGTGGGGAAGAAACCGCTTTGTTAAACAGCCTAGAAGGGAAGCGTGGCATTCCTCGCTTGAAACCTCAATTTTTCCCAACCCATTCAGGGCTATACAAGTGCCCAACGGTTGTGAACAACGTAGAAACTATTGCATCAATTCCATCAATATTGCGATATGGAGCAACTTGGTTCAATAGCCTTGGAAGGCCGAACAATCACGGTATGAAGGTCTTCTCAATTTCTGGCCATGTAAATACTCCGTGCAATATTGAGGCAGAAATGTCGACTCCTTTACGCGAATTAATCGATAAATACGGAAATGGGGTAAAAGGAGGATGGAATAATTTGATGGCCGTTATCCCTGGAGGTGGATCGGCGCCACTTTTACCTAAGCATCTATGTGAGGATTTGTTGATGGATTTTGATTCGGTGAAGAATGCTGGAAGCGATTTCGGAACTGGGGGTATTGTAGTTATGGATAAATCAACCAATATAGTACAAATTATAGTAAGGTCGCTAAGGTTTTATGCTGACGAATCGTGTGGACAATGTACTCCATGCAGAGAGGGTGTTATTTGGCTATACAAACTGATGTTACGTTTGGCGAAAGGATGTGGTTCTAGCACAGAAATTGATACAGCTTACGAAATTGCGAATCAAATTACGGGAAAATCCATTTGTGCTCTTGGAGACAGTGCAGCCAATATAGTAAAAAGCCTCATCACACATTTTAGAGAAGAGATAAAATGCAAGTAATATTTTCTTAGTATGAACATTCAATCGGAATATTTGTTTACTGCATCTGAGGAAGATTCTGGAGTCAGGATAGATAAATTCTTGTTTGACAAAATAACTTCACAAGTAACTGTATCGCGTAAAAAAATCCAGGAGACTGTTCTATCTGGGGGCGTCAAATTAAATAATCATACAGCGTTTAACCAAGATAAACGATTAACACGAGGGGATGTCATTTCTATTTCTTTAAAATTAGAGGAGAATAATGAACTGATTGCGCAAAAAGTTCCTTTTGGCATAGTGTATGAAGACAATGATCTTTTAATCGTAGATAAACCAGCTGGGATCGCAGTATATCCAGGTGTGGGAAATCCTAACAATACTTTGGTGAACGGGCTTTTAGAGTATCTAGGCGACAACATTTCTCCCCATCCACTAAGACCCGGTATAGTACACCGTCTCGATAAAAACACATCGGGTTTGATGATTGTTGCCAAAAAGGAAGCCATACATGAACAACTAACATGCGATCTGAGCTTACGTAAAATCAGCCGCACATATCTAGCGATAGTTTATGGCAAACTCACGCCGGCAATAGGGACGATAAATGCAAAATTACAAAAAAGTAGAAATGATCCAACGCGCGTTATCGTCAGCCACAGCGGAAGAGAAGCTATTACTCGCTATCGAGTGCAAAAATATCTTCTGTATGGGGGTTGCTGCCATCTCAGCCTTGTCGAATGTAAGCTAGAAACCGGTCGTACCCATCAAATACGGGCACATATGAGGTATAAGGGGACTCCAATCTTAGGCGATAGTAAATACTCTGTGGGATATCAAATCAAGTTTCTGGGATTGCCCGACAAAATAAGTGACATCCTTTATGCAATGCAAAGGCAGGCATTGCACGCACACCAACTAAGCTTTACCCATAACCAAGAACATCTCATATTTATATCTAAACCACCCCAAGATATACAAGAAATCATAGAATTATTTTGAAATAAAGCTGCGAAAAGAGGAAAGATAGGATGATTAAAGGACGGCATTTAAAAAATGAATGTGGGGTCCGTCCTTGGCCCCTTTTTTGCAAAATTTTATTTCTACCCCGCAACCATTCAAATATATCTAGATGTTCATGGTATATAGGGTGGCGTTAAGAACGAGAGCAAAACTAACCCAGAGCAAATACGGTAAGCATAAAAGTAACATACCGGCCTGATCCCGTATCAAGATCATGAAAATAACCAAGCAAACCCATAGCATACATATATCGAATAAAGCTAAGCCAGGAGATTGGTAACGGAAAAAAAATACCGACCAACATAAGTTAAAAACAAATTGGAGAGTAAACAGGTGTAGTACGAATCGGTTGCGAGATCTCTGCTTCCAAAGTCTGCCAAAGGTGATGCCTATTAGGATATAAAGTATCGTCCATACTGGTGCAAACATCCAGCTAGGGGGATTAAAGATCGGCTTGTTTAGTCCCATATACCAAGAAGAGTCTTCGGCATGTCCTAGGTATCCAGAAAACATCCCTAAGGCAACACAGAAGATGCTGAATACAAGCTCGCTCGAACATTCTTTTATGCAGTGTTTCATATAATTTATCCCCCAAGAATTTTTGATAATAGAATAAAATCCTCCACGATATCACTCTCCTTAATGTACACTAAGGGCGTCATTCAAATAAACGCATGTTAAAATGGAAAAAATATAGGCTTGTAGGAAGGCGATGAAAAACTCAAAGCCAGTTAAAATCACCAGTAACCCAAACGGCAAGATCCCAACAACGCCAGAAATGAGGATGAAGGACGCTATTACCTTGAGGACAATATGACCCGCCGTCATGTTGGCAGCTAACCTCAATGAGAGACTAATCGGTCTACTCAAATAAGCAAAAAGCTCGATAAAAAACATCAGCGGCATGAGAATGGTGGGCGTACCTTTTGGCAAAAATAAATCCAGATAATGGAATCCATGCTTAAAGAACCCAATAAAGGTCACACCAAGAAAGATAAACGCGGCAAGAGCAAATGTAATGGTGATGTGGCTGGTAACGGTAAACGCTCCGGGAATCATTCCTAAAACGTTACACAATAAAACAAAGACATATAATGTAAAAATAAATGGAATGAATCTCTCCCCCGCTTCACCGGTGTTGGAGTAAGTCATCTTGCAAACGAGATCATACAGCATCTCACCGAGAGCCGTTATTCGGGTTGGAACGAGTCGGCTATCTTTGTCACTAATAGAGCGCTCATCAATTCCCCCTGCACCACCAACCAAATTCTTGTCTTCTATGGGGCCCCCATTGGTAAACACCTTTGCCGCTGTATAACCCCCGGAAGAGCGAAAGACATACGTGAATAACGCCGCTATAAATAAGACAAGTAACATCATCAACGAAGAATTAGTAAAGGATAAATCATATCCAAGGATGTTCCACGGAATTATGGTCTTGATCTGAAATTGCTCCAATGGGTTCTTCATAGGTGTGATTAATAATTATAAAATAGCTTTGTGGCGGCGGTTAAGTCTCTTTGAGGGCCGCCTTTTATTGATGCGTTCTAACGAGTGTAACATAATTCCTGACTAAGTCAATTCCGGGATGCGCACCTAATGTTAGGACTAATACACGGCATAAAGAATTTTGCGACACTTCTCGGAAGACGTCTTTATAGTTGACACCAAGATACTGTTTGCGATACCATAAGATTTAGAGGGATGGGTTGTGTCATAGATATTCCGTCATCGTGTAGGACATTTATCAAATTAGGAGGGTAGTGATATGCAAAAAGAACAAGAGAGCATTGTGGAACTGGTTGTGTTTAAGAACACCCTTGTCATAACTGGGGCTAAAATATCGGTTCGAGCGAACGGGTGGCGTACAATAAGTCAAAATATCAGCCCCAGTGTAGTGATAAGTCAAATTACAAAGTTTTTAGGAGGCTACAATGGGGAGCAGGAGACCGGGGTGGTGATTGGAATAAACTCGCATGGAAATGGAGAGACGCTAAACTTTGGCGACAGATTGCGTCTAAATGAGATTTTGAAGCCAATTCTGGAGTCCCAGAAGCAGAAGAAGATGTCGTGCACCCTTTACTTTAGCGCATGTGCTGCTGGGAACATGTTTCCGAAACCTCCAGTCAATTTGGGGTCGAATAATTGATATGTATTTCATAGCGTTCAGGATCACACAAAAGGCGACATGATTCAAAGCTTAAAGTTTACGGAACAAAAACAAGACGTAGTACAATTGATGAAAGAGATCGTTGTTTCTGGCATGCCATGCTATGTTATCCTCACTAATGATCAAGGAGTTGTAGAAGGAGGAGTTTCTTCTCAAGCCTCTCTTTCATTAGAGGATCTTATTGACATTGCAAACAATTCCAAGGAATTGAACGAGGGAGATATCTTGGGTAAGATTAACAATAAGATAAAGTTGAAACTTCTAACGATAGTAACAAAGATTCCACCCGAGACTCTAAAGCTACAGGGGCTGGGTGTTGAGGAAGCTAAGGCAACGATTAAGGGGATCAACCTCGACCTGATTCAAGCTCGGCGCGTTTTGATCAATGCTTGTATTACCGAAATAATCGGTAAGTCAGTCCAGCCCCAACAGCAGCAGCAGCAACAGCAGCAGCAGCAGCAACAGCAGCAGCAACAGCAGCAGCAACAGCAGCAGCAACAGCAGCAGCAACAGCAAATGTACCCGCAGCAAGTGGTGCAACAGCAGCAACAGCAGGGGATAGATGAGCTTATGGTGCAGATGACAGGTCTATGTATGTCAGAGATACAATGTATTTGGATTGCCGATATAACTGGAGACAGTCTGCCGGGCTTTTTAGAGGAGTTTTCTCAAATTAAGAAGGCTCTCAAAACTCAATTAAGCCTAAAGTGGGGCGATCAGGACTTCATAAAGAAAGCCTCCATACCTCAATTGGCCTATATGCTATGTGACCCCAATTCCACCCCAGAGAAATGCGCGCAGAATCTGTCGGGGTTGGGCGACGAAGAAAAGATCTTGAGTCAGTTTTTACGTTGCAGATTAGTATCTAAGGAGGATTGGTTGAGTTTAGCGTCGGCACTATCGTTGCTTGAGGGTTCGAAGATTAAACAGTTAGGCTGTGTTTTAGCGCCAGATACCACAAAGACTCGAGTTAAGGTAGTGTTATGGAAAAAGAACTTTCAAGCCTTGATTGAAAATTCGAAAAATCTATCTGTTGCTCAGATTGGTAGGTTCTGCACTGGCAATTATTGGAATGTTCAGTGTGAATATGCTAAGCTACTGGCCGAACATGCCAGCCTTATGACTCCTAACCAGATTTCGAAGATAGCAAAGTTCTTCAGTGATCCTAAGAATAATTTTAAGAGTACGGAGAAATATAAAACACTGTTCGAACATTGGCAGAAATTAATGCCAGATGAGATTCTGGCGGCATGTCTGCGCAGTCCGGAGGAATATAAAACACTGTTCGAAAATTGGCAGAAATCAATGCCAGATAAGAGTCTGGCGAAAGGTCTGCTCAATCCGGAGGGGCAGAAGGTCGGCGAAAAGTCGCCGCTGCAGAACCAGAAGAAGCGGGTGCAGCAGCAACAGCAGCAACAGCAGCAACAGCAGCAACATGTGGGTCAGAAGAAACGGCATGTGGGTCAGAAGAAACGGCATGTGGTTCAGAAGAAACGGCATGTGGTTCAGAAGCAACGGCATGTGGTTCAGAAGCAACGGCATGTGGTTCAGAAGCAACAGCATGGGGGTCAGGAGCAACTGTAGCGGGAGAAGGGCGGCAAAAAGTGGGCGCCGCAGAACCAGAAGCAGTAGCAACGGCAGTAGAATTGGTGTGCGGTGATGGGGGTGGATGTGGATAAGAGGAAGAAGGAGAGGGGGAATGCCTAGATTTTGAAAAAGCAGGAGAGATTCGGGATAAACTCTCTAAATAAAAGCCCTGTGGGTAAAAAATCTTAGTGGTGCTATCATTAAAAATGAAGGGGGCGCCGATTGTCGGGGTTGTGTCAGGCTCTTATTGAGGCTGGCTTTAAAAGAATGCTGGTTAATGGTAATTTGGACTGTAGAAAGGATCTTGGCTTGACCGGTAACCCTCTGTGTTGTTTATTTGAGCGCTTGTATGGCGGGACACTTTCTTTGGACCTAACTTTTGCTAGTTGGTTCATTCTACTTCTGGTTTGACCATTGCCGACATGTTTCGGGGATAAACCTTCGGGATAATCAAAAAACAGACTTATTATAATCAATCCAAGTGACATAAGGTGTTGGCCATGCTAAAAGCTACAATGAGAGGAGTTTATTAAATATATTTAATACAGAAGTTATGGCAAGGCCGTGCACAAAGGAATTTCGAGAAGAGATATTGAGTTATGTAAGCGAGAAGGGATGGAGCGTTGAGGAGGTGAGTGCGTTTTTTGATATTAGTGAGAGCGTCGTGTACGCATGGCGAAAGCAACTGAGAGAGACTGGGGACGTTTCTCCGAGAAAGCGGGAGAACAAGCCGAGAAAGGCGAATTATGAAGAATTATTGAGGATTGTAAGAGAAAATCCGAGTTTATTACAGGTGGAGATAGCAAAGATGATTAATATGAGCAGATCAGGCGTGAGTGCTGCATTGTGCCGTCTTGGAATAGTTAAGAAAAAAGGATCACCACATACCAAGAAGCAGATCCTCAAAAACAAGAAGAATTCTTAAAAAAGATATCCGATATTTCGCCTGATCGATTGGTGTACGTAGATGAGAGTGGGATTGACAAATATATGCATCAACCATACGGATATGCGCTAAAAGGCGAGAAGATTTATGGGAAAATATCCGGGAGGCGGTTTGCTAGAGAGAATTTTATAGCGGCTGAAGTGAATAAGAAAATCATTGCCCCCATGTGTTACAGAGGAGGCTGTAATAGGGAGCTTTTTGAGTTTTGGGTAGAGAAATTTTTGGTTCCAAAATTGGTGCCAGGCCAGATTGTGATTATGGATAACGCAAGTTTCCATAAATCAGAAAAAAATGAAGAGATTAATAATTAATGCCAGTTGACATAAGGACGGTGTAGCGACGTTTGAGAATTTGAGTTATGCGTACAAACTGGTCTATAGAGTTTTCTCATTCCTTGCGTCAACTGGCATGACTATAATAATTGATGCCAAATGTAGCGTTTTATACTTACCCCCATATTCGCCGGCATTAAATCCAATCGAGAAATTTTGGGCGAATTTAAAGAGATTTGTTGCGCGAATAATGGTGAATTTCGAAAAATTGAGCGAGGCTGTGGACCGCGCTTTCAGCTCGCTATCCCAGATGGCATGACTATACATACGGTGTCCTGCAAAAAAATCTAGTTGCTCTATATCGTCCTATCTTCTTGTATTGCGTAACAACACCTCTCTCAACTATCGTCTTGAGGGCCTTTCTATCGCGGAGAATCTATCAGTCATTTATTCTATACCCTTTCTGCCCGTACTCACTTCTTGGTCCTCTTTCGTTCGTTTGGGCACAGTAGGCGTTTACGTAACCGAACGCTCATTGGGGTGACCTCTACTACCTCGTCATCTTTGATATAAGACATCGCCTCTTCAAGAGTCATCTTTTTTGCTGGAGTGAGTTTTATGTTTTCGTCACTTCCAGCGGCTCTAATGTTCGTTAGTTGTTTACCGCGGACAGGGTTGACTTCGAGATCATTGTTTCTAGTGTGTTCCCCTATGATCATGCCTGGATAGACCTTGGTTTTTGGATCAACAAACATCATTCCCCGCTCTTCTAGATTCCACAAAGCGTATGCTGAGGTCTCTCCGTCAGAGTTTGAGATCAGCGCGCCATTGTTTCTTGATGTTATTTCTCCTTTATACGGTTGATAATCTGAAAAAACGCGACTCATTATGCCAGTACCCCTTGTATCGTTACGGAATTGGCTCTGATAACCTATCAGGCCGCGAGAAGGAGCTTGAAATACAATTCTCATTTTGCCTTTTTGCGCATTCTTCATCTCAATAAGAGTGCCACGTCTCTGAGACAGAGTTTCTATGACAATGCCGCTATATTCTTCATCTACATCGATCACAATTTCTTCTATTGGCTCCAGAACTGCTCGACTCTCGCCCTCTTTGAATAATACTCTTGGTTTTGAAACGGATAACTCAAAGCCTTCTCTCCGCATCGTTTCAATTAAGACTCCCAGTTGTAATTCCCCTCTGCCACCGATTTCAAAGCTCTCTCCATTCGAGGAGATAGTCAGGGATATAGCGACATTAGTTTCGGCTTCTTTTTTGAGGCGTTCCAAGATTGCGCGAGAAGTGACTTTTTTGCCCTCAGTACCCGCAAAAGGAGAGTCATTAACGCCTATTGTGATCGCCATAGTCGGCGGATCTACTGGAGTTGACTGTATTGGGATCGTAACTTCGGGCGAGCATATGGTGTCAGCAACGGATGTTTTTTCCATGCCAGCTATCGCAACAATATCCCCAGCGCTCGCTTGTTCAATCGGCATACGTTCTATGCCCCTGAAACCGAATAACTTTGTGCACCTAAAATTCTCGACCGTTTCACCACTCAAGTTAATGCTTTTTAGTTGATCTCCTATTTTAATGACCCCCGAGTATATTTTGCCGATCAAAATTCGTCCAACATATTGATCGTACGTTAGGATGGTAGATAGCATCGAGCAAGGAGCTTTCAAATCTAGATTTTCTTGTGGGACATGTTTCTTTAGGGTGTCGAAGACAGGATTTAAGTCTGCGCCTTGTGTTTCCTGCTCTAGACTCGCCCAACCATCACGCCCTACTGCATATAAGATTGGGAAGTTTAGCTGCTCATCTGTTGCATTGAGCGAGATGAATAACTCAAAGATTTCATCTACCACCTCGTTAATCCTTCTGTCTTGTCTGTCGACTTTGTTTATGATCACTATTGGTTTTAGTCCGATTTGTAAGGCTTTATTCAGTACGAATTTTGTTTGTGGCATCGGCCCTTCTGAAGCGTCTACAAGTAATATCGCTCCGTTGACCATAGATAATATCCGCTCTACCTCTCCACCAAAATCAGCGTGACCTGGAGTATCTACGATATTATATTTGATCCCGTCATGTTCTAGGGATGTCGTTTTTGCTAAGATTGTGATTTTGCGTTCTTGTTCAATCGCGTTGCAGTCCATTATTTCATCGTGAATGTTGTCATTATTTCTAAAGATGCCACTTTGCTTTAATAATTTTCCGACCAAGGTTGTTTTGCCGTGATCTACGTGAGCAATGATTGCTACGTTGATTATAGATTGAGTCATTTCCTAACTTTTTTAGACAAAGAGATTAATTCACTTATTAATAGTACCGAGTAAATCTTTGATTAGCAAGGTATTGCTAATTTTTGGTAGCGGAGTTGTACAAGCCCATGTTTTAAACCTTCCCCTATCGTTCTATTTATTTGTTATTCTAAACCCACGGTGGTGGTGAGTTTATCTTTAGGGTGATTTGCTCTCGGCAAAACCTAATACGGCTTTCTTTGTCATGCCGCAATTTATAAAAATTTGGCTAGGCAAGATGGTATGAATTCCAAGATTTATTAGTTGTCCTGGGCTGTTGCTCTGTCTTTTCTAGAAGCCCAGCACAACCTCGTGGCGAGACATTTGCGCGAACGTCACCTAAAAGATGTGTTTGCCTCTTTTTTTTAGAAAAAGCACCCATAATGCTTCCGTATAACTAAGATTTTAAAAAAAATGTAAAATTTGACTTGCTGCTTTTTGATGTGCTAGCTATATTTTATCATGTTCGTTTTGAGAGATATAAAACCCCATCAACACGCGAATTATGCATTATCGTAACGAGGTCATTTTCCATAATACTGACGCCGAGCCCCAGGAGAGTCAAGAATTTATCCGAATGCGTAGCTTGTGGCGTAGCGTGATAACTCAGGCTTTGATGGACGCAGCTAGCAATTCAAAGAAGAAGCATTTGAAAAAGTATAAACAGCAAGCCATTGAGTGGCTTAATGGGGATTCTCAAGACTTTCTCGAGGTCTGTTTGTTGGCCGATATGAACCCGGGATACGTTAAAATGCAGGCTATCTTAGCGCTAAAACGCTCTTGTAGGTGGCGCAATGATTATAAAAAGATGATTCGTCCCAAGGGATGATTCTGTTTTGCAAAGTTCGTTGTCGATAGAATTTAAGTGTGGACCAAATCTCGAAGTCAAATAATTGGGCCTGAATCATTGGGTCTTAAGGACTCACTTGATAGGAGTAATATATAATTATTATAATCTCGGCTGCCCATAGATTCGCCTCTAAAGCCCGATTCAAGATCTTGCTGCTTACTGGAAATATTAGCCCGTAGTCATATTTCTAATAATTTTTGTAATTTTTATTTGAGGCTAAAATATTTTCTTGCTATGCTTGCAGCCAGACGCTACTATCTGCAGCGTCGTTTACGAATCTCTTTGAGAGGAAAAACAGCGTGAATAAAACTGATTTAATACGGGCTATATCCACAGCAGCGGGGGCCACCAAGGTTGACACCGCAAATGTGGTAGATGCCTTCATAAAAGTAATAGAGGATACGCTAGCTTCGCAAGATTCCATTAGAATTGTTGGTTTTGGTACCTTTAAAACATCCAAGATACAGAAAAAGACTGTGAGAAACCCTCAGAACGGCAAAGAGATGATCTTGCCAGAGCATTTCCGGCCGGTATTTAGACCTGGAAAGCGTCTGAAGGAAGTCGTGAATAAAAAAATCAAAAAATAGGTGATGACTTTGTGCTTAGGTGTTAACGTATCCGGTACACGAGTCTTCTTAGTCTCGTTTAGGGTCATGGTCTATGAGCGTTGGTAGTACTGAGATATTGCTGGTGGCTGAGGCGGTTGCTCGGGAGAAGGGTGTGCAACGGGAGGTTGTGCTTTCTGCGATTGAGGAAGCTCTTCAGGTGGCGGCCAAAAAGAAGTATGGGTGCGAGCATGAGTTACGGGCGACCGTAGATCGTAAAACGGGGGAACTAAGGCTATATCGTGAACTTATTATCCCGAGCGACTCTACTGAGGTATCCGGTAGCATCAAAGCTGTTAAGCTAGAGGGGGATTATTTGCAAGATGGGACAGCGAGCATTGGGACCGTTTTTCTTGAACAGCTGCCACCATTAGATGCCACGAGATTTTTTGCCCAATTGACTAGAGGGGTCGTAGTTGCGAAACTGAGAGAAGTTGAGAGAGCGCAACAGTACGAAGAGTTTAAAGACTACGTTGGGGAGATTCTACAAGGGGTGGTCGATAAAATCGAATTTGGCAATATTATTGTCAAGATTGGTACTGCAGAGGCCGTTATTTCGAAAAATAATCTATTGAAAACTGATCACTATAGGTATGGCGAGAGGGTGAAGGCCTGTTTATCAGGAATAGATCGAGATGCTAAAGGGCCGCAACTCACTTTATCGCGTATTCATAATGATTTCCTGGTCAAGCTTTTTGAGCAAGAAGTTCCAGAGGTGTATGACGGCATCATAAGCATTAGGGGGGTCGCTAGAGATCCTGGATCTAGATCGAAGGTAGCGGTTTATACGGGAGATGGCACCATAGACCCCGTGGGGTCTTGCATAGGCGTGGGAGGTTCGAGAATACGCCCTATAGTCAAGGAATTACAGGGTGAAAAGATCGATGTGATCCCTTGGTCACCAAATAAAGCAAAATTCATTATTGATGCCTTCTCTCCGATCCCCGTGTCAAAAGTTGTTATAGATGAAGATGCTGGGTATGTTGAGGTGGTCATCGCTGAAGATCATAAGAGCGCGGCCATAGGAAGGCGTGGGCAAAACATTAAGCTAATTTCCGAGCTTGTTGGAATGCACATCTCTTTAATTACTGAGGAGGACGAGGTAAGGCGTAGGCAAGAGGAGTTTAGTGAGATGACAAACTTGTTTATCAGAGAGCTCGATCTTGAGGAGATATTAGCTCAGGTCTTGGCCTCAGAGGGATATTCAAGCATCAGTGCTTTAGCGAAAGAAAGCGTCGGTGAGTTGACTAGGAAGATTTCTGGGCTAGATGACGAGATAGCGCAAGAGCTTATCAACAGAGCTTCAGAGCACGAAGCAAAACAGGCCGCGACAGATGGTAAGCTAGCCGGCTGCCCACACGCTGATCAACATAGGGAATAGATGCGCTTGTTGGTTGGGTCCAATCAGCAATAAGGCGTCGAGACGAAAGTGTTTGCGTTGGAGAATCTGTTCTTATCTGGTGTGACGTCCATTAAAATTCAAAATATTATCGAGTAATTAAATAGCGAGGGGATTCAAAATCACTTCCTATCGGAGTTCAGGCAGAGTGAGACGAAGGTCTGTGGAGCGCGATCCGAGCTATTGACGGCAATAAAAAAAGTATTGCATTTTAGAGGTAGGGCTTTCTATAAAGAAGAGTCAGCGAAATATTTTATTAAGTGGCTTTTTTGCAGTCGTCAGTTTGGGATTGAGAGTAGTTGTAGGGTAGGATGAATAAGGATATAGAGAACTTATTTACCAACAATAGAGGGAAAGCTCTGTCCTGCCGATTGACGTGAAGAGGGGGCAGCCACGTTTGAGAATTTGAGTTACTCGTACAAACTGGTATACAGAGCTTTCTCATTCTTTATGTCAACTGGGATGATTATATGAAGAAAGATATAGCAGAGTTATTTTATTTTGTCGACGAGGTCACCAAGTTTGTTGAAGAGAAGGGCATAGGAGTCCTTATCTAGCAAAAGCTCATGAAGAGCTACAAGGGAAGATGAATTGTCTATATCTAAAAATTATAATCAACTTAGATGCAAAGATTTCGAGAATTTTATAAATTATATCTCCCTTTATATAAACGTGCTTTTAAGGCATATTTATCTTATACTAGATTCATTGAGTTGAACTCTCGGGCGTTATAGTCATGCCAGTTGACATAAGGACGGTGTGGCGACGTTTGAGAATTTGAGTTATACGTACAAACTGGTCTATAGAGTTTTCTCATTCCTTGCGTCAACTGGCATGGCTATATACTAGATTCATTGAGTTGAACTCTCCGGCGTTACCTTACTTAACTGTGCTCCTGCAGTGGTTTTGCATTTTGAGTAGCGGGGCCGAAATATCCTACATAGACAGGATATTTTAGCTGGATGTCATGGGAAGAGGACTAGTTCTCACAAGGTGTTTAATGTCGTTGCGGGGGTAAAACAAGACGCTCAAAGATTGGCTCCATAAGCTTAAACCACATCTAATCGTCAACGAGAAGGGAAATTATGAATATACAGTTTTACGGAATGTAGATGATCGAACGTCTGGGCCGTATTTAACGCCGCGTGTTACGGGATTGTTTTTTATTTATGAATTGCCTGTAACAGAAAGCCACCACTGCACTACAGATTGCTTCTTGCAAAAAACGACTGGTGTGGTACAATAGATACAGGGAGGTGAGAAAAATATAGGGGGTATAGCATGATGTTAAAGCAGCCAAAGACAGCTGATTCCAGCAGTCCACAGATCTCAGATTCGGAAAAGCAGATCAACGAATCAAGATTTGGAATATCCTTGTTGGATTTATATAAGCCTATATCAAATTTCATACAAAGCGTCACTACTGGACAGATTAATGTACTACCAGATAGATCAGTACCTTTAACAAAGACTTTCTTCGTAAGCGCTCATAATGCATTTAATAGTTTCGCTACCGGGGCTCTAATACCAAATCAACAACAAAGTCTGACTGGCTTGTTGAATAGTGGGGCAAGGGGTTTAGAATTAGATCTGTATTTTCATAGGAATGCAATAAGGCTTTGTCATGCATTTTGCGATCCAATATTTAGCAACCGATTATTATCAGACGCACTAGATGAAATAAATGCGTGGCTTACACAAAATCCTAGCGAGGCCATTATTTTAAAGCTTGAAGACCATTTGTCTAAAGGGGAATTTTTGGGACTCAAGAATATGACGGATAATATTTTTGGCTCACGTATCTTTACGACCAATAATTTTAATGGAACCTTTCCCAGTATAAATGAACTGGTTCATAACAACAAACAAGTATTATTTTTTCCACAAAATGATCAAAGTATTCCATCGTTTTTTGACGGGTCTTGGAACGGTACTTTGAAAAATGATTGGGGTACCAATGGGAAGATTCGTTCTTATCAATCAGGGTTGAATTGTAGCGGTATAAGGGCCAAGTTTTTCCACGAAGTAGGCGAAGACAAAACTCTGACAGGGTCCGTTCTCAATGAATTCAAGCTATTTTTTAATCTAGCCAGCTTAGAATCGCCAGTAGCCGGGGTCATGACCACAGAAGATGTGACGAAGCTACAACAATGCAATGCAATGATCAGTGTGGATCAATTCTTACCAAACGATCCGAGATTTGCAACAACCACATCATTATATGAACAATTTCAAGGTAATGTGGTACTTCTGATGATTGCTGCTATTGCCGCAGGATTTATTACGCCCCATACGAATGATGGGGCCTTTATATCAAATATTGGGCCGAAAATGGTTATCCAATTACTAGTGTCAGCTTTCCTTCCTCCAAAAATGATTGCCGTCTATTGCATGGCGGAAAAGGGATTCGCTAACTGGCATACCGCACAAAAAGCAGTCGGACAAGAGAAGAAGTGGGCCTTTTTAAATCTTTTAAAGGATATTGGATGGACTGGAATAGAAAGTCTGGTACGTCTAGGGCTCACAGAAGTACTTTCAAATGCCGTGAATTCATATATTGTAAATCCTTTAAATCCAGGTGATCCTTCTGTGGTACGCTTTGTTGCTAATGCAGTAATAACAGAAGTAATAATGCAATTGTATAAACCTGGTGCAAAAAAATTGTTCAATATTACGAAAAGATTTGCAGATTCAGTTATTGCCAAGGGGGCGCGGAGCCTAAAGGAAAAAATGACAAAAGGGCTTAAGAATCTTTTCAAAATTAAAGATCCCTCATTGACACAAAAACAAAAACGAGAGTTATAGTCATGCCAGTTGACATAAGGACGGTGTAGCGACGTTTGAGAATTTGAGTTATGCGTACAAACTGGTCTATAGAGTTTTCTCATTCCTTGCGTCAACTGGTATAACTATAAAGGAGGCGGAAAAAAAACAAAAGAGGTCAGTTCTGGATTAAGAGTAGTTGCATGGTAGGATGAATAAGGATCCAGAGAACTGAGCTCTTTTGTTAGTAAATCAGTTTTCTTCTTTGGCTCGACTTACAACTATTCTTAATCCCGAATTGAGGCTTTATAGTCGCGCCAATTGACGTGAAGAGGGTGCCGCGACGTTTGAGAATTTGAGTTACTCGTACAAACTGGGATACAGAGCTTTCTCATTCTTTCCGTCATGACTATAAGAATCATCGCACAACACTTTCCTATCCGCAGCTTGGGTTTATAGAGGGAATACTTCGCATGATTACGGTGCTTTTCGTGACAATATTTCTTTTGCAAAACTCAGAATATCTTGACTCGAATCTGCCTTAATCCCCCCGGCCTGAGCGATTTGTGCATTGCCCCCACCTTTGCCGCCAAACCTCATACTTATTTCCTTTGCTACGTATCCAGCATTGACGTTTTTAGTGATAGAGCGAACGAGCAATAGAAAATCGCCATCTGGAGCCCTAGAGACTAGGATGATAACGCAATTTTGAAATTTATTTTCCAAGACTCCAGTTACTTGCCTCAAATCTTGTTGGTTTATTACGTCGGCTTCTTGCAAAACAACCTTGACATTATTGATCAGCGGTACTTGTTTAAACGATGAGATAAACGTGTGGACCCTGAGATTTACTGTTTCTTTTTCGAATCTTTTCTTTTCTTCCAGCATATTATGAATTTTATCGCATATCTCGCTTTCGGCGCATCTCATAAGGATTGATATCGACTTTAATCTATCGTATTTTATCTGAGAAATTTTTAAAGCTTCCAAGCCGGTAATCGCTTCTATGCGCCTTGTGCCGACAGCGACAGATTCCTCATTGACAACCTTGAACAAACCAATATTGCCAGAATAAGGAACGTGCGTTCCGCCGCATAACTCAACAGAGTCGCCAATGCTAACAACCCTTACCTCGTCGCCATATTTCTCCCCGAATAACGCCATTGCACCCAAATCAAGGGCTTCTTTTTGTGGCATAATTTTTGTTATGTTCGAGTGATTCTCTATAACAATCTCGTTAACACACTCTTCCACCTCCCTAATCTCTTCATGGCTCAACGGGGCATCATGGGTAAAATCTAGGCGCAACTTACCCTCAGAAACCAAACATCCCTTTTGATTCACATGTTTGCCAAGAATCTTTCTTAGAGCATAATGCAATAAGTGTGTTGCTGAATGGTTTGCCGCAATTTTATTGCGATTTGTCACATCAATTTCTGCTGATACCTCATCCCCCACTTTGATAGATCCACAAGTAATTATGTGGTGTCCGTAAATCTTTCTTACGTACAGCTTGGTAGTATTGACTTTATGGCCAGATATGAATCCGACATCGCCAACTTGACCGCCAGATTCAGGATAAAAGGGGGTTTGATTTAGGATTATAATCGCATCAACTCCCTTATCAGCTTCATTGACGGATTCTCCATTCACGACAATGGCAGAAACGAGCGCCTCTACTTTCGATGCAGTATATCCCACAAACTCAGTAGTGCCGAACTTATCGTAAACGGAGAACCATAGGCTATCCTCGATTTTATCTGTAGATCCGATCCACGCAGCTCTTGCTAGCCTTTTTTGCTCATTCATCGAGGTCCAAAACTGTTCTTCTTCAAGCAATATATTGTGTTCCCGCAAGATGTCTTTTGTAAGATCAAGTGGAAAGCCATATGTATCATATAATTTGAAGGCGATGTCTCCGCTAACGGACTCCCCCTTTCTTAATCCAAGAATTTTGGTTTGCAACAAACCTATTCCGTTGTCGATTGTTAGATTAAATTTTCTTTCTTCATTTTCCAAAGTTGCTATCATAAGTTCTCTAGCGCGCTGCAACTCTGGATAAGCCTCCTCCATCGTCGCTATCACAGTTGGCACCAACTGATGTAGCAAGGGTTCTTTACAGCCAAGTTTATGAGCATGCCTTATAGCTCTGCGTGTTATACGTCTCAACACATACCCCCTTCCTTCATTAGCAGGAGTCACTCCATCGGCAATCAGGAAACAAACTGCGCGCATATGATCCGCAATCACCCTGTGAGATGGGCTATCCGCATGGTTATTTGACAAATGCTTGGAGGCCTTAATTAGTTCCAGAAATATGTCGGTTTTGAAATTATCGTTTGTCCCTTGGGCAACTGCTGCGATGCGCTCCAGCCCCATTCCAGTATCAACGCAAGGCTTTGGTAATTTTCGCCTAGTCCCGTCTGCCAGTTGATCGTATTGCATAAAAACCAGATTCCAAATCTCTATGTATTGATCATTTTCCGAGAAAACGGCCTCCCTAAAGGTCAGACGTTCATCTGCTCCATGATTAAAAAAGATTTCGGTACAAGGGCCGCAAGGGCCGGTCTCCCCCATACTCCAAAAATTGTCATTGGTCGGTATTTTTATGATTCTATCATTTGAAAAGCCCGTTATCTTTTTCCAAATCGCGTAACTTTCGTCGTCTTCGTGGTATACGGTCATGTAAAGGCGGTCCTTAGGTAACCCAATACTCTGAGTCAGGAATCGCCACGCCATTTCTATAGCTTCTTGCTTGAAGTAATCTCCGAAAGTAAAATTGCCTAGCATTTCAAAGAATGTGTTATGTCTGGTTGTGTACCCCACATTTTCCAAATCATTGTGTTTACCGCTGGCACGCATGCATTTCTGGCTTGTTGCAACTTTGCCGTATTGGGGGGTTGCAAGGCCGGTAAAATAGTTTTTGAATTGGACCATTCCAGCATTGGTAAACATGAGGCTAGGATCATTCTCTGGAATAAGGGAATGTGAGGACAGAATTTGGTGATTATTCGTGTGAAAGAATTTTAGAAACTCCGTCCTAATTTGATGGGTAAGCATTTATTTTTAAATACTCGATCTTTGTATAATTAGAACAATGAAGGAAGAACGATGCGTAGTCAACTATAGCTTATGCGATCGTATTATTTGAGATGGCTAGGGCCGATTGATGCAGAGAGCTTTAGATGTCATAATCTGAAGCTGCAATATTGCGCTAACTTTGTGGTGATGTATGAGGCAAGAACGACAGAAGTTTTCGCGAATCAAAAATGAAGGGCTTATCCTCTTTCCATTACGTATAGCAAGATGCACTGTTCATGTAGGATAGTCCGGTCTTGCTGTTCAAAGCGGAAAAGTGTTGCAGTAGCCCAGTTAAGTAAGGTAACGCCCGAGGTCTCAACTCAATGAATCTATTATAAGAACTGCTCTTAATCTCGAATTGAGATTATAAGATGAGCCCAATAGTCTTCGGGATTGTCTAGGGTCTGAATACCTTCGTTGACAAAATGAACAGCCTTTATTACATTCCACAGTAGGGAGTCCCGCTCCTTGCGTTGTAAGCCATGAGTTATCTGGAGCAGCCCTAGATTTTTATCGAATATTTTTATGCCGAATGTATTTGCTACCTTGATGTTGAATTGGTTTGCTAATCCATATCATGCTCCAGTCCTGATTGCTAAGTATTTAGGGTACTACAAAGATGTGGGGATTGATCTGGCTATACTCCAGCCGACCGACCCAAGTGATGTTACAAAGATTGTTGCAAGCGGCAGTGTTGATATCGGCCTAAAGGCTATGATACACACTATTGCGGGCCGTACTAGGGGGTATGAGATTACGTCAGTTGGCACACTACTCGATGAGCCCATAACCGGACTAATATCCTTAGAAAAAGCCGGCATAAGAAACTTCTCTGATATTGTTGGGAAGCGTTTGGGATATATAGGGGAATTCGGGAAGCAAATTATTGATGATTTGGCTCATCACGCTGGTGTTAAAGAAGACCAATATGATACTGTGCGCGTTGGGATGCATATGGTGCATGCCATACAAAGCAACATCATTGATGCGGGAATCGGTTTTAGCAATTTTCATCAAATCGAGCTAGAGGCTGTTTCTGGTCCGTCTTCTATCTTACGTATCGACGAATTGGCAGGACTCGGATGTTGCTGTTTCTGCTCTATTCAAATCATCACCCGTACTAACTTTTTAATTGAAAAACGAGAGTTTATCGAGGCATTTTTATTCGCTACTCAAAGAGCCTCGACCTATATTACGCAATATCCAGAGCAAGCATGGAATACATTGGTTGAGTCGCAACCTCAATTCCATTCGGAGGTTAATAAAAAAATTTTTATACACACTTTACCATTATTCTCCCGCAATCTACTTAATGTAGAGCGCGATTGGAATAAAGTGTATAAATATGCTCAGCATCTTGGGCTACACTCAGGAGACCTCGCTCTAGATGATTGCTATACTAACGACCTTATCCCAAAGCAGCTATACTCTGCAACGCGGCCCGTATTAGAATGTAGGGGTTAGTTAGAGATTTTGTGAAGAAGCTCGGGCCTATTGTTGTCGTTCCAGCATATTCACTATCATTTGTCTCGGCAAAGGTAATGAGCTTAACAAATGCTTTTTAAAAAAGAATTCAGTAATTCTTAATGCGTTCAAAATGTCCTTAGCAGAAGGTTTTTCTATATCTTCTTGATGGAGGAAGAATTTAGGCATGTGGAACAGCTGATTATGATATTTTCGTCCAGCCTGCATAGAAACCGCCTTACCTGATCGCGGAGAAATATATGCTATATTTTCTGTAGAGTGTGTCACTACACAAACGTTTAATTCCAATTGAAATCCGGTATATCGCAACACATCTAGTTCGAATAAGGCATATACAGTTGCGATTTCAATCATGTCAGTCGTTCCTGCCACTCTTTCTAGAAACTGCGCAGTACTTTGCCATAATTCCGTATAAGCTTCATTCTCTGTCAGTGTTGTGGTTAAAAGCAAAATTGCGGAATGTACAAAAGCACCTTGCACAATACCATAGGCTGTATATGGATATGTCTGCTCTAATGAAACATAAGCCCCCATCTGTCTCTGCGTTCTAATTTGTAAGGTTGCATGCACGATGCTCCCAATTTTGGCAGATAATCCGTAGGATTTTTGTCTTTGAGCGCGGTAATACCCGGAAATAAAGCCGTGTTTCTTTAAAAAACACCTAACCAGAGCCCCACCCATTGTTAAACATTTTGTATATAGAACAATGCCTAAATCACTAATGACCATTGACTACACCATTATCCTTCATTCATGGATCGGTATTCTCGGAATAACCATATACGAAGACACCAAGCTTTGCCGCTTTGTCTAGAGTGGCGTCTCTCTCCACTATAATTGACGTATTTGCCTCAATCGCTACTCCGCTAATACCGCATTTGTCGAGCATTTCGATTGTTCTTGGCCCAATACACGGGAGGTCGATTCTCTTATCTTGAAATGGTTTACAAACTTTAATTAGTATAGGAGGGGAGTCGTGAATTTGCTTTATTTCCCCACTCCGCTTAATTAGCTCGTCGGTTCCTTCTGCCGCCTCAACACCCAAAACTAACCCACCCTGTATTACGAGAGCTTGCCCCACATCAAATCGTGCAATACCTTTTAGTATTTTGTAGCCCTTAGCGATATCATCTAGTGCGTAGTCTTTGATTGGGATTTTAGGGGTTAAGTTTCCTTCTTCAGCTAAAGCATGTGTTAAAAGCGTTTCGACGGGATAAATTTGGAACCCCTCTTTTTCAAAAAACATCATTATTGTGGAGAGTAGGGAGTTGTCGGACAACCCATTCTTTAAGATCAGGGCCAACAACTTAGCTCCCTTTGGATCCAGTAAAAGCTTAGAGAGCTTAGTTCTCTTAACCCTGCCTGCAAACACAAGATTCTTAATCTGTTTTTCTCGTAAAAACTGGAGGATCTTGCTGACAGCATGCGTCGGAAAAACGTCATACTCTATGCCTTGAAATAATTCGGGAGAAATTTGGTCTTTTAACCCAATCACAAAACACCTCACTTTTCTCGCCGTACAGCTATCATAAACTTGTCTAGGTAAGGAGCCGCTGCCAGCGAAAAGAGCTACGCTGAGGGGAAGGGATGGGGGCGCTTTATCTGATGATAAGCCTTTTTTTTGTCTCATCGGGTTTTCTAGCCTCAAAACTAATTATTTAGCACATGCGACTGGAAAACATATCGGTCTGGTATTGTCTACTCTCAAAAAACAGACTATCTCTTCAACGCTTTTGAAAGAGCCAAATTTTTTTGATACGATATCTAGTCTATTGGAAAAGTTATCGACCGAGTCCCACGAATATTCCCCAAACAGCTCTTGAAAGGCCTGGCGCAAACCATGTACTTCATCTTTATCAAAGCCTCTTCGTTTCAGCCCCCTTGTATTAATACCTAAGAGATTGGCCCGAGGTCCGGCCACACTCCCATAAGGTATGACGTCGCCATCCACGCCACTAAATCCGCCCACCATAGCATGCGCCCCTATCTTCACGAACTGGTGTATAGCGGATAAACCCCCGATCACAGCATATTCCCCAATTACCACATGTCCGCCCAAAGTTGCATTGTTAGCCATAATGACATTGTTTGATACAGTGCAATCATGAGCAACGTGCACACCCACCATCAGCAAACAATCATCTCCAATAAATGTCTTCATGCCCCCACTTTCTGTTCCGCGATGTATCGTTACATGTTCTCTTATGACGTTACGCCTCCCTATCCTTACGCAAGATTTTTCATTTCTGTATTTCAGATCTTGCGGGGCGCACCCTATGATTGTAAATGGATAGATGGTTGTTTCATCTCCGATAGACGTGTCGCCATCTATGCAAACATGAGAAAGGATATTGACGTTGTCACCAATCTTAACGCCATCGCCAATGATGCAAAATGGGCCAATTTTTGCAGATTTGGCCACTATAGCTTTCGGACTCACTATCGCTGCAGAATGAATCATATAGGACCTAATACCCCAGAAATAACTCCGTTAACACACGCCTTAACATAATCTAGGATACACGCCTATGCACTGACTTTATCTGCTATCATAGCTGAAAATTGTGCAGTCGCAACTTTTGCTCCATTAACCGTTGTTTCGCCTTCCATGATCCACAGATTCATCCTTGCCCTTACTTTTTTCACATCCAATATCATTGAATCGCCTGGAATGACTTGTTTTGTAAATGTCGCTTTTTCTATGGATGTAAGAAAGACCAATTTGTTCTTAAATTGCTCTTCGCCAAAGGCTATAGCAACAAGTGCAACTGCAGCTTGAGCCATTGCCTCTAAGATCAAGACTCCGGGCATCACTGGGTACTCTGGGAAATGGCCGGTAAATATTGCTTCGTTGATTGTAACGTTTTTAAGCACCTTTATTGCTTGGTCGCCATCAACCTGTAGAATTCGATCAATAAGCAAAAATGGATACCTATGAGGGACTAAGTGCATGATATCGTTAATATTTTTCATAACATTTCATAACATAAAGATTTTACGCAAGTGTTTAATTCCCAATTACTTATTCCCATTCTAGCATGTCTTGTCGGTCCAAGTCTTAATCTCTTTTGGAGGTCGCCATCTTTTTCATTGCCACAACCTGTCGGTGCCATTGTTTTATCGGAACTGCCGGCGTGCCTCCTACAAGGGCACCAGGAGGAATGTCAGAGACTACCCCGCTCTGAGCTGCAATCATAACATTATCGCCTACTCTCTTATGCCCTACTATGCCAACCTGCCCGCCAATCATGACGTTTTGGCCAATTTCGGTGCTGCCGGCGATGCCTACTTGTCCGGCAATTACGGTATTAGTCCCGATACTAACGTTATGTCCAATTTGAACTAAATTATCAATCTTTACGTTATTGTCTATGGTCGTGGAATGTAGCGCAGCCCTATCAATACAAGAATTCGCCCCTATCTCTACATTATTACCTATGACAACCGTCCCAATTTGTTTGACTTTTCTCAGCCCCGTTTCTGAAGGGGCAAACCCGAACCCATCTTGGCCTATTTTTGCCCCTGCATGGATGATACAGTCGCTTCCTATGGAGCAATGGGTTACGCAAACAGATGGGCCTATGTAGGTATTGCTTCCTATCTTGACGTTATATCCGATATATGCTCCAGACATGATGCGGCAATGGGCCCCTATAATTGCCCCCCTCCCTATATGGACATTAGCTTCGACGTAACAGCCTTGGCCAAGACAAGCGTCTACATCAATATGTGCAAATTTAGAGATGCGCAAAGACGGCTCTAGACTTTTTGCAAACTTTTCAAAAGCGTCTGTATAGAATAAATCGAGCAACTTCGCATATGCTAAATATGGGTTTTCATCAATCAAAAGAGTCACCCCTTTCTTGCAGAGTCCTGCATCTTCTTGTTTGACAATGCATGCTCCGGCGGAGCTGCTTTTTAACTGCCCCTGGTATTCGGTTCGAGACAAAAAAGAGTCGGAAAGGAATGTAATTTCATTCTTCTGAGCCCTATCAATGCTCGATACTTCGTATATCATGAGGCCTCTGTCGCCCACAAAATCACAACCCAAGACCTTTGCGATATGTTCTATAGAAAAGGGGCCGTTATTTATAGCGAAGTCACCTCTATCTATTGATCGCGCCAGACACCTCGACATACTGAATCGACTCTGCTAATTTTTAGTTGATTGGCTCTACATATACCTAGGTCAATGTAGTTGAAATTACATCATATGTAAAAGAGTTTTTCTACCCCCCCTTCCACTGGATCTGCATAGAGATTTTAACGGTAGCTACAATCAATAACTGCCGTATAACTTCACAAGATTTATCTAATTCTTGACAACCACGCTCATCTTGACTACACTGAGGATAGTTTGTCTCAACAATTGATATTTCTAATTTATATGGAAATGGAAAGCTTAAAGTACGTGGGTGTGGGATTGAGCGCGATTGGTATGTTAGGCGCTGCACTTGGAATAGGAAATATATTTGCTGCTCTGATTAAGGGTATAGCACGAAATCCTTCAGTGGAACCACAATTATTAAAGAGCGCGTTTATAGGGGCGGGTCTTGCGGAAGCAATGGGGCTTTTTGCATTCTTACTTGCTATTTTACTATTGTTTTTCTAGCCCATAGTAGGAAAGATTTTGCGAATCTCTGGAAAAAGATATTGAAGAATGGTCTATGAGCCTCATATTTCCTCATCTTGATGCATCTCGTCTCTGTACGCAGGTATTTTGGCTGACAGTGATGTTCATTACGTTGTACATCTTGAATAGCCAATTCCTTATACCAACAATCGTCTTAAAAATAAGAAGAAGGAGCGCGCTAATAAGGCGCTTGACCGAATTGGCAGGTACGCTTCTGGAACAGAGTCGGGATATAAGAAAGCAAACCGAACAAATCCTTGCAAAGGCTGCGGGAGAGGCTCATCTACTAAAAACACAAGCAACTCACGAAGCGCAGCAGATGATTATGGCAAAAATAGCAGAAGCCAGTACTTTGCTGCAGGTTTCGTTGGTCCAAAATGAAAAAATAAGTACGGAAGACTACGAGATCCTTAGAAAGAGTTTGCCAGAAGTAGTTCGCGATGTAAAAGATTCTGCAATAGCCGTTCTTTTAACAGATATACAGAAATAACGATATTTTTTTCATTTGTGGATGTATAACATGATACTTACAGAAGGGTTCTGGGTTACAGTAGCATTCCTCGGTCTTTCTTTCGCGCTGTATAAAACAGCGAAGAGCTTTCTGCGAGACACCCTTGATACAAGGGTGCAACGGATTGAATCTGAACTGGAATCGGCTGCAAATTTAGAGCAGGAAGCGAAGGATGCTCTTGAAATTTCGAAACGAGAATATGTACAAGCTATTGAGGATGCAAAATTTATTGTGCAGAAAGCAAAAGAAGAATCTGAGACGGTCATCGTAGAGGCAAAAAAGAGAATTATGCACATCTTAAAACACGCAGACGACGTTATAAACGAGCATAGAATACAGCAGCAGTGTCAAGCGCTGGAGAGGTTTAAAGGCGATGTATTGGCATCACTTCTTATGAAGGTGGAAAAAGAGTTGCTCGAAAATTTATCAAAAGATGATCAGGTGAAAATTTTAAGTAATAATAAAAAGTTGTTCAAAAAATTGCTGCATTGAGAAAATAGCTGGTCGCCATTAATTTCGTATCTTTGACATGATCACGATACACTCCCATCAAGATTTTCTAGGAATGCGAACGGCTGGCGCTTGTGCGGCCGGGATTTTGGAGTACATCGAGCCTTTTGTTGTTCCCGGAGTAACGACCGAGACTCTGAATCGGTTATGTCATGACAAAATCATCTCTGGGGGAGCTATTCCCGCCCCACTCAATTATCGAGGATTTCCAAAATCAATATGCACCTCAGTCAATCATGTTGTTTGCCATGGCATTCCAACTGAGCAGAAAGTTTTATTTGACGGAGACATCATTAATATTGACGTCACCGTCATAGTCGAAGGTTGGTACGGTGACTGCAGCAAAACTTATTGCGTAGGCAAAAAAACGCCTATCAGAGCACAAAAATTGGTCGCGGTAACGTATGACGCCATGATGTTTGGGATAGAGGCCGTAAAACCCGGAGAGCCGTTGTCGGCAATAGGCAGGGCTATACAAACTTATGCGGAATCTCAGGGTTTTACTGTTGTAAGGGATTATTGCGGACACGGAATAGGGAAGGTTTTTCATGCAGCTCCTAATATCTTGCACTACTATGACGCAAGGGAAGAAGCTCTAATGCAACCTGGTATGTTTTTCACAATAGAGCCCATGATCAATGCTGGAGGATATGAAACGAAGCTTCTCAAAGATGGATGGACTGCCGTCACCAAAGATCACTCTCTTTCAGCCCAATTCGAGCATACAATCGGAGTAACGGAATCTGGTTACGAAATTTTCACGCTGAAAAATCCATCAAAACACTAAAATAAGATCAGAAGCGTTGGTATATAGTCATGCCAGTTGACGCAAGGAATGAGAAAACTCTATAGAGCAGTTTGTACGGATAACTCAAATTCTCAAACGTCGCTACGCCGTCCTTATGTCAACTGGCATGACTATACTAGCGCTAAATCCAATTGAGAAATTGTGAGCAAATCTCAAGAAGTTTGTCGCCAAAATTCATGGCAAATTAAAAGCTCTGATGCCTAAATATTCACGCGCTCAATATGGACAATGATCTGAGGCTCTTTTTTACGTTGCTTGAACAAAGTCTTCTTTATAAGCTTTGTAACGGCGCTCCTTAAGGATTTTGTGTCTACGTTCTTTGTTACTAAGATAGAATCTCGTATTTCTGCAATCAAGTAATCGACCAATTCGCCGTCAAAATCGTTATTTTCGTCCAAGATACCTGGAGCATAAATGGTTGGATGTTTTACGCAGCGATTTTCCTTGTTCAGCACGAGAATCACGACAACAATGCCATGATTGCCCAAAATGAATCGATTCTTCAAGATTGGGCTATGAGTGTCTATAATGGACGAGCCATCAAGTGCAAGATAACCGGTTTCGAGTTCTGCGCATTTTTTGGGCCCGTCTTTTGAAAGTTGTATCACAGTTCCGTTTTCCATCTCTATTGTGTGGGGGATTCCTATAGATTCGGCTAACTTACAATGCTCATGTAAATGCCTCGCTTCCCCATGAACCGGGACCGATATCTGGGGTCTGAGCAGCTTATAAAGCCTGACAACTTCCTCTCGTGCAGGATGCCCAGAAACGTGAACGAAATGGTGTTTTTCAGTCAAGACCTCCACTCCTTTTTTACAGAATTTATTAATGAGGCTGTGAATCTTGAGTTCATTTCCAGGAATGATTTTCGATGAAAAGATTATTTTATCACCTTTGTTCATCTGAATATCTGGATGCTGGCCGTTTGCGATTTTCGTAACCGCGGCTAATTCTTCTCCCTGACATCCAGCACAAATTGCAATTATTTCGTTCTTAGGAAATTGCTTCATTTCTTTCGGAGTCAGGAAAGGTTCTATGTCATCCAGATAGCCCGAATCAAGAGCTACGTTGTAAAGCCTCCAGAATGACCGGCCAGCTAGTACTACCTTCTTGTTCAGAGCTTTTGCGATTTTAGCGATCGAATAAATTCTAGCGATATTAGATGAAAAAGTTGTAAGAACAATGAAGTGGTCCCTATGCTTAGAAAGAATTTCTTGTAGACTCTTTGCTAAATCTCCTTCAGATCCAGAAGTTCCTGGGGTAAATATGTTTGTGGAGTCACATACGACTGCGAGGACTCCTTCATCTCCAAAGGCTAATAATTTATCTTCATCTGTTGGGCTACCCAATACCGGATCTTTGTCCAATTTCCAATCTCCTGTATGAAAAACGTTACCGGCGCTAGTTCGGATCATCAGTCCTCGTGTTTCTAAAACTGAGTGAGTAATTCCAAATAATTCTATAGAGAATGGTGATAGGTCTAATTTTGTATTTTGATCAATTTCCTTAATTGGGATCTTCAGATTTGATCCGAAATCTTGTAATTTTGCCCTTAAAACATTGGCGGTGAATGGAGAAGTGTATATTGGACAGCCCAATGCCTTCCATAAATATGGGATGGCTCCAATGTGATCTTCATGGCCGTGAGTAAGGACTAGGCCGACTATGGATGATTTATGTTCTTGTAAAAAGGTGATATCTGGCAATAGTATATCTATACCGGGGAAGCGGCCTTGGGCGAAACCGAGCCCAAAATCAACCATTAGCCATTTATTATTCAGGCAATAAGCACTCATATTCATTCCTATTTCGTGAGTACCCACAAACGGGACGAAAAAAAGCTTATTCTTATGTTGCGGACTATTAAAGCGCATGTATACGAACCTTTAAAGTTGTTGCTTTGTGAGGAGCAACGATACAAGGTTACCCCCCTCATAAATGATTTCTACTAAAACGAATATCAATTTCACTTTGATCATAGTCGTAAGCGGGGGATTGCACAACTAGTTCATGGAAATAAAAGCTTATAAATTGAAATTTTGATTTTGAGTTTCATAAAAATTTCATGGACTTCTTTAATGGAAATCGGTAACATGAGACCTTATATTGGAGAGCATAGATTTTTCTGATGATAAAATTGATAGCTAAGATAAATCGAGTTGTTATTGGCTTGCTTGGGATGTTCTCCGCGGTATCTATGGGATTCGCTCAAACGGATAGTAAAATGACTGGTGCAAATGACGACACCGATATTGTGGTGATGGAGCTCAAGGATGGCGTGGTTATAATTCAGTTATATCCAGACAAAGCCCCTCGCCATGTTCAAAGAATTAAGGAGTTGATTAGAGAGAAGTTCTACGATGGACTGACATTTCATCGGGTGATACCTGGATTCATGGCCCAAACCGGAGATCCAAAAGGGAATGGTACTGGGAAGAGTGATAAGCCAAATCTAGGTGCAGAATTTAACGATATTAAGCATGTTCGTGGTGTTCTTTCAATGGCCAGAAGCACTGATAAAGATAGCGCTAACAGCCAATTTTTTATAATGCTGGGTGATGCAGAATATTTAGATGGACAATACACCGCTTTTGGGCGCGTATTATCTGGGATGGAGTTTGTGGATCAAGTGAAGCAAGGTTCCAAGATAAATGACGGGGTCGTAGATTCTCCCGATCATATAATCTCTATGAAGCTGGGAGGCAACCTCAATCAATCTTACACAAGAATATCGAGTCAAAATGAGGGCACTGCGACTCCAGAGCCAGCTCTAGCATAGTGCTACAACAATCGATTGCAACTTCTTAACATCTTACTTTTTAATTAGCTCGAGGTATAAAACGATGACTGAAAGATTTCCAATTACCAAACAGGGATGTGAGGCGCTTGTAGAAGAATTGCAGAGATTGAAGACCATAGATAGACCAAACATCATTCAATCGATAGCAGAAGCCAGGGCGCATGGTGATCTCTCAGAAAATGCTGAATATACTGCCGCGAAAGAAAAGCAGGGATTCATAGAAGCGAAAATTTCTGATTTGCAGAACAAATTAGGGCGAGCGGAAATTATCGAGTATCAAGATTTCTCTGGCGATCAGATACAGTTTGGAGCTAAAGTTGTGTTACAGGATTTGGAAAATAATAGGGAGTATCATTACAGAATCGTTGGAGATTATGAGGCAGATCTAAGTCTGCAACTGATTTCTATCTTCTCTCCACTAGCCCAGCAATTAATAGGTAAGAAGATAGGTGAAGAAATAGAGGTTGAGATTCCAAGGGGTTTTAAGAGCTATAAAATAATGCACGTGACCTACGATGAAGAGACTAAAGATTAGGTAGAGTCGAGCGTTATGATAAAAAAAATCTTAATAGCAAATCGTAGCGAGATAGCATGTAGGGTGATCCGTACCGCAAAAAAAATGGGAATACAGACGGTCGCGATATACTCAGAATCAGACACAAACTCCCTGCACGTAAAACAAGCCGATCAAGCGATTTATGTCGGGCCTTCCCCCGCCCCAACGAGCTATCTCAACGTGAATGCTATATTGGATGCGGTTAAACTGTCTGGAGCAGACGCCGTACATCCGGGGTACGGGTTTCTGTCTGAGAACGCAGCATTTGCAGAAACACTGGAAAAGCAGAACATAAGGTTCATTGGCCCTTCCGCAAATTCTATTAGGAAGATGGGGGATAAGATACAGGCTAAAAAGATTGCGCAGAAAGCCGAGGTTCAAGTCGTTCCTGGGTTTATGGGGAGCGTCAAAAGCGAGAAAGACGCGCTAAAAATTGCATCTAAGATTGGCTATCCAATTATGTTAAAGGCTGCCGCTGGAGGTGGTGGCAAGGGAATACGTATTGTGCGTAATGAAGCGGAGATGCAGCAAGCAATAAGCTCAACAAAGAACGAAGCAAAAAATAATTTTGCGGACGAGCGCTTGTTCATAGAAAAATATATAGAAAACCCCCGTCATATTGAAATTCAATTATTATCAGATAAATTTGGGAATTATATTTGTCTAGGTGAGCGTGAATGTTCAATTCAGCGACATCATCAGAAAATAATAGAAGAATCGCCGAGCGCCTGTATTAACGAAAAAACACGCAGAAAAATGTATAGTCAAGCAATAGCCCTGGGAAAGGCCGTTGGGTACTATTCAGTCGGTACAGTGGAGTTTATTGTGGATGCAGAGCAAAATTTCTATTTTCTCGAAATGAATACTAGATTGCAGGTCGAGCATCCAGTAACAGAGTTGGTTACTGGTATCGATATAGTTGAACAAATGATACGTGTTGCAAATGGAGAAAAATTACAATTTAAACAGAATAACGTAAAGATCAATGGATGGGCCATGGAATGTCGGATTTGCGCTGAGGACCCAACATGCGGTTTCTTACCCTCGACAGGGTTAGTTACGACGTATAAAGAGCCAGAAATTTCTTCGTCCATAAGAGTCGACACTGGAATATATGAGGGTGGGGAGGTTAGTATGTTCTATGATGCGATGATAGCTAAGTTATGCACTCATGCCCCTACCAGAACTGAATGTGTCCAGAAGATGCTCCATGCATTGGGGTCGTATCTAATAGAGGGAATATCCACAAACATCAGTTTCTTGCAAGCTATCCTTAGCTCAGAGCGATTCTTAGCAGCAGATATTTCGACCAACTTTATAGATGAAGAGTATAAGGAAGGGTTTACGGGGGCGGCTTTGAAAGATGAAAATAGCGCAGTAATATTGGGTGCTTCGGTGTTCGTATTTCTTTCTCATATGGAGAGAAACTTTACAATCACTGGGCAAATGCGGGGGGCTGTGAAGAATATCGGAACCAGATGGATTGTAATGATGGATGGCAAGAAGTATCCGGTGACAGTAAGGCCGACAGAGGGTGGGTATAAGATAACGCTTGAAAATCGAAAGCTTTATGTAACCAGTAATTGGATTTTGGGAAGCAAGTTACTGCAGTGCGTAATCAATGGCAAAAAATATAATCTGCAGGTAGAGGGGAATGATTTGGGATTTAACGTGACATTTCAAGGTTCAGTGGTCGCTACACGAATATTTACTCCACGGGCAGCGGAGCTGACTAAATTTATGAAGAAAGCTACATTTATAGACCATCAAACGAATTTGCTCGCAAGCATTTCGGGCATGGTTTCTGATGTGAAAGTTCGGGAGGGAGACATTGTGAGCCTGAATCAACCTTTGGTGATATTAGAGGCTATGAAAATGGAAAACATACTCTACAGCCAGATAGAGGGACGGGTGGTCGCCGTGTTTGCGGTGAAAGGGCGGGCTGTGTCAGCTGGAGAACTATTAATCGAGATGGAAAAAGGAGAAGCTAAGTGATACGATTCTTGTCGAGTGAGTATTCTTCGATTGTGGGTATAAGGCATCTGCCCACCTTATCTCTAGTTCTGACTATTGGAGCTATTGGTCAACATTAGGAGCCGATCTTTGATTAGAGGGCATTACGTGCTAAAATCCTTTCCTAGATAGAGCTTTTTCACCTTTTCATTTTGCGTAATAGCGTTTACAGTTCCGTCCGCCAATAACATTCCGTCATAAACGATATAGGCGCGATCAATCATTGAGAGTGTTTCCTTCACATTGTGATCTGTGATCAAAACACCAACTCCACGCTTTTTAAGGTGCGCAATAATTTCTTTGATCTCCATCGTAGCAATCGGGTCAACACCGGCTAATGGTTCATCAAGCAATAAGTATTTAGGTTTTGTGGCTACACACCGCGCGATCTCTACCCTACGCCTTTCGCCTCCCGAAAGTGCAGCTCCACTTATATCGGCCAAGTACGAGACAGAGAATTCTTCTAACAATTCATCAACTTTCAATTTTTGTTTACGTCTATCATCCTCAAAGATCTCAACAGCAGCCAATATATTTTCATAAACTGTCAGTCCTCTAAAAATCGAGGGTTCTTGTGGTAGATATGAGAGCCCCAAGTGAACACGCCTATATATCGGCAATTCAGTGATATCTCTATCATTCATGATAATCTTGCCGTACTCTGGATGCAGAATGCCAGCTATCATATAAAATGTCGTGCTTTTACCAGCTCCATTTGGTCCCAGCAAACCCACAACCTCGCCGGGCACAACATAGAGAGAAATGTCCTTGACAACTTTGCGTCCTTGATACGTTTTTCCCAAATCTTTTGCTACTAACATATATGAAAGCTGAACAATTTTGTCTTAAAAGGACTTTGTATGACCAATATAACATTATTTCTAGCAACTCAAAAGAAACAAAAATCGAATGTTCTTACCACCGCTCTTCTCCAGATTACCGGGATTGTTTGCTCTACAACGTATCCCGTGTTCACGCAGGAATGGATGATCCGAAAGACCCTTTTATACCAAAGATCGATACAGTCATTCGATGCTTTTATGTCGCCATCTAAATCGGGACTCATCTCTGTAACTATAGCTAGATGCATCCGGTTTAACCTTGGAAATTCTAGCAGCAAGATTGCTCCTAAGTGAATATCTGGATTTGCTTGAATGAAATGCTTTTTAAACTCTTCCTTTAACATCCAGCTGTCTCTTACATAATCGTATGCGTCATAAGGCCCCGCAGGAAGACTCTTCTTGTCTTGAAAAGAGACTGCCGAAAGCTCAGACGCAATGCCCAATATTAATCCTAAACAATCACACCCCATATGTTTCTTACGTGCTTGTGGATGGAATGGAGTCCCCATCCAACTTTTCGCGCATTCCGTCACTCTTTCATATTTTATCATTGCTTGCCTCCCATAAAATAGGTATATATGACTGTAACAATACACGTATGTGTTGATTCGATATTATGTTTCACGCCATCGGCCAGAAAATCAAAGAGGTCGCATCATATATATCACGCAAAGGTGGGTTGCCCAAGCTCCTATCTGATCAAGCGCTGGTATTCAAAAAAAAATGCGCAGAGACATATCTAAAAATGCAAGATTTAAAAAAAACTAACTTCGAATTAGGTATCTTCCATTTCCGTAAAGGTAATTTCCGAGACGCGATACTGCGCTTCAGATTGCTCTTGTTCTTTGTGCCAGATTACAGCCCAGATATATACTACTATTTGGGTCGATGCTACGGAGAGAGAGAACAGTATGCGCAAGCGAAGCAATATTTGAGTCGGTATCTAGAAGAAACAACTGATCAAAGTGGAAAATTCAAAGAAGGTGCGGTGTTCTACTTGGCAATACTAAATGGAAATTTCAAAGATTTAGATAAAATTCCCGACAGCATACTAGAAGAGCGTTTTGATAGAGTGGCGGAAAAATATAATACCGCGGTCGAGAAATCATCTAGGAAATCTGTCCAAGATATTTTTTGGGAGTGTGTCTACGAAGTGACCACTCACCTAAATAAATTTGCCAACAACAGTGTTCTAGATCTTGGATGCGGTATAGGAAATCTTGGTCAAAAATGCAGAGAAAGCAAGATCGCAAGTATTATAACGGGTGTCGACCTATCTTCAGAAATGCTTATCTTTGCTAGGGGACGGAACTTCATAGGTCATCAGGTATACGATCATTTGGTGCACAGATCTCCAGACGAGTTCTTTAGCATTGCAGTGCCTCAGTACTCCGGTATGTATCAAATTATACTAGCCTTTGATTTATTACGTTACTATTCTAACATGGATGAATTCTTCACCAAAGCATGGGCAATGGGAGCAAATTCCTGTTTGCTATGCTTCTCAATTCTCGTATCAAATTCCGAAGAAAGGGAATTTCTTTCGAATCCTGAGAGATTCGTTTACCCAATATCTCTCATAAAAGAAAGAGCCAGTAGACATGGATGGAAAGAGTTAATGCTCGAAAGGGATTTGACTATCAATAGTCATTTTAAGACAACAATATTTGTGTTCAGAAAGAGCCCGACATAATGGGATAAAGTAATCTTATTGATCTTTAAGGCCTCTGCGTAATTGAAGGATTGCTAGAAGGGTGATATAAGAGAAGTCTTTTATGTGGAATGACTAATTGGTTTTGAGGATGAGTTTTTTTATTGTGTGAAGCTAATTGTCGTGTGCAGGATAGTCAA
>Ga0247840_10000562_pt1 | contig 76675 bp, 109 predicted proteins | sample LaCruzMarch2015__FD_192404 | JGI IMG/M metagenome (GOLD analysis project Ga0247840, IMG submission 192404) | Freshwater microbial communities from meromictic Lake La Cruz, Castile-La Mancha, Spain - LaCruzMarch2015_17m | ecosystem: Environmental > Aquatic > Freshwater > Lake | place: Spain... | reverse complement strand
TTATCTATCTAACATTGTGGGACTAATCCCAAAGCGCCGAAAAATATTTTCCAAACAGTCGAAAGCCGTTTTGAATGCGTGTTTCTACCATTCGCATGCCATCATAATCGCACTTGTAGGTGTCCTTGGGACCGTGTGCCATTTGATAGTACTTGTGTTCACCTTTGGGCACTTCATTGCCGTCTCGGTCCACTGGCACCCAAAGCAGGTCATGCTCACCTTCATGGAAAGCATCTTGCCAGGAGTCATCTACCTTGCACTCAAACGCAAAGATCATTTCATCCATGACCCAGTCCCAACGAGCAAAGTGGTTGGCATCAGTGTCATATTCGTTTTCTTTGGGCGGGGCGGCAGTGCTACGCAGGTGTTCGGGCACATCTTCATCATCCACAAACGGGGCACCATGCTTGTCTTTTTTCAATTGCTTCAGCATGGGCAACACAATGTCAGCAAGAGTATGATCCATGCTCCAGGTATCATAGCGGTCAATCTTCACATACTTGATGGCAGGATGTACAAGATCCAACACCCACATGATGCCCCGGCTGATGGGTGTAAGACGGTCAGCCCACTTTTCACACCAGTCAGGACGTTCCACAAACAAAGACTTTTCTCGGCGGTGATCTTCAAGACTTTGTTCCACAGTCCATCGAGAACACTTTGACCAGTCAGTCCAAAAGAACACATAGTCCAACATGGTGTAAGGTGAGATCCAGTGATCTCTATATCCGCTGATGTAAATCTTCATTGTTCAACCTCAAAATGTTTTTTAATTTTCAAGCCATAGGAACTATGGGGTTCACTTGTAGGTTCGTCAGCAACCTTGGCACATTCCCGCACAATCAATTCGCACAACTGTTGCATCATTGCTGGCGTGGCCACATAGTATGATCCTGCATCAAAGTCAGCAGTGCCCATCTTGGCCTCCAAGGCCAACAGTCGAAACTTTTCATTCATTCGTCATCCTTCATTTTTTCTATGGTTGTGATAATGAAATAAATCACCGCCACTAAAATTACTGTGATAACAATTGCTTCGATCATGGTTGCTCCTTACCAAGTTGACACATCAGTTATGTCCATTTCATTCCACACACGTTGATTTTTGTCCATGAAATACACCATGACATCTGGGCCAATGCCTGTGGTGAACTTTTCCACAATGCGTATCTGTGTCACATATTCATTCAAGGCCACCCATGTGGTGATCTTTGACACTTGCTCACGTGTCAACGTTATGGACTTGCTCACAGTATCTTGCTGTCGCGAATCAAGTTTTCAAATGTTTCAAACAGGGTTTCAAAACGAATTTGATACAGTCGATACACTGCGTCCCAGTCTTCTTGTGTGGTGCCTGCACGGGCACTCAACATTTTGATATCCTCCAGCACTTGCCATGCATGCAAGATTTCTTGTTCAAAGTCAAAACGAGTTTTTGTTTTACCAGCTTCCATCATCAATCCACATTCTTACGGTTAAAAACATCCAACCCACACACCATGTGCGACTGTTGGGACTGGGCCATCCGTCATTGGCTTCCTGCCGTGCCCAGGGCAGTAGACTCCAATGGCAGGGATTGCCTAAGATTATAACACTAAATCCTGAATAACGCAACCAATTTTTTAAACTTCCACTGTTTTCAGTCGCCATGTGTCTGCCCTTTCTTCATAGTTGACATAGCCTCTTGGGTTGCACAGGATTCGACATGAGCCAATCCGGTAATCAAAATCCTCGTGTGTGTGACCATGTGTCCACAATCGGATCTGTGGATGATCCTGAATAAAGTCATCCAGTTGACTACTGTAGCCACCATTCATGATGAACTGGTCTTGATATCTTGGATGAGTACTCAGTTTGCTAGGTGCATGATGCCCCACCACAACATAGCGTCCGGCAGGATTGGCTGCAATGGTTTGGTCAATAAATGTCACCATGGCGTCATGATCATTGGCTGCATCTGTAGTGGTAAAACGCCCTGGCCAACCACGATGATCTTCAGTTTTGGCACTGTTGTCTACACAACGAAAATCATTCATCATGCGTGAAATATCATGCAAGGTTCTGTTATCACGCCGGTTCATGTCAGTCCACAAGGTACCGCCAATGAACGTGATGTCATCCAGTACCCAGGTCTCTTTTTCCAAAATGTGCAAGTTAGGCAAATAGCCCAAGACATCTTTGAAATGTGGCACAGTCTTGGCAAAATCGCCGTGATAGTGTTCGTGATTGCCCACAATGAAAATCACATGTGGAAAACGATCACAACATCGCTGGAAGAAATCATGGAAACGATTGTTACGATATTGTTCGCCCATGATGTTGGCAGTGTCGCGTTGTGTGATGTCCGAGGCCACACAGATGTCACCACCCAGGATCAACACGTCAGCACCGCTGTCGTTGTCAAAGTCTAGGTCACCAAATTCCAGGTGTATGTCAGACGCCAATGCTATTTTCATTTTGTTTCTTTAGTTCTTTCAGTTGCAATTTCAATGTAGCCACTGCGGATTCGTCACCATCGTAAATAGCCGCATCTTTGTCGGGGTATCTAGCCCTAAACCGTTTGCGTATTTCCGTCAAGTCCGAACCCTGACACACAAAGTCCTTGGTAATACTATTATAACAGAAATACTGATTGTGGTCAACTTCTACAGTAAGTGCAATCAGTCGTTCTTCATCCAAGGCCTTACTCACCCCGGCTAGTTCCAACTCCATTGAATGTTCGATGTGTCGACGAAACAAGAATGCCAACAGACCCAATACCAGGTTGGTGATTACCCAACAAATGCCAAACCAAATCAAAAAGTCGCCAAATTCCATGAGAGCCTGTCCTATGTCTGTCATATATTTACTTTAAGTTTTGTTGACTTTTACGCTGTGTCAAATATTCTTGCCACTGCACCCATTGATCTTGGACCAGGAAACCCCAGTCACGTTGTTTGACACCGGGCATGAACAAGGTCCAACATTCCACATCAGGGTCCAATTCAATTCGGTGATACGAGTCAGCTCGTGCAAATCTAAAACTGCCGGGCCTGCGCCACACACAATACTCATGTATTTTGGCACCACGAATATTGAACACCGGAATCCACTCCCAGTAACCACCTTTTAATATGATGGTAAAGTAAGGCCAGGGATGATCATGCACATCGTCTGGGTCAGACTTCAAAAATTTATGCACAAAGATGTTGAATGGAAATCGATTTCTGTGCCTGAGAAACACATAGTAGCGTTCCAGGTACGGCTCGCCATTCACCCTATCCATGATCACACGGTGCCGATTCCAACGTTCCAAGAGTTTTTTAATCATAGTGTATTATACACGATATGGAATTAATGGTCAAGAAAAAGCCGGCATTGCACCGGCTTGAGGAAAATACCACCGAACGGAGTATTAAACGAGGCCCAAGGCCATTGCTCGGTAACCAGCGGCAACCAATTTGCGGCTTGGAGCACCAATGCGATACTCGGTCACTTGAACACCATTGCCAGCTTTGCGTGTGTTTGCGTACACAGCAAAACCTGCTTGACGAACACGGCTGACTTCAGCCGAAATGTTTTTGATGCCAAAACGCTTGTGGGCTTGGCTGGCGGAGACACGCTCGCCGTTGCTGAGAGCAGAGAACAACTTGTAAGTTTTGGTTCCTGGATTGATTGTCATAAAAAGTTCCTTTTAAAAAATAGCTGTGACATACAGCATTCCACAAGTATACACGGGTCTGTAATGCTATGCAACAAGTTTTGGCTAAACTGTTGACAACTTTTGCCAGATTGCCTGCTGTTCCAAATCTTTTACGTAATCCGTTCTGCGGCCACCAAGATCATAACGCCACATGCCAACAGCCTCATAACTGCCGTGGCACAGGGCAGGTGCACCTTCTGTAATCCAACGCCATAATGCCCAAATGGTCTGTCGGTTGCCAATGTCTGCCACAAAAAACGCACGTTCATAATCATGCGCCAGCATGCTTTCTACATAGCCGCCTGGAGCCCAGCCACGTAGCAAATAATTTTCCATGCTCTCTTGCGTTTCCAAGGACAGTTCCATGCCTATGTTGCGCAGGTCTTTGTTTCGCCAATCAATCATTGCACACCTTTGATATGCTTGCAGTCGCCACGGAATTTGAATCCTGAACAGGTGCATGACCATTCGCCACGCAATTCAGTGACCTTGTACACATCACCTCGGCTGCCTTGCACTTCGGTCACACGTCCTTCTGGCACTTCGGCCTCAACGTCAATTGCGAACTGCTCGGGATTGAGTCGGAACTTGCGTCCACGGATGTCAATACGAATGGGTTTTCTGAACTTTTCGGGCAGTCCCCGACCATGCTTGACATAAGCAAACATCTTGCTCTTTGAGTCGTCCAACAAGTAGATATGATTGTCCGACTTGGCATCCGGCCATTCTGTAGTTTCAGCAAACCATTTCATAGTTCAACACCTTCTTCAATTTTTTCTTCAATAGGTTGGTCAGGGATATTTTCTGTATCACCATCATTAGCAAACACAAACCCCATGCTTGCCATTGTTTCCATTTCGGTAGGCGTACAGTGAGCACGAAACACAAATAATCGCAATGTGAGATTGTCCTTACTATAGTAGATTCTATAACTAACCCGTTCCACATTCAATGCTTTGGCAAGGTCGTTTAAAGTAAAACTCTCAGGCCAGTCATCATCTACACTGTCACGGGTCTTTTCAAAATAAAAATCTTGCATCATAGCGCCATGATCCGTTTCAACACTGCACGAGCCTGGGCAAGGTCCATGAGTTCGGGTTCAGATTGCGGTGTGTTTGTGACAGACACCTTTACGCCCAAGGTGGGCACAGTGTACGGCACCACGGGTTGCCAAACTGTATGCGGTTGGGGATTGACTTTGTAGTTCATATTAGTCCTTGAGTAAATCAACTTGAACATTGTGTTGAACACCAGCAAACACGCTGTTGGTACCCCAGCCAGTGGGCTGTGCCTTGCAGGTTGCAAAGGCCAGTTCACGACTGTATTGTAAGTTTTGCAGGGCTGTGATCACAGCCTGCTGGGCGGAGTAGGTGGCAAAGTTTTCCACGTCTGCGATACGACAGTACATGCCAACACCGTCCACAATGAAGCGGATTTTTTGGCTGTTGTTCATGCCTTGAATCAGTCGCTGTTTACGCATCTCAACTCCTTTTGTTACAATATGTCCATATTATAGCATTTGGGCAATATCTGGTCAACCGCGTTCAGACATCTTTTTGATTGCTTCTTTGCTTTCCAAATTTGCTAGTATTAAAGTATACATTTGATAGATCAAAAACACCAGTATACCGCCTACAAAAGTATTAACAATTGCTTGAGGGCCATATTTTTCTGCGGCCAGTACCAACACACCTTGCACCGCAATGGTGCCTGCAAAAATACCTGCCATGATTGCGGCTGCTTTGACTTTGAGATTCATACAATGTTCCTTTATTTGTTTGTATGCCACAATTATAGCATTTGACGAATTATTGGTCAACCGCCCCAAAAGTAGTACCAAAGTAGTACTCAGTATAAACCATGAGATAAATATCTGTACAACAAAAGGAAAAATCATGTTAGCAAACTTACTAGAAAGACTGGCGGAAATGTTTCCCAGGTCTGACTATCAAAGCAGACTGGAACAATACATTGCAAGTCATCATCCACAATGCACTGCTGATGTAGAACATTGGGAACGCCGGTACTTTGAAGATCAACAAAGAGGAGTGGTATGAAATTTTTACGAGCCGTTGTGGCAGCCATGATCCGAAACCGTGAATATCATGCCGACGCATATCGCAAGGGCTATCGCAACTACTACTAAGTAGGTGCATGAAATGCAAATTCCTTGAACATGGCATTGCCATTGGCTACGATCATGTGGTCAAACCATGTTGCGAGTGGATTCAAGATTCCCAATGGAATCAACAAAACCATATCAGTCAAGTTGATTTGAAAACTTGGCACCAAAGCACACAAGTAATTCAAATACGAGACCAATTGTCTCAAGGCACCTGGCCCACAGCATGCCAGTTGTGCGCACAAGTAGAACAAAACGGTCGTCAAGACAGCATGCGAGGCAATGGCAATCATGCCTATGCTGACTATGTCGCTCAAGACATTACTTTGGAAATCCGACCAGGATCGGTTTGTAATTTTGCCTGCCAAACCTGCTGGCCTGCTGCCAGTTCACGTGTGGCACAGTATCATCACCAGGCAGGGTTGATTGATATCAAAAACATCAACAGTGACAGCATAACTGATTTTGACTTCTTGCAGCCCATTGCTGATCGTATTCGACATGTTGTATTACTAGGTGGGGAACCATTTTATGATCCCAGCTGTGGCAAGTTTCTGGCCTGGACACGTGAAAATTTACAAGCCTCAATCATCATGTTTACCAATGGATCACATGTGGACTGGAACTGGGTTGATGCATATCCAGGCCGGATCACCATGGTATTCAGTATTGACGCTGTGGGTCCGGCTGCAGAATATGTGCGCTATGGCACTGATTGGCCTGTGGTGTTGGCAAATTTTCGTAGAGCACAAGCGCATGCCAAGATCGAACTGCGGGTGAACATCACCATGTCAGTGTACAACTATCATCTAATTCCGGATGTGATCAACCTGTTGATACCACAATGGCCCATTGTGGTCAGCTTTGGGCAACCAAGACAATTATATCTCACAGAAGTTGCAGTGCCGCCGGCACAAAGGCCTGAATTGATTCAACAATTACAAACGGCTGTGGATCAGTTGTTGGCGGCCAACATTGAAATTTGCCAACAGCAAAATGCTGCCAACGCACTTGGCGCTGTGATTGCCAATTTAAAACAACCAAACTTTAATGCTGAGCAGTTTGGTCAACTGCGTGAATTTGTTGCCAAAATGGACCAGGTCAAACGCATCAGCGTTCTGTCTTCAGCAAACCCCGTAGATTTCGCATAGCATTGCCTGTGTTCTTTTGATCACTTAGTACCTGTGAGAGTCCTGGTACATTGCGTTCAATCAACTCGAGACTAACATCACTGTTCATGATTTGTCCTATAACCTGGTCATATGGCAGGGCCAAGAACAGTTTGAACAGTTCTAAATCCCTAAGTGGTGTCCAGGTCAGGGTGTTGCCCAAGTGCCAGTGTTGCCAGTCGTTGAGCACAGTGTTGCACAGCTCGGCTGTGGTTCCAGCCTGTTGATCGAGCAACAAGGCTGTGTACTGTGAGAAGTAATCTCTGTGCAAACAATCAGGATGATGCTGTAGTTGTTCTGGTATGCTGGTACCATGACTCAGCAAGTATTGATTGGCTGTGGTAGGACTGCGCAACATGAATTCATCACCAGGGGCACCTGATGCCAGCACACATGGCATTTGCCAGTGGTGTATTTGTCGATAGCCCCAGTGCTTTTTGATATCTGAACTGTTGGCCAAATAGAACTCGTCCAAATCGGTGTGCAGATTCCACACCAGCTCATACTCGGCTTCCAACCGATAAACATAACTGTATAATAACAGTGTGTCTACTCCGCCGCTGAGAAACACACGCAGTGGCCGTTTATTGTGTGAAAGAAATCTTTGTATTTTGTTGATCAACAATTCATCAATTTGATTCACAGTGCTAACTGAGAGATCGGTGCCACCTATCACATCAAACTTGTGTTCAGTAACTGCTAGATCTGCATGCACAGTGATTATGCTATCGGTCCAAGCAGTATGGTCTGTGGGGATTAAGTTGTTGACAGTGCCATTTCCAATATAAATTGGAAAGCTCCTGTACTGATCTGTTTGTATGGTCAGACTGTTGTCTACCATAACCATGGCACAAAAATTGCCCAAGATGTGCGGAGTGGTTTGCAATACCACATCCATCAACAAGTCCGTTAATCCAGCTCGATCAGCATAACCTTTGTACAACACCTGAGCCGTGCCAACTTGTTCAAGTTGCCAGCCACTATCAGTGCTCACACAAAAACCACCCAACTGCCAATGGTCAGGATAGTTTTCTTGAGGTTGATTTGAGATGTGGAAAAACATTAACGGTTCTGCACAATTCGATCAGCAAGCCCATAGTCAACTGCTTGTTCAGCACTCATGAAATTGTCGCGTTCCATGTCTGCTGTGAGCTCATCAAAGGTCCGGCCTGCTGAATTATGCTTCACGTATATACCTGTTAAATTTTTCTTCATTGCAAGAATCTCTTCCACTTGAATCAACATGTCTGTGGCCTGTCCACGTGCGCCACCTGACGGCTGATGAATCATGTGACGTGCATTGGGCAACATAAATCTCTTGCCCGGGGCACCTGCTTGTGCCAACAACGACCCCATGCTGCAGGCCTGTCCCATCACAATGGTATGCACATCGGGTTTGATAAACTGCATGGTATCATAAATGGCCATGCCTGCTGTGACCACACCGCCTGGGCTGTTGATGTACAGGCTAATATCTTTGTCGGGATTGTCTGCTTCCAAGAACAACAACTGCGCCACAATCAAACTGGCTGAATGCTCTGAAACTTCTGTGTCCAGCATGATCACACGGTCTTTGAGCAGGCGACTGTAGATATCATAACTGCGTTCACCTTTGGCAGTGTTTTCTAAAACTATTGGTACTAAATTTGGCACAGGGTCTCCTTGGTGATTGCATAAGTATAACACAATTCCTGGAAAATACCAATGCGCGATTTGATCAATTTAATCGAAAACTTGAGCAAACCTGACATCGAATCAGTGTTAAATCGAGCAGGTTACACTGATCTCAAATTGTCTGGAAACAAAATAGGTGTGCTGGTACAAATTCCTGATGGTGAGAAAAAAGACCAGTTTAGATCCGCAATCCTCCAAGAAATTCTAGGCCTGATGAAAAAGAATTTTCCCCAAAATCAACCCAGTTTGAGCATGGATCCTAGACTCAGCAGTATTGGTGGAATTGAATTTGTGGATAGTCAGGTCAAAATTTTGGTAAAAGATTCTGGAATACAAGGTGATCAAAGTGCAGGTGTTGCTAACGAAATTGAAATGGCTAGTTTGTTGCAGAGCGTGATTGATCGGTATGGCAGTGTCAATGCCACCTTCGTTGATTCACGTGGCAAGCAGTTGGTAATCAATGATTGTAATTCAGTTGACGTTGCCGGACGTGACACAGGCGGACGCAAAAAAGCTGACGTGGTGTTACAGAGTCCTCAACGCAGTTTGCCTATATCCATTAAAAAACTCAACGCCGAAGCTTGGGAAAGCGCCGACAATTTGTTTGGTAAAAAGGCTCGTGGTATCATTGATGACTTGGTTCGAGACAAACAAGTCAAATTAAACAAATTAGAAAAGACTCGCAATGGGTCTCCAGTGTATGCACTCAGCAAAGAGATTGTGGTAGAGCCCACTGAAGCAGAAGCAATGAATGCCATCTTTGGCAGTGACCTCAATCCCAAGGGCGGCGTGGTTATCCAAACATTCAAACCTGAGCATTTTGTTCAAACTGGCCAGGATGTCACTATTGAAGCACATGCTGTGATTGCCAGCAAGGCAGATATTCCCGAAAGTCATCTTATGGTATGGTTGTTGCGTAATGACAGCAATCGCAACAGTACGTCATTGGGATTGCCTGGCATTCGTATCATGGGAGTAACCCTCACACGTGGTATTGGCAAAGCAGGTACCAAGGATGTTATCCTAGTTGACAAAGATGGCAATGTTGTAGAACGCAAATCAGCTGACAAAATTGAACCCGATGACGAATTAGATAATGATGACTTGGATGCTGTGGCCGATAAACGTTTGACTGGACCTGGTGCCAAGGCCGCTAAAAAGAAAAACAACCCCAAAACTGATACAGCTACCTTGGGTAGAGAAAAACGCCGTTAACGTGCCAGTTCTGAAATGTGGTCACACACATGCAGACTCAAGGCTTCTGTTGCTGATAACCAAATGTCATGTGGTGGCAACAAGTGCTTTTTGATCTCTTTTTCAGATAATCCAGTACACAGTTGATAGTGAGCTGACATGCGTTGTTGTGTGAGTTCAAACTCGCGCATGGTGGCAAACAGTTCGTGTGCCTTGCCTTCATTGCTCCATGAGAATTGGTGGCTTAGGATACTGGTATTGGGTGTGAGCACACGTCTGCCCGGAGTGCCAGAAATAAAGATCAACAAGCCTGCACTGGCTATCATGCCCAGACCCACTGTTTTGACGGGTATGAGACTGCTCTTCATTACATCGATCAGAGCAAAGGCAGCACCCATGTCGCCACCTTCCGAGCAGATCATCAACAGCAGTTCTTTGCGTTTTTTCTTGGCCACAAAGTTTTCATGCAAGATCCACTCCACAATGGGCAAAATGTTTTCGTTATTGACTTCGCCCATGAAAACATACATGCCATTTTCATGCAGAGCCTGACTGTGAGTTTGTGTAGTTTCGGTTTCTGTGGTCATATAAAGTGAGAAAAGCGGCTCGAAAGCCGCTTTTATTTATACGCCGTTTATTAGTTTATGGTTTTCTTTATCACCTGCTCGCCTGGGGACAGGGTAGTGTCAGGGAATAACTGTACAGTTGGTGTGGTTTTTACGGGTGCTGGAACCGATTCAGCATTCTTTTCCATTTCTTTGAACGCTTCCCCACTGCGTTGCTCTGCACGATTGTTCAGTGTCAACTGATCTTTGCGCTTTTGCAGGGCATTGGCGTCGCCTGTGGGCAATGCTACCAACACATAACTACGAAAACGGCTGCCTTCAGCAATGCGTTTGACGTCTTTGATCTCTACGCCAGTGATGTCTACGCTGGGACACATGCTCTTGATGGCCAGCTCTGAAAATTCAGTGCTGGCAACAGCAGTGTCCTGCATGAAAATCTTGCTTTGCTGGTCAACCTTGCCGCCTGCGGCCATACAGATCTTGCCAAAAGCAAACAGTTTGGCCTTGTAATCAGCCATGCTCATGTCCGAGCTCACTGCTGAGCCATTGGCATAAACTGCGTTGTTGCTGATCGGCAGTTTGCTCATCCAGTCTGGTGCCTGAGCGACAGATCGGTTGACCTGTGCTTCACGATCAATTTGCACCACTGCGGCACGATTGTCGTACTGCTCTGTGGGTAGCACAGGTGCGTTGCTGACAGGAGCAATAGCAGTCGCAGGAGCAGGCTTGGTTGAACCACATGCCACAAGAGCTACCAAGGGAAGAATTACTAACACTTTTTTCATGATGTTCCTTTGAACAATTTACAATAACGCAAGTTTAACACACAGTTGATAATTGGTCAACTACCATTTGTCCACCACGACCCATTTTGAGTCATGGATTTTGCAGATCACTCCTTGAAAGGTGCGCACATCCGATCGCACATAAGCACTGTCCAAAAAGTATCTGCAAGGTGCGCCATTGTGCCAAAATTCTCGCGGAAAGTCTGGATGCGGTCTGAATTGATGTAGTTCCGCCACGGTTCCAGGATTGGTGCTACGTAGTGCATCCAGGTCTGGACGATCCGAGCACACCAAGATCTTTTCACTCACAGTTTGAGTTCGGCCTACTCGGGTACGTACTTCATCTTCAGCACGACTCACTGCCACAGCACAGGCTTCTTCTCTGGGGCGATCTCCTGCCCATTCATACTCGCCGTGAGCACTGTGCCAATCTGTGCCAATTCTCACACGAAATGTGACCATGCACTTGCGACCGTTGTTGACGCTGGGCACAACCTCGGGAGTGATTTTGCTACGTTCTAGAATGGTCACAGCTGATCGACTCACTGTGCGATCTTGTAGCACACATTCAGACGCTAACACAGTGGCAGGGATCAGGGCAAGAGCAAGTAATCTTTTCATGGTTGATTACAGTACTTTAATAGAAACAGGTTGCGGTTGATCTGAGTCGTTACATCACCGTGCTTGTCAGCAAACGGATTGAGTTTGTTCACGGCAATTTCTTCCGGAGTAGGGCGCATGCTCTCCAGCATGGCTCTTTGTTGGTTGGCAATTCTGCAGTCAACTTGAAAATAGTTCAGTTCTTTGGCATGCATGGGTGTTGCACTGGGCACACCTGAAGCGCATCCACTACACAGGCTGACAAGTATAGCGCAGGCTCCAAATACGCGAGCGAATTTGTCCACGACTGATTGCATAGTCTTCCTTTGATTCCATGGGTTGTGGGGGAATTGCAGCCTGACGATCCAGCCAGGTAATGATAGAATTTTTGTTGCCGCAGTCATTGGGAATGGTAGACACATCCAAGGGCGGGCGATAGGGCTGGCTTGCACAGCCCACCAGGGTCACTGCCAATAATGCGGTCAACAGTTTATTCATCACGGCTCCGATGCTTGACTTTGCGGTTGTACACTGTGCGGTTTTGTTCAACTTTGGGTCGGAACGGAGTGTCACGACTGTACAACTCCACCGCACGGCGGCGTTGTCGGGGCAGTTGTATAGTGAAGGCGAGTGTTTTCATGTTGTAATTATAGCAGAATGATCTTTTTTGGTCAATGGGTTGATGCCAACCCATAGGCTTTGAACACGGCTTCGTTGCGCCCCCAATCCCAATTCATAACCAACCGTGTTCGATTTTCTTCAAACCGAAATATCTGCCACTTACCACGTTTGGTAGGGTGTCGGCGCACTTTGTACACACCATTGGGCCCTGTCACGGTGCTGGTAGCACCACGTTGTTTTACTGTAGTCACGTTGTTCTCCTTGTTCAATAACTTTGGTGGCTGTGACCAATACGGTACACCACAGTGCCACGAGGGATGTCATCCTCGTCGCCGTCCATGGTGTAGGCTTCTGGCAAGCCCACACGGGCCAACTCACCATAACTGTAATAACCGCTTTCGGTCACTACCAGTCGTGCGTCTGGGGGCAATGCACTCAATGCCGCCATCATGTCTGCTACTGTAATCGATGCTTCCATATCTCTCTCCTTTTTTCTTTGTATGTCCAAATTATAGCAGATCGGTTAATTCTGGTCAACCAAATGCCTTGAACAATCCACTTGCTCCAATGCACAGTGCCACAATATTCACCATGAACTGTGGCTTGTTTGCAACACGTATTGTCCAGATCATAAACAATATTGTGCCCACAAAAAAGGCAAGAATGTTGTAGGGGTAGGCCTCAGGGCCCACGGCGTTGAGACTGTGACCAGCAATGATAAACACCGCTCCGGACCACTGTAATATTTCATTGATTTTTGTTTTCATACCCAAATTATAGCAGATTGGGAATTTCCGGTCAAGAAAAACCCTGCACTCAGCAGGGTCTTCAAAAAGTAGTACTAGAGTATTACTTTTTAGCAGTGGCTGGCTTGAATGCTTCAGCGTATTTGGTAAAGTCAAACTTCATTGCTTCTTGCACTTTTTCAGTGGTAGCACTGGCCAAAGTTGTGGTGATATCCAGCACAGCTTTGGCAGTGAGTTTGGCAGCATCGCACTGGCTGTCGATCATGCGGATCATGGGCTGGGCGATTTCTTCGTTAGTGACCACAGTGTTGACAAAAGTTTTTTGTGCAGTTTGCACAGCTTCGATTACGGAATTGAACATGTTTTTCTCCTTGAATTAAGCAAGTTCTAGAACACAAGACCCGAACCATTCAGCGCCTTGTTGATCTATTGTAACATTATTTATTTGTGCGGTGCAACATCATTTTACTTTTTTGGCGAAATTAGTGACCAAATACTAAATAATGTTGTTGAACAATATAAAGGAATTGACATGGAATGGAAAATTATAAACGGGTACCCAGATTATGCTGTAAGTGATGGTGGTCAAGTTAAATCTTTAAGGTATGACAAAATACTAAATCCTGGTACAAGCAGTAATCAATACAGGTATGTTAATCTTACAGAAAACAAATGTAAAAAAACCACTGCTATTCATAGACTTGAAATTGAACATTTTGGTCCCCAATGTCCAGATGTAAAATTTGTAGTTGACCACATTGATGGTAACAAAGTGAATAATCATATTTCCAACTTGCGATGGGTATCTATTGCAGAAAACACACGTAGCAAACATGGAAAAGATTATGAGCGTACAAGGACTAAAGAACTTAGGGCACAAGGGTGGACTATGCAAAAAATTGCTACAGAACTTGGAGTAAGTTTAGGGTTTGTGCAAGACAGCATACATCGTCACTAAATATCGCATAGGAGATTTACACATGGAAGTTATTATTATCACAGTTGCGATTTTGGCCCTGGCAGGGTATTGGATTTACACCATGAGTCGACCAGACCAAAAAGACAATGATGCTAACTCAGAGCGTCCTTGGCCCTACGGAAAAGCAGTGCCAGCGGGCAAGATTCACGTCAAACCTGCTGACGTTGCACCCGGGGCATCAGCGGATGATCGAGTAGAAGCACCTGCACCCACAGTGGCCGATGCCACTGCTGAAAACAAGGCAGCGGCTGTTGCCAAAATTAAAAAACCAGCACCGGACAAGAAAACAACAGCCAAGCCAGCTGTGGCTAAACGGACACCTGCCAAAAAGAAATCAACTTAACAACAGCATACGGACCAGGCCAACTGAATCTATTGTTACCAATAGCAAGTAGTTGGCCAGCATGCCAAAACTCTTTCGAGTCCAGGCAGCCCAGGCATACATGGCACAGCCTGCAATCCAGATAGGATACAGAATCAGCAAGGGCGGATTTGGCACAGTAGCAGCCATGGTAATTGAGCAGCCGATACTTATAGCCCAGGCCAACAGCTCAACAACAAATCTAAAATTATTCGTGCGGTAATCATTTTTTATCCATTCATAAATTCCCGCAAATATATTAAGCATTTTTCTTCCATTGTTTGTAGACTTGTTCACTGGCCAAGTTTTTGCCTTTAGCTTCGACCTGTATATCCCATTGATCAACAAAGGTCAACGCCCAGTCATTCACAGCATGATTCCACATAAAGTCCGAATGTGCTCTCAACTTTTGCTTTTTGTAGCCTTGACTGAGTAAGGCTGAGAGGTCGGGTCGTACATGGGCATCATATCCCACAACAACATCTTCACGGCTGACACTGTAGTGAAGAGCAGGACGCACACCACGCCAAGACTCAACCACCCGTTGAGCACGTGAATCATCAGGGTTGATGTATTCGCCGGTGTTGATCCAATGGTGATGAACATCCAAAACAAGAGCCACACTGTCAGCCACAGCAAGAGTAACGTCCAAACCATTTGTCATCTCATCATTCTCGATGGCGATCAGATTCCTGGCTTCGGGCGTGAGTCTGCCTAGTGTTTTCAGGAACTTTGCTGGTCCACCTTTACCAGACAAATGCACATTAATTTTAAAACCGTGGTCATGCCATGACCCACCATAGCCCATCCACCGTGCCATGTCTGCATGATACTCAAACTCCAAGATACTGCGTTCCACAATCTCGTCTGACTCTGATGCTAGCACGCAAAACTGTCCGGGATGAAATGATAAACGCACACCCAGGCGTCTTGCAGTTTCGCCCACAGGCGCAAAGATCTTTGCACAATGATCTTGGATTTCAGTGCGTTGCCACCAGTTGATCCAATCCTTTTCAGTGTAGCCTTGTAACATTTCACTGCCCAGGCGTACCATACGCCGTTGAGGTGGCAGTGTGGCCACACGCTCAATCAGCCGGACGGCCGCACGAGCGTTATGATTCATTATGTCCCATTGGCGTTCTTCAGCCAAATCCGCATGTTCGCGCAGCCATCGCATGGTGGTTGATCTGCCGTTTAAGTCACGGTCCTGTGCATTGACTTTCATGCCGCCACATTCACTAGGGTCATTGAGCCACTTGCAGCAGAATCCCACCTTAAAATTTGTCATCTAGCACCATTTGCAGCAGTTTAACATAAATAATATTATACAAGAAACCAAATATTTTGTCAAGAAAAATACAAATCTAACGGATGGCAGCCGGGAGCATTACAAAAACACTAACCACGTTCCAGATCCAGGGTGACACAATGAAACCCACCACCCAAGGTACGGCTGTGGCGCAATTCCAATGGAATTACAGTGAACCCACGTTGTTCCAGTTGAGCAATTAGGTCTGGTTGGTTCCGATCCATAATCACAGTTGTTGGATTTACGGCCAACATGTTCATGCCCACCCATTTTGACGCATAAGGGTACTCGTGGAATCCTTGTGCTACCACATCATTCACATAGATCTTGTCCCAGTCACGAAACACTTCTGGGCAGTTGGCGTCATTTACCCTGGTACCATTCAACAGCACCAGGCCCTCACGTATGGGCACAATGGTTGAGTCAATATGCACGCCAGCATAGAAGTTACAGGATTCTATTTTGACATCCGGAAACTGAACACGCAACCATGCTAGTGCTGATGCATTGCATCCTGAACTTTCTAATACCAACCATGAGTCATTGAGCCTGCAAACATTGGCCGCTTCCAATATCATGCCTTCGTTTCTGGGCATGTGCAAGTAGTGTTCGGCTTCGTCAATGATGTCATAGTAGCACTGTGATTCCATGTCCCTGCAGGGATACATCATCACAGGATTAACAATGGTTGACCCGTATACTAACAATCGGTCTCTAGGGCAGTAAGTGGAGAGTCCGTCATGTGTTTGAAAGTTCAAACAAGGATCTGGACGTTCTACTTTGACACCCAAGTCTTGCAATGTACGGGTCAATATTTCAAGGTCTTCGTTGGCTTCGTCAATGATCCATTGAGGCACAGCACCGCGTGGCACAGGAGTTTCCTTCCAAGTGGTTTTTTCTCCCTCATTTTTAAACACCGGATCATTCACAGGCCAATTGGCTGTGTCAGCACGACCCACTACGATGCGTCGGAGTGGATCCCATTCATTGTATGTTGATATCATACCCATCCTGTTATTTGTAATGTGTATCTAGGGTCTATTCCCACGTTTGCTGCCATGTGTGGCAAATTATATGCCCACTCAACTGCATCACCTGCCTGCCAACCAGTTATGGCTAGCCCAGCACCTTCAAAGTAATGGCCAGATCTCCAGTCTTCCAAAAATATCACAGCTCGACGTATGCGATGTTCTTGCCCCTGTAAATTGCACAATTGAATATATCGAACATACAAATCACTATGCACTGGCAGCGTGGTACCGGTGGTCATTCTATAATAACTGGTGCCTATAGCTTTCCAACCCATTTGGGTGTAAATGTCTAGGAACGTTTGATTCCACCGGGGTTGTTGACCGCGCATGTCACACATGTCGCCAGTGAACCGATTGGCATAACCTTGACTGATCCAATGGTTTACACTCACTAAATCATTGAACGGCTCGTTAACGTAGTCAAGTCTTTTAAATTCATCATCCCAAAATACTGGAATATGATATTTAATGAGATCTTGTGTTGCCATAGTGGACGACTTCTACCTCAGTGGTTGATGTGAGTTCGCGCCATGGATCAACAATAACGCTGCCTGGTTGGATGTTGCAGTAGGGCAGTGTGTCTAGCTGATCACCAGTGTATTCATAAGTGATCTTGCGGTTGTGTGCCCACAAAAAGATTGCAGGTGTGTCTACTGAGGCTACAACATTGGTTGGGTCATCTGCCAAGGGATCAACGTAAACAACCCGACGACCTTCTTGTTCAATGTAGTGTCCTACCAAGGTTGAATATGAACCAATACAGTATTCCACATCAGGTTTGTAGGCTTTGCCATGTATCACGATGGGCATGTTGTCGTGCATCACGCTCAAGTCCAACAGGTACATGGCCAGATTCTTGGCCTGTACTTCTCGTGCATGCATCACCGTGTCAAACAAGTCGTAGCCAATGTTGTATTCCTTGGCCAACCAACGCAAGGCAATGTTGTCACGTGGATGGCAAGCACCTGCATCGCCCATGCCGGCTGTCATGTACTTGGGTCCCATTATGCGCATGGTGCTACGTGCCAGTGCATTAGTGACTACATCAACGTTGATGTTGCCAATGCGCAGGGCAAAATCTTGAATCATGTTCACAAGACCGACCTTGGCTGAGATAAATGTGTTGTAGAAGATCTTGATAGCTTCGCATTCATCCCAGGTACCAATTTCATAGCGTGGATCGTTGGCCATGATGGTTTTGTAAAGGTCAATCAACTCACCTGCTAGGGCATTGGGGTTACCGTCTTCGGTGCCAATCATTACCATTTCCGGGTTGACCATGTCCCATTTGACTGACCCCATGGCAATCAGATACGGGTTGTATAGGAACTGATGTTTTGAATCCAGTAGTGGATAAAAGTGTCGGCGTGTGGTACCAGGCAACACTGTTGAAATCAAAACAACCTTCTTGGGTGTGGTTGCATAAAGGTTAACATTCTTGATTGCATCAATCACAGCGTCATGACCGAAATCACGGGGTTCCATGTGGCTGGATGGGACCGAACCATCATAGCCTTCAGCATGTGGGGTAGGCACAGCAATAAAAATCCATTCACTTTCGTTTACCAATTCAGCAATGTCACAAACTTTTACCGAGTCGCTTGAACGTGGGTAAATATCATAACCGCGCACTTCATGCTTTTCAGCCATGACTTCCGCACAATCCAATCCTAATTTTCCAATCCCAACGAAGCCAATTTTTTCCATATGAGTGTTCCTTTAGACAGATTATACCACTATCTGGATGACTGTGTCAACCATGATTTACTAATTTATCGCTGGCTACCACATGGTTCAAAAAAACTTGAAGATCTCACACCCATGAAAAATTACTCCAAATTTAAGTTTTTGAATCATCCACCGTTGTTGTGTCACGATCAAGAACCATTGATCAGCAACTTTTATTCAAGAGATCAAATTAAAAATATTGCAAAAAACGTACTACTTGACATTGGGTTTGACGTTTTGCAATGCAATTTGTTATTGGATTACCATGCTGATCAATATATTAGAGGAGCACTGGTATGCTCAAACCAATTTGATCTTTCAATGTTGTTGCATTCAGAACAACGCAGTGCAGCGGTAACATGGTTCTCTAAAAACGGATTTGTGCCAGTGTATTACTGGGGGCATGCAGTGATTGCGCATGATTGGTTTAGATATGCTGAACATGACCCAAACTTAAATTTTGATCTATCTAACATCAAACAAGATTTTTTAGTTTACAACCGTGCTTGGTCGGGCACGAGAGAATATCGATTGTATTTTGTTGAGCAACTGATAAATCACCAACTGTTAAATCATGTCCGCACTGCATTCAATCCAGTTGATGAACAGCACTACACACAACATGTTTTTAAAAACAATAACTTAAAAATTTCAAATTATTTTATTGAAAAATACCTGCCAGGAAACCAAACTAATGCCACAGCTAGTGCAGACTATAACAACAATGACTACAATACCACTGGTATAGAAGTGGTATTAGAGACACTGTTTGATGACAGCCGTTGGCACCTTACAGAAAAAACATTGAGACCCATTGCCTGCGGCAAACCTTTTATACTGGCGGCTACTGCTGGCAGCCTGCAATACTTGAGGGCCTACGGTTTTGAAACGTTTGCTGAATTGATCGATGAGTCTTATGACACAATTGCCGACAGCCAAGATCGCCTAAAAGCAATCATACAAGAGATGAAAAGAATTGCTGATCTTGATGTTGATGCTAAACAAGTGTTACATACAAAGTTGCATGAGATTGCACAGCGTAACAAACATCGTTTTTTCAATGGATTGTTTGATCGAGTAATAAACGAGTACAAGACCAATTTAGATCAAGCTATGGGCATAATGCGACAGCATTGCACCGGTCAACATCGTGCTGCAATTCGCCAACTGCTACAACAAAATTAAACTGGAGTTTATATTTCAAACGCACACAATAAGTATTTAGACCTGCAAAGGAACCGCCTATGAGTTGGTTTAAACGAGCCCCACGACGACACGAACCCCAAAAACACCACGTGTATCATCCTCCCCAAAACACCCCCGCCACAGAGCGCCGGTTGGAAGAAGCCAGGTCTCTTGGCCCTGACAAAAAGAACAAACAAGTCAAATCATTGTAACACTACTGTAACATAAATGTGTTTAAATATCAGTATGCAATGCACAGAAATATTGTTCAGTTTGCTTGACATGGCTATATAAAACATCTACAATGATACAGTAAATTAACAAAGGAGAAACTATGAAATTTACCCAAGCAATCGCTGCCGCACTTTTGGTGGCTGCAACCAGTACAGCATTTGCCACAGGCTATGCCACCTATGAGTACAGCGAAGAAGAAAACCGCGCGACCAGCGCCGACAACATTGCCAATGCAGTGGTAGTTGGTATCAAAGCTGCTGAGGGTTGGGACTACAGTCTCAAAACCAGTACCAGCCAAACTGCACTGGGATCAGGTACAATCAGTTCAGGCTTGGAAGCTCGTGCTAGAAAATCTTTTGGCGCATTTTACTTGGGCGGACGCCTGGGCGAGAGCATCAAGAGTACAACTCATTTTAGTTACTATGCTATTGACGCAGGTGTGAAATTCCCGTTGTTTGCTGGCTTCACTGGTGATGTTGGCGGACGTTATCGCAATGCCATTGACAGCGATGTCAATAGCACTTACGAAACTCGTCGTGTGCATGCCACAGTGGGTTATGCATTGACCAAGAAAGATTCAGTGGCTGTGCGTTTTTCACGCAGCTACGGTGACGAAGAAAAAGATGCATGGCGTTTGAGCTACACACGTAGTTTCTAAACTGTATTTTTAAACCGACCGCAACGATTGAGCGGCGCTGGAACTCGTAACCAGTACTAAAGGCCCGGAAGGGCCTTTTTTTACGACTGCATGAGTTGGTCAACAAACTGTTGCAGCCGATGACGGTGCCCACCTGCCCAGTGTCGGCGCATCCAAGAGTAGTCGTTGTACCAAAATTGTTCAGCTTCGGGGTGACATCCTATTAGGCCAATTCTGTTTTGTATAATGGCCATGGCGTCACCATTGGCATAGGTGGCCACAGTTTCAAACTTGCTCTGATCTCCAACTAAGGCGCATCCATCATAAAAAAACATTCGATCAGGTCGACCCTGCCAGGTCACATCTACAGCTTTGGCATGTGGGCGGCGTGTATCTGAGCCTGGACGACGAATATACTGCACAGCATCTACTGAATCCAAGATGTTGAGATAGTGCAGTCCTGCCCAGTATGCGCCCATGCAGATGCCTAGATATCTGCCGCCGGCCTGCACAAATTTTTGCACCGCCGGAGCATTGTGTTGCAATAGATTGTCGTAACTGTCAGCATCACCAAATCCGCCAGGCACTGCAATCATGTCTACATCATTGAAGAAAACATCCTCCACACAATTTTTTGAGAACAGTTTGAAGTTGTAGCTGTTGCTCAAGGCTTGCATTATGCCATTGCCACTCTGTACCGAGCATCGGGGATCATGGATGAACAGGGCTATGGTGGGTTTCACAGCAGTATTTATAAACACATATATTACAGATTTATATCCGGTATACATGACCAAAATCTTCTCATGGTAAAATATCATATCATAAGTATTTTCCTAAAACAACTAAGGCAGCATTTAATGGACAGATATAAAGAACTTGAACAACTAGTAAAACAATTTAGAAGAGAATTACCACAAGATCCCAAATACGCACACAGACTGGCAGAAGAACTAGAACTAATTAGAGATCAAAACTTTTCCCGACATTTCCTGCGTGTGAGAGAAATACTGGATCTTACCACAGACATTCCACATATCACCCGAGGGTCCGCAGGCTCAAGCCTGGTATGCTGGCTCATGGGCATCAGTGATCTAGATCCTGTGGCAGAAAACATTCCCATAGCACGTTTTATGAATCCCAAACGTGACGACCTTCCTGATATTGATCTTGATTTTCCGCACTGGCAACAGGCCACTGTGATGAATCGCATATTCCGTCGTTGGCCCGGACAAAGTGCCAGAGTCAGCAACTATGTGATGTACAAAGAAAAGTCAGCCAAGAGGGAAGCAGCCAAAAGGCTGGGAGCTAAAGGCACACTCAAACGTGGATTTGAATTCAGCCAGGTACTGCCTCCAGAAGAAATAAAAGAAGCCGAACGAGTCACAGCCAAACTCATGGGCAAAAAACGCTGTATTTCCAAACACTGCGGTGGCATCTTAATTTTTGATCGTGCTGTGCCCAAAAGTCTGATCAATAGCAACAACCAAATCCTGTTGGACAAGCACGAAACTGAAGATCTTGAACATTTCAAAATAGATATCCTGGCCAATCGTGGACTGAGTCAACTGTGGGAGATTGATCAACGCCCACTCACAGACTATCCCGAGCATGATGAGAAGACCAGTGACCTGCTGGGTCGTGGTGATGTGTTGGGTGTGACTCAGGGAGAAAGTCCAGCCATGAAAAGACTGTTTAGAGCTCTCAAAGTCAAGAGCCGGAGCGACTGTACCCTGGCCACTGCACTGATACGTCCAGTGGCCACACAGGGTCGACGTAAAGCCAGTGCATTTCAAGACTGGAGTGCCGACACTATACAACAAGACACAGTGGTGTTTGAAGATGATGCTATCACCATGATAGCTGACATATTGGACTGTGACATGTACACTGCTGACATGTGGCGTAGAGCGTTTGCCAAACGCAATGAAGAAAAGATCTATGAGTTTATGCAGTTGATTGGTGACCACCCAAAGCGTGATACTGTGTTGGCGTCACTGCGTGAACTCAGTCACTTTGGACTGTGTCGGGCACATGCCACTAATTTGGGCAGATTGATCTGGGCCTTGGCCTACCAAAAGGCACACAACCCTGAGGCGTTCTGGCGAGCCTGTTTGAAACACTGCGAAGGCAGTTACAGCAGTTGGGTGTATTATCAAGAAGCCAAACTGGCCGGAGCAGTGCCTGCACCCATGCAAGGCGGAGAATGTGCTGAACTGGCACGAACTGGTCGTTGGAGCAGCAGTAATTTTATTCCTGCTTGCACTGAAATAAGACGTCCAGGCGAAGTAGAATTTCTGGGACTGGTAGCCAATTATCGTGTGTTCAAAAGCGGCGCCAAAGACTACATAACCTTTGCTACCTTGGGCACTGGCAACGGCCGTTATCTAGATGTGATAGTTCCACATGCCATGTCCTTCAGCGATCAACCAATCTTGTGGGGCAAAGGCCGTTTGGACTATGCAAACAGTTCAGAATGTGTTAAAGTGTACAAAAGTAAACGCATGAACCTAAAGGACATTGAGCACATAACATAATGGCTAGACTACACATATATCCCCACAATGAACCCCGACAAGATTTACACATCATAGCAGACCCGGCAGCTCTTAGAGCTTTGGCACAGGCCTGTATGAACGCAGCCAAGACTCCACAAGGATTTGAACGAGTGCAACTGCATACCAGCGATGGGCACGAATACACTGCCATGATAGTGGCCGGTGTGAGTGAATCAGAATGGCAAACTGTGCCTCCTGCATACATGAAGACTACTGTGCCCTCAATTGCCACGCTGGAAGACTATAAAATTTTACGTCAAGAACTACAGGCATCTAGGCAAGACAAATTGTAACGTTACTGTAACACATGTGTTTGTAAATACTAGATGCAAAAAACCTATCGCTCAATTTTTATCAGCGATGTACACCTTGGTACCAAAGATTGCCAGGCTGACAAACTCAACAACTTCCTCAAACACAACACCTGCGAAACATTGTATCTTGTGGGAGACATAATTGATGCCTGGAAAATCAAACAAAACAAATGGCGCTGGAAACAGTCGCACACTAATGTTATTCGTCGTGTGCTGGGCCATAGCAAGCGCGGTACTAGGGTTGTATATGTGGCTGGTAATCACGACGAGTTTCTAAGACCTTTCATGCAGTATGGCATTGGGTTTGGCATAATTGAATTGGTAAATCAAACAGAACACATAGGTGCAGACGGTCGGCATTATCTTGTGGTGCATGGTGACATGTTTGACGGCATCACTAGATTGGCGCCGTGGTTGGCCATGTTGGGAGACAAAGCATATGATTTCATTCTTGGACTCAACACTAGGATCAATTGGATTCGTCATCGTTTTGGTTTTGGGTACTTTAGCCTTAGCCTGTTCCTTAAACATCGGGTCAAAAAAGCAGTAGACTTTATATTTCACTTTGAACACAATCTTGCTGATTACTGTCGCAAGCGAGGATTTGATGGTGTGATCTGCGGACACATACATCACGCAGAAATCAAAAACATAGATGGCGTGGCATACATGAATGACGGCGACTGGGTAGAATCATGTACAGCGTTAGTAGAGCGTCATGACGGCACATGGGAAATTATAACATGGACACAGGAGACTGACAATGTGGTTGATGATATTGATAGCAGTACACAGCACGAATCCGCAAGATCAACCCGGAAGAATAGAATTAGTTTTCCCAAATCAGCTCAGTTGCGAACAGGTGCTGACGACCATGCGATATGAGTTAAAATTCAAAACATTCAAGGTAAAAGGACAATGTCAAAAACAATCTTGATCGTTACAGACAACTTACCGGATCAGATCAATGGCGTGGTTACAACCTATAAAAATATTGAGGCGCATGCGATTCGCGACAACTATCGTGTTGTATATCTTGATCCCAGGCGGTTCCGCTACTTTGATTGCCCTGGCTACAACGAAGTCAAGATTGCCCTTCCCCGGAATGTGGGCCCGATACTTGAGGAGATCCGTCCGGATCATATCCACATCGCCACTGAGGGTCCTGTGGGTCTGCGTGTTAGACAATATCTTGACAAACATCATTATCGCTACAACACTGCTTATCATACTAAATTTCCAGAAGGACTTAGAAAACTGTTTGGCATACCTGAAGCCATTACTTGGCCTCTAGTGCGTTGGTTCCACAAACACTCGGGCAAGGTGCTGACCACAACTGAAACCATGGTCCAGGAGTTGCGCCAGCACGGCTTTGACGGTGACATCATACCATGGACTCGTGGCGTGGATAGAGAAATATTCTATCCTAGAGAACGCTTGCCCAATGCAAAGACCACCTTGGTATGTGTGTCAAGAGTCAGCCGAGAAAAGAACTTGGATGATTTTTGTGGCATGAGTTATCACAACTCACGCAAGATCTTGGTAGGCGATGGACCGTATCGTGCAGAGTTGCAATCACGTTACCCTGATGTGGAGTTTGTGGGATTCAAAACCGGTGCTGATCTAGCCTACTACTACAATCTGGCAGATGTGTTTGTGTTTCCCAGCCAGTGGGAAACGTTTGGCATTGTGATGATCGAAGCCATGGCCTGCGGTACTCCGGTGGCTGCGTATCCTGCCACCGGTCCCTTGGATGTGATAGACGAAGGTATCACAGGATGCATGAATCCTTACTTGAAGCAAGCAGTAACAGATTGCTTGTTTTTGCCCAGACATCGTGTGTGGGACGGCAGTCAGCGTTGGTCATGGCGCAATGCATGGGAAATTTTTAGAGATAATCTAGTGCCTGTTGTGTAATAAATATCACACAGGAGAAGCCACTATGAAAAATACAGCAGTGGCGTTGTTATTCTGCCTAATCAGCTCTATAGCCCACGCCCAAAAGATTATCGATCTAACCAAACCAATGAAGTGTTCAGACGCACAAAGCGTGATAAACTATTTTGTAGATACACACAAAGAAACACCAGTCTGGGTTGGAAAATCAGTACACAACACTTATATCACATTAATGATGAATCGAGAAACTCGTTCATGGACCATGATAGAATATGACACTAGAATAGCCTGTGTGTTAGGTGCTGGTGAAGACAAGACCGGAAGCAGTCCTGAAATTTAACACGTAATTTCTAGGCTGCTAATTACAAGCATGGAAATAAAATTTTGGTCGCCCGGTGAACGGGAAAAAACAGTAACTCACACTCAAGGTTCATGGATACACTATTCCAATGGTCAACGTTGTTTAGACATACAGTGTGGCAACATGGCCTATATCTTAGGCTATCAAAACAATGAAATAACCACTGCTGTGGCCAACAATCCAGTGAATTTCATACGTGGCAACACCGGTGAAACATCTGCTGACAACAAAAAATTGGTAAAATTAATTTGTGAATTGGGACAATGGGCTGCATTGACCTGGGCCGTAAGTGGATCAGATGCTGTGGAAGCTGCCATGGCCATGAACGATACCTACTGGCAAACTCGTGGTCTCAAAAAGCACAAGGTACTCAGCTTTGCCGGTAGTTATCACGGAACCACCATGTTGGCAAAACATCTGCGTGGTCAATACGAGTACCTCAATCGATCAGTGTTGATACCCAGTCCCAGTTGGCAATATCAATACCAACAGCATGGACAAGAAAAACTCACTTTAGCTCGTATTCAAAAAACTCTGAAAGAAAATCCTGATATTGGATGTTTGATCATGGAAACCGTAAGCTGGGCTATGCACGTGGCCCCTCATAGCACAGAATATTGGCAAAGTGTACGAAACATCTGCACAGAACACGATGTATTAATGATAGTAGACGATGTGGCATTTTGTTGGGGCACAAATGGCACTATGTTTGGATATGAACCTTATGGTATACAACCGGATATATGTACCATTGGAAAATCTTTGACCAATGGATATTCACCATTGGGGGCAGCCTGCTGCAACGAAAAAGTACTTGCACAAATAGACACCCAAAATTGGTCTCACGGACATACCTGGCAGCCCAACATGTCTGGAGTAGCAGCGGCGTTGTGTGCTACACAACAGATACTAACCTTGCTTCCACAGGCTGCCCAAATACATCAAAGATTAAAAGACATCGCCACTGAACTCGATCTCAACTGTCGCGGAGCCAATACTTTCATGTCTTTTGATTTTGATCGTGTGATATCTTTTGCAGAGCTATGCAGAGTTGCAAAATTCTCGGCTGCACTGTGGGGAGATACCAGCGTCAAGGTGTTTGCACCACTCACTGCCGACGATGAATATTTTGACGCTCTTCGGACTGGACTTCAGCGTTTGTCTACAAAACCAGTGTAATCATTACCTGGTGTGTTGGCTTGATAGTTTTCCACACGTTGTAACAAGTTGGAGTAGAAACTGTCTAATTCTCCATTCCAACGTCCAGTCAATCCACTGATGGCATGCAAACAATAGTCCCAATTCTGATCTCTATAGGCCTGCATCATGTCCGTGTGCACCTTGATAAAGGCTTCCATCATTGGAAAATCAGTCAATGGCATTTTTTCTATCACACAATAACTGGTACGAGTTGCCCCGTCGGGCGGCAACACAAAAGTATCCAGCTCCAACACAGTGTAGTTGTCGGGCAGTGAGTCCAGTGCATCTCCAAATATAATGTTCATTGCAGTTCCTTTTAAATATATATCATGAGTTTTGCATTTGATCTAATTTCTGATCTGCACGGTGAAACCTGGCCTGAATTTGTCTGGACTGGCCAGGCCACCAGTGCGTATTGTGTGGTAGCTGGCGATTTGGCGCGAGACCGTGACACTGTGCTTGGCATACTTCAACACCTGGGCCGGTGTTATCAAGCAGTGTTTTACATTGATGGCAACGACGAACATCGTTATTACTATGATGATTTGAAAGCCAGTTTTGCTGATTTGTCAAAAAAGATAAGGAAAATTCCCAACGTGGTATTTTTACAGGACAACGTGGTTGTGGTAGACGGTGTGGCCATATTGGCCACCAATGGATGGTGGACCTATGACCTAGATCACAGCATCGACGCTGAACAAACTTCCTTGTGGTTTCAACAACAGTGTGAAGTCACTGCCCAGACGGCCAAGACCGTGGGGCGAATGGCCACCACAGATGCCAACTACATGATCAGCAGTGTAAAACGACTGCAAACTCATGCTGATGTGAAAAAAATTGTATGTGTGACTCACACTGTGCCAGCAGCCGAATTGATCTCACATGACATTGGTCTGGTCAATACCTTGCGATTCAATACCATGGGCAATGGCTTCATGTTGCGGGCGCTCAGTGCTGACACTGAACACAAGGTACACACTTGGTGTTTTGGACATTATCATGGATCAGTGGATCAAATTCGTCATGGTGTGCGATTTATCAACAACTGCCGAGGTAGAGCAGACACTGAATGGCGTCAATATGTGTACCATCCCCGACGAATTGTGATAGGTGATTAGTTCACGGTTTCGGGTTCCAGTTTGATCTGCAATGGATAACTTTGTGATCTTGCACTGAGTGTGACTTCAATACCTTTTTGTTCAGCAACTTCATAAGGCAGCACTGCCACAGTGGCCTGCCCAGTTTGGTGAATATCAATGGTTATCTGCTCTGCTGTTTCTGCTGTGTAGTTAAAGTACTCAATCAAACTTTCAACCACAAACTCCAATGTGGTTTGATTATCGTTCAAATAGATAACTTTGAACATGGGCGGTTCTTGCACAGCCTCTGAAGGTTTGATTCGTGTACGGGTGTCACTTTGAGCCATTTTTATTCCTTGCTTACAATCAGTGACAGCAGGATTGCTGTCACTGTATTTACATTATATTACTCTTTGTAGGTAATCGCAATGATCTTTGGCTTGTGTTGCTCTGGAACTTCACGTTTTAGGTGAATGCTGAGAATACCAAGTTCAAGGTGTGCATTGCTGATTTCCACATGGTCCGCAAGTTGGAATTCTCTACGGAAACTTCTTTCGCTGATGCCTTTGTGCAAGTATTTTGTAGTGGATTCTTCATACGCATTGTCCATGTTCTCACGGCTGTGTTTGCCCTCAACAATCAAGAAGTTTTTGTCCTTGGTAACAGTTAAGTTATCAAATCCAAAACCGGCCACAGCCAAACTGATCATGTACTCATCATCATTGATTTGCACAATGTCATAAGGTGGATAGTTGTTGTTGCTTTGTTGAGCGTTGACACGCATGAGATCATCAAACAGGTTGTCGAAGCCGATACCAAATTTGTGAATCGCAGGAATATCGAAACTGCGAAGGGTTAGAGTTTTTGTCATTGTTTTCTCCTTTATTAAGCGATTATGACTATTGTAAAGCCCGACTATCGGCGCTTTACAATATTATTTAGTATAACAGAAATAGAAATAAAGATAAATATTTTTTGGGCGAACAGACTGATCATCTTTTCTGTGCCAATACACAGATAGCCCTTTTTTACTTATTGGAGTATCATATGTTTTTCTTATACAAAAAAACTCATTGTATTACGGGTTTACAATATTTAGGCCAAACCAAACAGTCTGACCCTTTCAAATACAAGGGATCTGGAACTTACTGGTTAAATCACCTTAAGACTCACGGCAACATTGTCACCACAGACGTACTTAAAGAATGTTCTAGCAGGGCTGAACTAGAGTATTGGGGGCAATACTATAGCAATTTATGGAATGTTGTGTCTGATTCTGCTTGGGCAAATTTAAAACCCGAATTAGGAGATGGCGGGAGTCAGAAAGGCAGAGTGCTGTCAGCAAACACAAAATTAAAAATGTCGCAATCTCGTGTTGGAGTAAAGAAAAGTATTGACACTAAAATTAAAATGTCTATATCTAAAAAAGGAGTTCCGATGACTGCTGAGGAGAAATTAAAAAGATCAACTGCACTCAAAGGAAAAGCAAAAAGCGAAGAGACTAAACTAAAAATGACTCAAGCGTGGGTTCTCCGTAGATTAAAATAATTTCAGTGTGTGCGGGGAGGGAGTTGTTGGGCTTCTAGTTGTTTGCGCCAGCGATTTTTGGCTGCACTATGTTTGAGTTTTCTCTCAGTTGTGGGCTTGATGTAGAATTCACGTTCTCTAACATCATTCAGTATGCCAGAATTCTGTACTTTTTTCTTGAACTTGCGCAGGGCTTTTTCAATGTTGTTGTCTTGTACTATGACTGATCTAGCGTGTGGTTTGGTCATTTATTTCCCGAAGTGATTCAGGATTATTTACCAGGTCAGTGTTGATATTTAGGGTCTGGATTCCGCCTTTGCGATAGCGAGTCAAATCGTACATGTGTGGCAACAACACCCGTTCGAGTTCACTATGTAGACCACGAGCCCCTGTTTTGTTGGCCATGGTGCGTTCTGCAATGAGATCCAGGCTGTCAGCACTGAACTCTAAATTTACGTTGTCGCGTTTGAAAATCCACTGATACTGACTGACATAACTGTGTTTGATATCTTGCAGGATGCGAATCAAATCAGGCTTGGTAAGTTCACTCAGGGCGACCCAACTGGGAAAACGTCCCACAAATTCTGGAATCATACCAAACTTGATCAAATCTTCGGGAGTGGTTTGATCCAAGTGGTTATTATCTCGATCTTCTGACACTCTGGCATTGAATCCAATGCTGGTGCCTTTGACACGACTCTTTACAATTTTGTCCAGGCCCACAAATGCCCCACCAGCAATGAATAGTATGTTAGCTGTGTCAATTTCTATTGTGTCACCTGCTGGATGTTTGCGACCACCTTGTGGGGTAATTCTACACTTGGTGCCTTCTACCAGTTTGAGCAGGGCTTGTTGCACACCTTCTCCTGACACATCTCGAGTTATACTGGCACTTTCGCTGCGGCGGCTGATCTTGTCAATTTCATCAATGAACACAATGCCACGCTGTGTCTTGTCTACATCACCACCTGCGGCTGTGTACAAGCGTGTGATCAAACTTTCAACATCATCGCCCACATAACCTGCTTCAGTAAGACTCGTGGCATCAGCAATCACAAACGGCACATCCAAATAACGTGCCACAGTACGTGCCAACAATGTTTTGCCCGAGCCTGTGGGACCCAGCATGAGTATGTTGGCTTTTTCAATCTCCACGCCTGAATCAGCATTGGCAATGCGTTTGTAGTGATTGGCAATGGCCACACTTAACATAATTTTGGCATGACTTTGTCCAATAACATACTGATCCAAGTGCTCTTTGATGGCTCTAGGATCAAGAGTATCATCGGTTATCTCTTTGGCTTTGATTGGCAGCTCATCTTTCAGCAGGGTTTGGCACAGATCCACACACTCGTTGCAGATTGACACATCTGCTCCCACAATTAATTTGGCCACTGAATCTTTGTGCTTGCCGCAAAAACTACAATTGTCTAAGGTCTCTGATGATTTCATATTGTGATTGATTTTACACGACGTGCAATTGCATCAGCTTCTGCATCACTCAACATGTCTGGATCATATTCACCACTGGTGAGTTTGGCAATCAAATGCTCAATATATGCATCGTCGTATGTGTAGTTATCTGTTAGCGTTTTGTCCACAATAATCCAGTGGTGACCATTGAACTTGTATAGCACATTGGGCATTTGGTCCACACGCATAAACGTATCGCCTTTAATTGGAGCGGCGGGAAAAGAAATGCCAAATCCCGATGTGTGTTCTCGAGCCAAGTCATTGTCGGCCGCTAGTCCCATCCAGGGCAATTCTTGAATTCGGCCAGCAGCCAACTTGGCACGTTCTTCTTTAATTGTTTTGTCAGGATTTTCTGCTTTCCACTGTTTGATTGCTGCCTTGACATCTGGATTGTTGTCTTCTTCCGACTCAACATCTTGCGTTAATGTATTCAAATAATCCTGGTTGAATTCTACTGGCTGTGCTCGAAGTTGTTCAAACTCAGCAATAACTTTGGCTACATGTTGTTTATTGAGATGATTGGATTGAGAATCACCAAACATCCAACCTGGTGGATGTGGGTCAACTGCTTTGGTTGTTTCAAGTTCATGATCAAAGGTGTCTGCAGGATGTTCTCCTGGGTCGTCAAACAGCTTGCTTGTTTCTACAATATCTGCTGTGGGCAGTTCTGGTTGTGCTGTTGCACGTAGTTGTTCGACTTGTTGATCAGTAAGCGGCCCGTCGTCGGGGGCATACGTAGGTTGCAATCTACGCTCACGCTCCCATTTCATGCTCTCTGTGGCTGCCAATACCATCATGATGGCTAGCGGATCAAACACCACAACAAGTATGATGATGACCCAACGCACAGCACGTTCTAGTAGATTGCTGTCGGGGTCGTCTCCGTAGATAAAAGCCGCTATGTATTTGATCGGACCGACTTCGGCCTCCACCTTGCGTACCTCGGCAGCAATAGGGGCTCGTTCTTCACTAATGACAGTAATCTTTTTCTGCTCGGCTGCAATTTCGGCAAGCAGTCGATTGCGTTCTTTGGCCTGCGCTCTGCGTAGCGAAACTGCTTTGTCAGCACCTTTTTCATCTGTGCTTCGGCCCATAACTTGGTCCACAGCCTCATCCATTTGTTTAAGTGCTTTGCGGTTTGCATCTATGTTGTCCTTTGCTATCTTAATCTTTTCGTCATATATTGCGATCTTGGCCTGCACATCGCCTGACACCAGACTTTGATCTGTGTGTGCTTTGGATAGGAAACCAAAGATGCCCATTGATGTTATCACCATGAGCATGAACACTGCTGGCACCAAATAACACTTCATCAGCCATCGACAACGCTGCCAGTATTCATGCAACCACACTGTGACAGTGACCTTGGCCACTTCCAAGATACCACCCATGATGATAATGGGAATGACTGCACTTGCAAAAATAGCAGTAAGACCCAGTATACTGTACCAGGCCGCAACCACGCTCAATGACAAGGCGGTGAATAATGTAAAATAACTAAGGAACATAGATTTATTTATTGGGTACCAGTTTGACTTGGACTGCTAGTTTAACGGCCAACCAAGATGCAATGGCAGGATCAGGCACATCGAACCAAACACGTACAGCCTGGTCAGGATTCCATATTATGTTTTCTAATCGGCGTTTGACATGGCTTTGACCTTTCCAATTACCCATACCATGCACTTGATTTAGTTCGCGAATAACTGCATACCATGTCTTGACATCATGCAGTTCCACTTGAATACGGTGCATGACCAAGGGCGTTGATCTAAGAGAGTCAAGGGATTCAAACATACTCAACGCAGAGGTTTCAATTTCAACAGACATTGCTATCCTTTACACTGTTTAAACTACAAGGCATACTCCACTGGGTACCAGCCAGTGTTTTGACCTGTTGCCAGGCCTAGGCAGTGTCTCATCCTACGGGATTTCCGTCTTCGATGCCACGGCACACAACAGGACCGGTTTACAGATCTCTCTCCCGTTATGCCCAGAAGACAACCCAATCTCCTTGATCATGCACAGCGATTATACTATGCGAATCAGGCGTTGTCAATGTTTTTCTTGGTCAATTCACACACCAGGAGAAACTGCTCGTAGGCCAGTTGCACAGCAGGATTGGTCATGAGTTTGTCTGCTTCCGCTTGCATGGCCTGGACGCCGGCTTCGGCATGATCTCTGGCACTACCATAGGTCAACGGACATAATTCATCTCCAAACTCTCGGGCCAACTTTTCCCAGGCCTTCTTCTGTCCGGGAGTAATCGGAGTTCGTTGCGGACGCATTTCACTGGCTTTACGCATGGCGTCGCAGATGGCGTCTTCGGCCACACGGCCTGCCGCAATCATTGCGGCGTAGTTGGGCTCAATGTTGTACCGGCGACTTTGCCCGCCTGGGTAGCACATCACAATGTGTGTGCCCTTGGAGAAACTGTCCAGGTACTCACTGTCGTATTCACTCACAGGCACATACCTGCGTCCACGTTTTTCGTAGTAGATTTTTTTGGTCATAAATGCACTTCCCAGGTCTTGGTTTTGTAGTTCCAGTGACGGCAGTCGTAAAAGTGTAGTTCAATATCAAACCCAAATACACCAAGCATGATTCTAGCGCCACCGTGGTCGCCCACTGGTTTGAATTGAAGATCCACATTGATGATGTGATTGGTGCGATACCCATTGAATTCCACAGCCTTGTTCTTGCCAATGAATCTGCTCTTGTTCCAAAGAATGGTCCAGGTATTGCTCAATGGATTGTATACGTTAAAGTTTAGATTGATCATGATAACTCCATTGTGGCAATCAGTTGATCCACTGGCACACTGTTTTGCACATAACCTTCTGTGACCATGTTGTAGTAGTGGGTGCTGGGGGCTTCTTCAAAAGACTGGTCCACCATTTGATAAACTAGTGCAATATCTGATCCGCGGTCAGTATGCACCATGACTGAGAATCGGGTGTAGTGCCAAGGATAGCCTTCCAAGGCATCTAGAGCCACTAGGTTGTCTTCTGTGATTTCCCACAGCACGCCATCGCACCAGTCGCCTGCCACAGGTTCAATATCAGCATAATGGCGAAACACCAAGGCATAGTCGTTGATCCATGCTGGACCCAGACAAACAGCACCCGGGCATCGGGCAGCCATTTGGTCCAAGTTGGTGTTCATGCCATATGAAAACATGCGAATTTTTTTACTCATGCTGTATTATATACGATATAGATTTATTTGTCAATCTACAATAAATAAAAGTGTAGTTCGCGGAAGTGGAATTCCCAACTACTCTAATGCTATAAAGGAGCAATCAGCATGTCTATTTATAACGAGTCAGAGCACTCGCCATACACTTATCTTATACGTTGGTCTAAGACCAACATGAACTATTATGGGGTTAGATACGCCAAAAATTGCCATCCATTGAATTTCTGGAAAGACTATTTTACATCAAGCGTAAGAGTGTCTGAATACATCAAAATTCACGGTGCTCCAGATGTTATACAAATCCGTCAAGTGTTTAACGGAGAAAATAAAGTTTCGAAGGCAAGATTATGGGAACATAAAGTCCTAAAACGGTTAAATGTTATTGAGCGTATCGATTTTTTAAATGCGTCCGACAGCAAATCAATTGACCCTGCGGCATCATCAAAGGCCAGAACTGGAGTGGCACCAGGAAACAAAGGCAAGCCCCAGCCCGAATATATCAAAGACAAGAAGCGGAAACCAAAGCCAGCAGTCACTTGTCCGCATTGCGGGCAAACAGGCGGCATTTCTGCTATGACTCGTTGGCATTTTGACAACTGTGGGTCTGATATAAACAAACAGTCTAATCAAAAAATAGCCGAAACTAATCGTAAAAAAAGACTTCGCCCGGTTGTTATACAGATACACAAGATACGAGATACGCTAACTAAAAATGAACGACATAAAATTGATTCTATGTTAGGATTAAACCAAGGTTGGTATCAGTTATCTACTGAACGATTAGAATCAATTTTAGTAGAATATCAAAAGTTTATTTGTCGTTCCTGAATGTCTTAAAGCGGGGAAATCGTAGGCTATAACCACCATCCTGGTTCTGTGTAATAGCATCACAGAGAATCACAACGGTTTGTCCAATAACTTTTTCTCTGTTGTCCCAGTAGTCCTGCCGCTCTACATCTGAGAAACCACTACCGACATTGACTCGGATAAACTTGTCTTGGTCTTGACCTTCGCACACCAACGCACCCATGCGTCCTGTGTTTTTGCCTGTTCCTTCTTCTACTGCAATTACAGTAAGATCGTAATCATGAACTGGCTTATATTTCATCCAGTAATCAGTGCGTTTGCACAGGTAAGGTGCATCCATGCTCTTGATCATGATGCCTTCAAATCCACCTTCCACAGCGGCTTCGGCATAGCGTTGCATGATGTCATGTCCTTCGGCTGTGTCCAAGTCCACATCTAGGCCATTCATGATCTGCAAAGGACCATTTTCTGGCAACAAGGCACGTACACGTTCCAACATCTCAATGCGTTTGTGTTGTTGTGCGTTGTAGTGCCCTTCAACAAAACTGTCAAGCGGTATGATGTCAAACACATGATATACCATGCCGTCTGTGACAGCGTCTGATTTGCGATGTGCTTGTTTCATCAACTTTTGAAAACTCTCGCCCACAATCTCACCGTCTAATACAAAACGGCCAACAAGGGGAATATTAAAAAATGCCTTGCGATTGTCTTCTATGGCTTGCACAATCTGCGGAAAGTTTTCAAACTGTTTGCCATTACGGCTGTACAATGTGACATCTGAGCCTTGCACCACAGCCAACACACGTACACCGTCCAGTTTGCACTCCAGGCGTTTGATGCCTTTCAACTTCTTGGGTTGGTCAGTTGAGTCTTGTGCCAACTGACAAGTAAACACAGGAATCCGCCACTCTGTTCGGCCCAGCACTTTGTTCAAGGTTTTCTCACTGATGCCGCATCGCAGGTCTTTGATCAGTACACGTCTGCAGAGATTGTTCCACTCTAAACTGTCAAAGCGTTTCATTGTTTCTAAGATAGCGTCTCGGGCACGATGTCCAGAGAATGATCGTGTGCGCAGGCCTTCCAACAGTCCCCAAAACACAGGCCAGGGATTTTCTGCATGTTCAATGCCTTCGCTTTCGGGCACCTGTCGAACATGGAATGTGTAGTAGGGATTGTAGGCCTGATAGCAGTTGAACAAAAAACACTGCGCATTGGCACTGCCCAACTTTGCAGCCATCAGTGCTTTTTCGATCACACGTTCTTTGTGCAGTCGGCTGTCGGATGCTTCTAAGTCTCTTATCCAATCAGCTGCCACAGTGATACCGTTGAATTGTTTGTGTGAGAAGTCAATGCCATTCATATATTTACGTGGTTACCATGAACTGTTATAGAATACTTTCAAACCCAAGAACATTTCTGCTCGGGCTTCCTGGATAAATTTTAAATCACTGGGCTTGTAGTAATCATCAGCGCCGTCGCCAAAGAAGAATCCTGACGTTGGCGGTAGTCGATCGTTCTGTACTGCATACTCCAAGTCATCCAAGTCTTCGGCAGTGAGTTCAAGTTCAACGCCGTTGAAGTCTTGGCCAGTACGACCGTGATCGCCCTTTGCGTCCCACAGTCTTTCCATCCAGCCATGCAGGTTGGGATGTTTGCGCCAGTAACAAATTTGTCGCGGCCGGTTGACAGCAGGGTTAACCATCTGGTCAGTGTCCTTGTCGTACTCCGCACCTTCATAAAACTCATCTTGCTGACCTGCTCGGGCGGCCACGTATGCATACATATCAAGACCCATGTTCTTCTCCGTTAATCAAGTGGAACATTTTTCATTGGTTCGGTGCCATTCCAGTGGGCCTGGGTGACACACACGCCTCGATACTGCACACCCATTGGGTGCTCGCCTTTTTTGGGCAGTGTTTTGATTGCCCGCTCGCAGGCAGTTTTGGTGGGCATGGTCACAGGCACTTTGTCCATGAAGTTGCCACCAGGGCTGATAAACGCAACAAGTAAGATCCATTCATTCATTATGCGGCTTCCAACATGTTGGCAGGAACACGCCACAGCGTGGCACCGTCTTTGACTGTGACATACTTGATGGCAACCTTGGTCACGGTGCCAGTTACTGTGACACCACGTTTGGTGCTGTGGAACTTCACTGTGTCACCTTTGGTGAATGTGCGGATCTTTACTGCACGAAGCTGGGCACGAGCATAGTTCACCGCATCATTGATGCTGTTGAGTTGTTCGTTTGTAAAATTGCTAAACATGATAGAAGTGTTGACTTCTTGGATTGTTGCGTATGTCATCTCAGGCTCCTTTGCGTTACAATATGTCCATATTATAGCATTTTGGCAATTATTGGTCAACCACCAAAACGGTAATACTCAAGTATTACATGCTCCAGAATGATTCTGAGCTGGGCGAGCAGAAGCGGGGGGTATTGACATCTTCTTCAAACTCTTGTCCAGTCATGAGATTAGTACGCACAACCATTTTGGGTTTGTAGTGCTTGGTGTCCACAATGCTGAGTTGATCCACACTCCAGCCTGCTTTGCGACACAGGCGAGTTCGTGTTGCACGGGCCGCACCAAAAGTTTTGTAAGCACGGGTTCTGTTGGGACCATCTGTTACAATAAGTCCAGTACCTCTAGAAACAATGTAGTACATGTTGGCTCCTTTTTGTTACTCTATGCCTATATTATAGCAAAACGGGCATTTCTGGTCAACCAACAAAAAGTAGTACTTGAGTATTACACTAGAGCTCGTGCTTCTGCGGGGGTGTATTCACTGCCGCTCAGCGTGGCCTGTGGTGGCACAGCATTTGGCAGTTGGGGCACATCATTGTCGGGACGGAGATTAATAGAATTCAATGCGGCTGTGTTACGTCCTTCGCGTAGCGCACCTACCATGGCCTGTCCCGATTGGTTGGCAGTGTTGGCAATGGCCTCTAAAAATTCAGCTGCCATACCGGTCTGAGTTTCTTGCCCGTAGCCGGCCAGTGCAGGAATAAAAGCAGTGATAGGCAATTGTGCGCCAGCTGTGAGTGTGGTATAGTCAATACTGGCCTTGGCTTGAAATATCACTTCGTTGGCACTGTGTTGAACCATGTCAGTCCAGCCAGTGTTCAATGTTGTGGTGGCTGTGCCCATGGCAGTGATAGCTGTTCCAATGGCTGTGTCGGCCGCGGTGATCAAGGCTGCCAAGGCTAGATCATATGTGGCATATACACCAGCAGCTGGACCAGCTGGTATGGTAATGGTGGGTGGTATGCCAAATGCACTGGTCACAACACTGACCATACGTGAATATATGGTGTTTAGCGTGGTCAGTGTGCCTGCTGTGAGTTGTGCTGATATGGTTGAAGTCACAGAGGTCAAATAAGCGTTGTAAGGAATACCAGCTGCCGAGCCAAAAAAGTCTGTGGTCAAAAATGTACCATTTGGACCAGATCCCAAGGCAATGTTGGTGTCATAATATGTGACCACATCAGCAGATACAGGTGTTGTGGTGTTGGCAATCAAGTCTAGACCTTTTAGTGTGCCTAATCGTCTTGAAAATGCTGCTGTTTCGGCTGCTGTTTGTGCGATTGTGGTCATTGTAGTATAGCCCCCAGTTGAGGCGCAGTGACTCCTGCAATGCCTTTCACCTGCTGAAATGCAATTTGCAGTGCTCGATTGGCAGCAGCATTGGCAGCAGGAATAATTTTGGCCAGGTCATCGCAACCCTTTGGGGTCAGTGCACCAGAATTCAGTATGGGAGTGATCACACTGTTGACTGCGCCAGTGGAGTCATATATCAACACAGGCCCGCTAGGGGTGGGCAAAGTCAAACTGCTGTAGCTGGTGGGAAACAATTTCACAGGATTCAACAGTTCACACATTTGTGTGATGTTTGGTAATGTGCAATTCAATATGTCCAATACTGCCTGCAGATTATCACCAGTCACATTGCACAATCCAGGATAGGCTTTTTTTTGCAATCTATCAAATTGATTGGCTGTGAGTCCTTGAGGATTAAAAAGACTCTGCACATTGTTGTTCACAAGATCTGATATGTTTTGATCAGTCAACCCTTGGGCTCGCAAGGCAGCAGTCACGCCCGGCGTTGAGCCATTCAGCATGCGGCCTTGCCGTGCCAGTTGTTGCAACAGGCCAGCTGGAGTACCAAACTGCAACAAATTGTCAAAGGCAATGAGATCACCGGTAGCTGCCAAATCAGCGCCAAATGCAGGAAAAGCCAAGTTGACCTTGGCAATGTCTGCAGTGATGAGATTGTTTTGGTTTGAAAATGTAGGTCCCAAATAGTCAGTGCTGTTGACATTTACAGCACTGTTGATAATATTATTTGTGAGACTGATGTATCCCTGGGCAGCACCAAATGCCTGTGCAAACTTGCCAAAATCGCCAGACCCTAGATAGGTACTGGCTGCCGTGGTTATACTTGTGGCATAACCTGAGTTGCCCACAGTCCAGGACACGTTGCTGGGCACTGAATCGCCCAAGGCAGGACAATAGTTACCTGACACATTGGCTCCCAATGTTTTCAAGTTGGCCAAGGTGCCTGCACCAATACTCAATGACACATTGCTGGCCGCTTCAGAAATAGTAAACAACAAGTTAGCAATGGGTGCAAGAGAGTTGTAGCTGGCAATGTTGTTGGCCAATTGAGTATTGGCAGTTATTGCATTACCCGAATAAAACCCTACACCTGCTGTGAGTTGCAGTGGTGTTGCTGTTGACTGTGCCATTATGCTGCTCTCACTGTGCTAGATCCTGCCACTCTAGGATGTCCACAAGTGTCTGCATCGCCGTCGCGTATCACAGGTTTATTGCCTGCTCTTACTGTGCCTGAACCACCCGATGTCACTGCCGAACAATGAATGCCACAACCGGGTTGTCCACAGCAGGGGTGCGGTGAGACTGAAATGCCAGGTACAACAATGGGACGACCATTTACTCGCACAGAAGCCACACCCGAAGTGTTGACTCCACCTGATGAGTTTGGATCGCCTTGTCGTTGTACTGCTGGCATATTATCCCATTAAGATTTTACTGCGCACAGGTTTGATACCTGTTGTGGCTTCCAAGTAACTGTCCCCAACGTCTTCACGCACAGGGGCAATCATGGCCACGCTAGATATATTTACCGTGACTTCTGCCTCAGGGTCTGCAGTGAACAATGAATTCATCAACTGTATGCCTTGCTGTCCGGGCACCACTGCTACAGGCTTGCTCAGGGTGTAAGTGGCGCTGTCTAATGCTGTGATTTTTGCCACAATCTCTTCACCATAGCCCATGCGCATGGTGTATGTTTTTCCTACTTCAATCATTCTAGTTCCTTTTTAACTATTGCCAACTGATAATTTACCAAGCCCAACTTGAGCCTGTGATAAAACATGTTCACAAAGGCATCAATACTTTGTTTGGGACGGCCCAAATAGGCCGACACACCATCTTCCCACAAGTAGTCATCAAACAGCATGACACCACCGGGACGCAACAATCCAAAACACATCACAGCATCTGCCAATGCATCGTCTGCATTGTGACTGCCATCTACATAGATGAAGTCATATTGTCGTTTGTCAACAATGAGTTGTGCCAGTGATGGAAAACTCATGTTGGCCATGACTTCTAATGTTTGACCGGGCTTTTTGACTTCAGCAGTGTTGGCACGGAACAGTTGTTCAATACTGCGATCTTCGGGTATGCTATCATAACTGAATGCTGTGACAGGACGATCCGCAAATGGATCAATGCAAGTCATAGTACCTGTGTCGGTCAACATGTTTTCCAACATCCAACAACTACTGCGTCCTTCGTGGCTGCCAATTTCAAGAATATTGTTGATAACCTTTTCTTCTTTTATCAAGTAAGTTTTGATATAATCAAAGTTGACCAGGGCATTGGTAAACCAATCTGATGAGAATTGTGGCATTACATCAACCTTTGGCGCAGTTCCTGAAATCCGCCCACATACTCATCATCTAAAAAGATCTGTGGCACTGATCTGGCAGTGGGCACTGCTTCTAACAATTGCTCACGTGTCCAGTCTTGACTGATGTTGCGTACTTCATATTCAATGCCTTTCATTTCTAACAGGCCCTTGGCTTGTTCGCAAAAGGCGCATTGGTCTTTGGACCATACTATGGCTTTCATGTTGTTTTCCTTTTGGGGTCTACTTTAATAATGCATGGTGAATCAATGCGATCTGACATGGCTTTGACACCATCTGCCCAGGCATGCATTTTCACTGACAACCAGTCTAAAAATTGCACTCTTAGGCAGCGATTCTTTTCTTGAATCTTTTCAAACTTGCTCATCACGTTGCGAATATTCTGGAAGTCTTCAGAATCTCTTATTGCAGGATTGGGTTTATACATATTTTTCCTTTTATAAATCGGGTAATTCGTCGTAGTCCAGTTGATCACTCATGACGCCGATAACATAGTTAGTTGATTCGTTCTCTTGCAGTGCAGTTTGTTTCTTGGATGTGTCCACGTGCTTCATGAACCAAGGGATTGGTGTGCTGCGTGGTGCAGGTTCCAGGTACTTGATGCCAATCTCTTTGAGTGCGCCCACTGCTGTGTAGTCTACAAAGTCTTTCAAAATCTGTGCATTGAGTCCGATCACAGGACCTTTCTGGAACAAGTAATCGGCCCAGGCTTTTTCTTCACGGATCACATCCAGGTACATTTGGTACACTTCGGCTTCGCATTCGGCCTTGGCAGCAGCAAAGCGCGGATCTTCTTTGACCACTTGATTGATGATCCAAGCAGTCCAGTCTCGGTGTAGGATTTCATCTTGCAGGATCAGGCTAATGATGTTGCCGTTGCCGATAAAGATACGGTTCTCTACCATGGCCAATGACGTGGCAAAGCTCACCATAAAGCGGAATGCTTCTAGTGCATATGACGCATTCAGTGCCAACCAGATTGATTTGATATGAGCATCGTCAGACACTAATTCAAATCCTAGTTCTTTCTTGCAATTCATTTTATGTAAGTCATCGTAGTATTTGCCCACACTTGACGACATATCCACAATCTCTTGTGTGTCATGAATGGTGTTGAACACATCCTTGGGCACGTTATAGATATTGCGAATGATGTGGCTGTAACTTCTACTGTGAATGTTGGTTTCAAAGAAACTCCAGTTGTACATTAGTGCTTCTAGTTCAGGTATGCCCACCACAGGAGTAAAAACTTGTGCTGGTCCACGGCCTTGCAAACTATCCAGTGCTGTTTGACGCAACAGGTTTGATGTAAAGATATGCTTCACAGTGTCGCTGGCTTCTTTGAAGTCATTGGCATCTTTGGTCAAGGACACTTCTTCGGGAATCCAAAAGAAACCACGTGCTTCTTGTTCGAACTTGACAAGTTTGTTGTACTTGACTTCTTCAAAGCGTTGGATGGTCACAGGCCCGGCTGGATCTAGAAACATCTTGCGATGTAAATAATCAGTTTTGGTTGCTAGGTTGTATTGTGCTTGGCTCATTTTAGTTCCTCTATTTTATATGTTATTTTTCCAGTGCGGAGATCATGTTCCACAGTTACTCGGCTGTTGAGTGCATTGATCACCGCAGGATTGGCAGTGCGTTTCCAATGCCCGGTGTCCAAGTAAAGACAATCACCACCGTGTTGCATGCCTGCTCTGGGCACAATCAACACTGGCTGATTGCCTGTGTCAACTTGCAGTTGACAAATAGGTTGGTCCACAAAAGATGCGTTGGCATCAAACACATATCGATCAACATAGGTGTTGTTGGCAGCCCAGTCTACATAGGTTGATAGTGGCGTTAATTCAGTTACACCCAAGGGCAGGCTTGTTTTTGCTTTGATAGACTTATTGTATTTTTTTGACAGCAACAAGTTGATGTACGACACAAAACGAGGATCAATGTCTACTCCTGGCGCAAACTGATTTTTGTCATTTGCCAGAATCAAACTGTGGGCAATATCTACGGATATTGGTATGGCATATATTTCTAAAAAATACTGGCTAGGTAAAAATCTCTTGCCTGGTTGTCTGGGAATACTATTAAACAAACCTTCGCCCCAAATGTTGTTATCTACCGTTTCTGTAAAAATTACACTGGCAGAGTGGTTACAGGTATGATCATAACGTTGATTGATCAATGTGATACAATCTTGCAGTTTTAGTATCTTAATTACTTCGCAACCCAGGTGATAACGATCAGAATCCAACTCATAGGCCACAATGCTGTGAGCACCATGTTTAAGGGCCAACATGCTCAAGAATCCTGTACCAAATCCAATTTCCACACAGTGTTGGTCACAAACTTCAGTTAATATTTTATCATAAAATTGATTTCTACCAATATCATTTATCATTGGCAGATATACACCGTTGTGATTTTCAAAATCAATATTTTTTAACCAATTCATAATTATAGTTTGCAACTTTCGCAGTCTTCCGCATCATCAAAATCAATCACTTCCAAGGGTGCTGTTTCTTTGTCTGCCCGGGAACCTTGTTTGTTGATTAGACTGTAGTAGAATGTTTTGATACCCCAGTGATGTGCTTGCATTAGATTTTTGGCAATCAAGGTAGTAGGTACTTTGCGATCTGGCCAGTGTGCAGGATTGTAAAATGTGTTTGTAGAAATTGATTGATCAATGTATGCTGCTAACACAGCGGCTGTTTTCAAATAGCCCGCACAGTCCTTTTGCGCCCACATCAATTGATATTTGTTTTTGAGTCTGTGATATTCAGGTACAACTTGTGTTAAACTACCTGCTTTAGATTCTTTAACTGAGATCAGGCTCATGGGCATTTCAATGCCGTTGGTTGAGTTGATCACAACTGAACTACTCTCCACAGGCGCCACTGCCATCAAGGTAGCATTGCGCACACCATATGCTCGCATGTTGCCACGCAAGGTATTCCAATCCAAGGCAGGATCTGGTGTGAAGTCTGTGAGTTCGTTCACTCCTTTGGCTCTGCGTTCCCAGGGGAAGATGCCTTGTCCATAACGTGTTTTGTCCGAGTCTAGGCAACGACCACGTTCCTTGGCCAGTTCCACAGTGGCTTCAGTCAAGTAGTAGGCTTGATGCTCCATCCACGTCTTGACTTCAGCCAAGGCGTCTCGTTCTCCGTACTTGAGGCTGCGTTTGGCGTGCCAGTAGGCAAGGTTGGTGACTCCGATACCCAGGGGCTGGATCTCGTTGTTGGAGAGTTGGCTCTGGATGGAGAGAAAGTCTTGATAGTCAAGAATGTTACACAGGCTACGCTGAAGTATCCGGCAAGCACGGCGCATGTCTTCTGGATTACGGAACGCACCCCAGTTGATTGAGCCCAGTGTGCAAAGAGCGATACGACCATCACGGTCATCCAGACGTTTAAAGGGTTTAGTAGGAAGAAGTATTTCACAGCAAAGGTTACTCTGGTAAATGGTATGATATTCAGGATCGAATGGGCCTTGATTCATGACATTGTCAATGAACACCAAGTAGATGCGTCCGGTGTCAGTGCGTTCTTTCAAAATGCCTGACTTGAACACTTCTTCTGCAGCCATTGTTTTTGTACGCAGACTGGAATCTTTTTCATACTTGCCATACAGTTCCTCGAACAGTTCTGTATTTGAATAAAAGGCTTCGTACAAGTCAGGCACTTGATTGGGATCGAAGAATGTGATGTTCTCTTTGTTCTTGAATCGGCGCCAAAAGAAAGCAGATAGTACAACTCCGTAGTCCATGTGTCTGACTCTGGTTTCTTCTGTGCCTTGGTTGTTTTTCAGCACAATGAGATCATCAAACTGCAAGTGCCATATTGGATAGAACACAGTGGCCGACGCATTACGAATACCACCTTGACTACAACTACGTAGGTCGCCAAACCATTTCTTCAAGAACGGAATCATGCCAGTGTGCATGATTTCGCCACCGCGAATTGGACTGCCCAACGGACGTAGTCGTCCAATTTCCAGGCCAATGCCAGCACGTTTGCTGGCATACTTGGCCATCATCTCACCGCTGGCAAATATGCTATCGAGATCATCGTCTGATCTAATAAGAACACAACTGCTAAACTGCTTAGTAGGAGTACCAAGGCCAGCCAACACAGGTGTGGCCAGAGTGAAGAGTCCGTCACTGGCTGCGGTGTAATATTCTTTGATATAACGCATCCTAGCTGTGTTAGGTTCTTCTCGATGGAATACAGTGGCAGCAGCCACCATGTATCTAACTTGCGGAGTTTCATATGTTTGTCCTGTGCTACGATTCTTTACTAAGTATTTTTCAATCAACTGCTCTACTGCGGCATAACTGTAGGATTCATCCTTGGCATGATCAATCATGTCATGCATACGGTTCCAATCGTCCTCTGAGTACCATTCTAGGAGTTCGGGAGTGTACAGGCCAGTGGCCACGTTGGTCTTCACGATCTCATACAAGTGGGGAGGATCGTATGACCCGTATACATCTTTGCGTAGCATGCTGAGTCGCTGTTTGCCTGCCACGTATTGATAGTTGGTGTGCCCCACATCAGGATTTGATTCCACGTCGATCAGATCCACAATGGCACGTAGGGTAATACCGTCGATTTCTTTGGTGGTAATACCGTCATAAAAATGCAACTGAGCTTTGATCTCTACCATGCTTTGGCTAACGTCTGCTATGCCTGCACATACTTTGGCAATTTGGGTCTGCCATTTTTCCAAGGCAAGTGGTTCTCTACGCCCACTGCGCTTTACAACTGTAATACTTTTCATTTCTTCCTAACGAATTTTTTGTTTTATTTGTTCTTGACTGACTTGCCGCCGGGGTTTTGACTTTCCCAGACTGATATTTACGACTTGATTAGGATCCCAATTCAGTATATATTTCTCTTGAGCAACCAGGACTAAATTGTCGCTTTGATACTCAATCATATAGGAATCTTGCATGTCTTTACGGTCTAACATAGCAATAGTATACATGATTCCCAGGCCTCTTGCAACCGGACAATACTGGTTGTCGCTCAACAACTGCCAAGGATCCGGCCAATCTGATTGGTCGTCCCAGTGCAAGTGATAAGCAGTCCAAGGAGTGCGGAACCACCATTGATTGATTTTGATCAAAGCAGGCTCTGAGTCCAGTTGACAGCATTGCTGTCTCAACTGTGCCCAACTCTCCAGCCGCTCACTGAAGTCTCTAGGCCACATGGTGTTTAATAACTGCGACCCAAGTGTGTTAAACTGTAATAAATTGTACCAGCAGCTCTCACAGCACTGGAAGAATACAGCACTGTCATTGTACCTGCCACATCTGTCACAGATAATGTGACATCGGTATCTGAGTTTTCCACATAGTCATCGGTAAAGCTCAAGCCGTCGCCGGCTGAATCATCAGCATCATTGACCACTGTGATGGTACCTGTACGTGCTGATGTTTCTCGTGTGATGGTGTAATCCATCTTGAATGCTTTGATCTGCACTGAACTCACTGTGAACAATGTGGTCGACACAGCACCGGCACTAAGTGTAGCCTGGATGCCAGTTTCCCGCACAAAACTGCCCATTTGAATCTGCGCAGCACTGTCGACTCCAATGCTGGCTGGCACTGTTTGAGTCACACTGTTGTACAGTTGAATTCTGGGAAATGTACCACTGAACGCAGTGGTGCGTTGAAACATGTCACCCACACTGACATTGTTGATGGCATCTATTGTGATCACTGCTGTGGACGGCAGTGCAGTTCCGTTGAAGTGATTGCCCACATCATAAAATATGTTGTAGCCCGACGAGTTAAGGCTGACATTGTTGAATATCAAACCCTGTTCATAGATATTGTCAAAACTGTTGCCAATAAATTTTACCCCAGTAGCGCCGCCGTTGCTGGGGCTGGCTCCGCCCAGCACAGCACCCTGATACAACGTGTCAAACGCACCGTTGCTCACAGTGGCCCCAAGAATTTGTTGATCAGTGTTGATGCCATAGGTAAAACCTGTGAACACACAGTTGTCAAAATTGATCTGGGTACATGGCAGGCTTGGAGTGCTGAGCCAGTCCACGGCTCGAGTGTTATCCACACTGGTGGTCAAATCCCCGGCAAGCAATGGACCGGTGATGGTCATGTGAGAAAAACTGCACTGTTGGGCTTTGTCAATCAGCATGGCATCGTTCAGTTGATTGGTTCTTATGCCCATGCCAGTGATTTCAATATTGGTGGGAGCAATGGCGCCATTGGTGGCAATGTTGACTCCAGTCTGTTGTAGGCTGTCAGCAGTCTGTACCACATAGCCAGGCAAGGCTTCAACTGCCCAGTATGTGGGATTGCCAATTGGGATACCCGTGGCCGGAACTGACACCACACTGCGATAGTAAGCACTGCCAGGCACATAATAAACCAGCACACCTTGTGCAAAAGCAGTGTTGGCTGTCCAGTTTTGCACTTGAAAGTCCAAAATGGAACTGTTGCTGCCTTCGCCATACAAGCGAGCAAACGGGGGGATAAGCACACTGTCTGACACAATGTAATTGCCTGCTGGAAAGAACAAACTGCGGCGAATGGCTGTGTTGGCCTGCACACAATACAGTTGAAACAGCGCACGATTGATGGCTGCTGTGTCATCTGTGACTCCGTCTCCAACAGCTCCAAAATCTGTGACCACTGCATAGCTGTCCAGGCGACTTTGAATGCTCTGAGATACAGGACCGCCGGATGTGATGCCGGTCTGCGCAGTGTATCCAGCTGCTTGGCCTTTGTAAGTGTACTGTCTAGCAAAACTCAAGATGTCTGAGAACTCAGTGAGAATTTCTGTGTTGCCCACCACAGGAGCACCGTCTTCCAAGGGACCGTTGCCTATGAACAATCTGCGTTCGTCAGTTGCCCAGCCCAGTTCAGCTCCGGCTAGAGGCTGCGGAAGGTCTTCTACCAGTCCTTTGCGGGCTGTGATTCTGGATATTTGTAAAATTGCCACTGTGTGATTCCTTAGGATATCACATATTTAGCAAGTAATACTGTTCGACCTTTTTCCACCAAAGTGTACGGTAGTGTTCAAATTCCTGCCCCTCCAGCACAAACTCCTGATATTCTGGCTGTGTGAGCATGTTCATTTGCTCGTCTAGCTGGGGTTTGACACACATCAAAACTACACCTTTTCGGATCTTTGTACCGTAGAGTTCGTTGTGTGCTTCTGCATAGGCACACAACTGCACAAAGTAGTCGTAAATCCATTCACGCCGTTTGGGTCGGTTGGTCTGCTTGTAGTCCAGGATGGCTTGTTCATTCAAGTGTATACCTGCGCCGTCTGTTGTGCCCGCATAAACCCGGGGGAAATACAACGGAACTTCAATGCCCCAGAATTCACTCACGTTCTTCAGGCCATGTTCTACCACAGTGTGTGCCATGGCATGACTGGCCCAGGAGAATGGATTGGTGCCACGGTCTTTGATCGCCCCATCTCGCACATACTGCTCAAGATAAGTGTGCATGCGGGTGCCACGGTTGGCTGCTTCTGTTGTGATGGCTTGTGCTGCTTCTGTGCCAACCCTGGCTCGCCAGTTTTGCAAGGCCCGTTTGCTTTCTTCGCTTTTGGTTTTGTCAAGTATGGTAGTGACACTGGGCAATTTGTTGCCGTCGGGTGTGGAATAATACCTCTTGCCTTCTATGGTCACACGAGGAACTGGTTGATAATCAAATCTGGGATTTAACAATGTTTTCTTTCTGTAGTTCGTAACGTCCAATTTCTTTATTAAACTTTACAATTCCTCGTTTGTATAATTCAAAAATAATACTTTTGCTTTCTGCATGTAATTTATTATGTTCGTTAATTGTTGTTAGAAATAAATTTTCTAGTTGGTTATTTGTTTTATCACCATCGATGTGATGTACTATTTCACCTTTTTTTAATCCTCTTTTAAGATATAACTCCATTACATATTGATGTTGTCGTATGCACCTATATCCGCCTTTTCGATAAGGATAATTTTTTCCTATGAGAATTTCTGGATATCCTTCTTTACCTAATACAATTTTGCCAACATTAGGTTCTAACTTATTTTTGATTTTAGATTCGTACCCAGCACCACCTGCTAATTTGTTTACACCAAATTTGCTTATACAAGATTTACAATAACATTTAACATCTGTGCTGTAGGTTCCGTTACGACCTTTTGAGAATTCAGTCCCACAGTGATCGCATTTCCAATGAGTTAATGTTTTAGTTCTAGTATATTCCGTAAGTTTGCCAAATTTACTTTTTTTCTTATAAACATTAGTTTCTGTTGATTCGTGTAAAAACATAATTTCTCCTTTGGGTTATTTATCCCGACGAAGAAAAATATTTATAAAATATTTTCGTTTGGGTTTCAAATACGAAAACTGCTACCGCAGCCGCAACGGTCACGTTCATTGGGATTGAGAAATTCAAAACCTTCGTTGAGGCCTTGACGCACATAGTCTACCTGTGTGCCCTTCAAATACACATCGTGTTTTTTGTCAACCAACACACAGAAATTGTCATGAGCATAATTTATAGTGGCAGCATCAGGATCATATTGTTTAACGTATTCTAACACATAAGCAAGCCCAGAGCAACCTGTGGTTTTCACACCCAGTCTGATGCCAGCATAGCCTTTGGTTGCAACTAATTTTTGTATTTTAGATTGTGCTTGGTTTGTTATGGTTATCATTTTAGTATTTAATCGCTGTCTTGGCCCCATTGAATTAAAAAATCTTTGAACTTGGATGCAAAAACAAGTTTTACAATTTGTTTTTTTTGTTGTACAGGCAATAGTTCTATAACGTGATTGACAAATGCTGTAGAATCTACAAATTTATTTACCAAACCGTTGTCTGACGTTTCTTGGAATTCTCCGTTAAAGGCTGTGGTATAAAAAAAATTGTTGTGCTTGGTCCAATTATCTAAGAGATTTTGATAAAGATTTTGATAATTTTTGCTATGTAGAAAATTTTCTATCACAGGCAAAGATATCGGTATTGGGTCCACGGCATTTTCAATACACACAAGATTTATTACTGTTAATGCAGCAAAAAATGCACTTTGCAAATTCATATGCACAATATCTGATTGATCAAAACTAATGCTCTTTTTTGGAACTCGACTGAAATACATATGTCTAAGATTTATAAGTCTCTGGCATAAAACATATTCAAATTGAAATTTTCGTTGATATTCCGTGTCTAACATGGCTGGACTTGCAGGCAGCGGCTCATTGACAAACACAATAGGCAGTATATTTTCTTGCGCAACCTGTTGCAATGTCTGTCGCCAGGATGCTACTGTTTGTCCTGGTAGCCCATAAATTAATTGCGCCTTTACCACAAGATCTTTGTGGCGAGCCCTCAACTCATTGGCCATAGACACATGTACATCCCATCCCACATCTGGACGATTTATATTGTGTAACACTTGTACATTGGTGTCCTGGATTGAAAAATTAAACGTTTTATTGATCAATTTACTGTCGGCCATGACATGGAAAATTTTTAAATTGTTTTCTTTTTTGAGTTTGCTAAAATTACCGCCTATATGAAATCCAGCATTTTCTTGAAGATTTTTTTGCGCAAAGTATTCAATCATTTTGACATCCTCATCATACTGTCCCACGTTGGCATCTGACAGATAAATGTTTTTGACTCCTAGCCGCTGAAACAGATCAATTTCTTGTTGGTAAGTATTTTTCCTTCTTGATACCTTATTGCCAAGTCCACTATTCCAATCACAAAATGTGCATGAGTACGGACAACCTCTAGTAAGAGTATATGGCAACCAGATTGTTCCTTTTTCCTTTGCATCCGCGACCATGAGTGCAAACAATTCCGCATTGAGTGCAAAAGGACTGGTCTCAATCATTTTTACAAATTTATAATCGGCAACAATTGACTTACCTGTCTTGGTATTTTTCCAGGCACAGTTTGACATGTTAAATGCAATTAACGGTTTGTCAGTAACCAAATGATCGACTATATCTGCAAATGCTTGCTCTCCAGCACCATATACTGCATAATCAATGCCAGGATATTGTTCAAAAAAATCTTGGTTGCTGTTGACGTCAATGCTGGGACCACCAGCAATTATTTTCAATGTAGATTTCAGTTGCGATTTGATTGCTGCAATTTGCCTGGTCAAAAACACATGATTCCAAAGATAATGACTGGTGCACAATATATCAACATTGTTTTCAGTAATATGTTGAATTAGTTTTTCGTCTGTGACTTCTTCTTGTATGGGAATCAACCATTCTAAATGTTCAGCAGCATTGGGATAGAATAAATCAATATATGTTTTGAATTGCAACGCCGCTGGGTATATCCAACCAGCATGGCCACCGGCATGATAAAATAGTATTTTTAATTTGTATTTCGATGCAGCAACAACTGTTTCTTGTTCAACAACATCATGTTGCCGAGAGTGTGTCAGCATATTTACTGTGCTTCTTTCGATAATCTTCTACGGCTGCTCGTATAGCATCTTCAGCAAGAATAGAACAATGAATCTTGACTGGTGGCAGTGCGAGTTCCTGAGCAATCTCTGAATTTTTAAGAGCTGCCGCTTGGTCAAGCGTTCGTCCTTTAACCCACTCGGTAACAAGAGAGGATGAGGCAATGGCACTTCCGCATCCGTATGTTTTGAACCTGGCATCTGTTATAATTCCATCTTCGACTTTGATTTGCAATTTCATCACGTCACCACATGCCGGTGCTCCCACCATGCCAGTACCAACAGTGTCATCTATGTCAAACTTGCCCACGTTGCGTGGATTTTCATAGTGATCGATTACTTTTTCTGAATAGGCCATAAATTATACCTCCTTAGTTTTCAAAAGCTGTTGCAATTCACCCGATTTGTGCATTTCAATCAAGATGTCTGATCCACCCACAAACTCACCATCAACATACAACTGAGGAATGGTTGGCCAATCACTGTATTCTTTGATGCCTTGTCGAATTTCATTGTCATCAAGTACATTTACCGTGAATACATCAAAGTCAGATTTGCATTCATTCAGCAGTTGTACAGCCTTGCCCGAAAATCCACACATGGGAAATTGTGCAGTTCCTTTCATAAACAACACCACACGATGCTGTTTTACTATTTGATCAATAATTATTTCTGTAGAGGCCATGTGATATTCCTTCGCTGATTATAGCGTATTTACTGATTGTTGTCAACAGGAATGGTTATTTGTTCATTCCGCGTTGCATGGCGGATTTGGCCGAGGCAGCCACAATGTCTTGTGCCTTGTTTACAGGCATTTGGGTGGGCCCGTCAGAAGCTGTACCTTTGTATCGGATTACTGTGGGATTTGCAGGGTCCATTGGTTCCAACACACTGTCCAGCGGCGCTTGGCTAACCACACTCACAATATTTTTTTTATTGACCGGAAAACCCAAACTACGAGCAGCAGAAATAAATGCGTCTGTGCTGATTTGTTTTTGTGCATTTTCGTCGTCGGCCCGGCCCGAAAGAAAATTCACCAGCCCCAATAATTTTTCTGGGTCTGGTGAACGGTCAGTGTCGACTTCGTCGATTCTCATTATCTACGTGCTCGTCCTAGAGATGCCTTGGGAGGCTCAGCACCAGTTTCGAGATCAGCGAGCGGGTCGGCAATCATTTCAGCACCAGCGACCGGGTCAGCATCCATTTCAGCACCAGTTCCTGGGACTGCGCCAGGCATACCACTGGCAGCCATGCTGGTATCTAGTGCAGCAGGTTGTCCTGTTACAACACCCAGTGCTGTTTCCAATTGCACTTTAGCACCTTGTAGGTTTTGCACAAGACCTTGCAGTGCTGCGGTGGCATCAGTGTTGAATTGTGTAGCCTGTTCAATGCCAATTTGATTGCGGATTGAATCTACTAGAGCAGGCAGTTCTTTGAATTGCATCTCTGTGGTGTCTTCCAACATGCTTTGCATTTTGTCAACCATGTCTTGTGCAGCCAACACAACTTGGGCTTGTTGCACTTCTGATTCTTTCAGTGTACGGAATGCATTGCGCAGATGATTTTCTGTTTTCATCAATGCAGCGCCAGCCACAAGTTTTTGCTCATCAGGACTCAATGACTGACCTTTTGATGCCTTGGTCAATGCTGCCTTGAGTGCAGGATCTTTTGTTGTGGCAATGGTTGCGGCTGCGTTTTGTGTTGTGTTTTGTTGTGTACCTGGCGCAGTAGTCGGAGCCATGTCTTCGCTCACACGATGTGCCAAGGCCTGTTCCATCATCACAAGTTTAAGATAAGCAGGATTGCGCTCACTGGTATGACGTGTTGTGCTACGCTGATGTTCAGCAATCACTCCACGCACACGTTTGAGCATGGCTTGTGCTTCGCGCACGGTGAGTCGGTTCACAGGCATCTTGGTACCAAAGTAGCTTTCAAATACCTGGGCTACTTGGCGGCTCTTTTTTGGTGTGGCCAGTTCGGTCAATTTCATTTGGCAAATCCTCTTAGTTGTAGATATTTAGCCGAATTTAGACATTTTTCAAGTTCTTGATTCAGCAGGGTAAGGTTCTCAATTTTGGGTGCAAGTTTGGTGCGCACCATTTCACGGAATTCAGGGCGGGTGCTGCGTTCTGCTTGCCCGTGTCGACAATTGATATCAGCAGTTAATGTTTGTTTTTTGTTGTCCAGTATGCGGATGTTTTGTGCCAGTCTGTATTGTTGCAGGTGATCTGCCACACACCATGACATGGCAGTTCGTTTGCTGCTGAATGTGCTCACAATATCATCGCTGTGATACACAGCAAAACCTGCTGAGTATGGTCGTAGATGATAGCGCCCAAATGCCACATATCCACCATGTTCATCATCTATAATCAGTTCAGTATACACACGTTTGAACTCACGCTGGGCAAAGCGTTCTAATTTTTGGTCACGGGTCATAGTGTTCGGATGTAGTGGGCAGTGAGCCATCCTACCACAGCCAACAGTGTGCCTATGATACCTATGCCCCAGGCAATCAGTTGGTCGTTTCGTTTTTCGCCCATGCGGTGCACAATGCCATGCACTTCTGTGACCATGTGTTTGACTTCTGAGATTTCATTTTCTACTGTTTCTATCTTGAGTTCCAGCATGCGATAACGCTCTGCACACAGTTCAACGTGAGCTTCAAGACTTTTCTTTTCAATATCGGTGGTATCAACCATGGTCAGGCTCCAATGGCGTATTTATGGTTGAGAACCAAATGTTTTGGTCAGAACCTTGTGCATGCAGGGTGGCAGTGATCACTCCAGATTCATCCAATCCTGTGACCATGGGCACACCTTCGCAGTCGCCGACCAGTCCTGCCAACTCGTCACTGCTGATGTCACTGCTGAGCACTCCCTCTGCTTCTACTTCAAACTCAAAATGCCAACCGTCGGTGTGTTTTGTAGGCGGTACAACATTCATTGGCTGTGTTCGCAGGCTTATTATTTGCAACAAACTCTCCCAGTTGCGTTGCTGATTACGGCCGCGGTTCCATTGTTCAGGCGTGTGAATCACCAGGCCTGTTTTTGTGGTAAACGGCAACTGTTGTGGGCGGAGATGTCCTGTGACACCTGTGTGGGTACAATCAAAAAAGGTGCGGCACAAGACTTTCATAGTGTGCATATTTACGGCCAAAAGGAAACCCCGGATTTTTTACGTCCAGGGTTTGGTTGAAACCTAACTGATTACAGGTTAGTGAATGTTGCACTAGCAGCAACGTTGGCAGTTGGGATACCAATGTTCAAACCACCTGTGGCGTTGGCTGTTTGAGCAGCGGTAACCAGGGTAGCTGTGGTATACGCACCAGCTGGGTAGATAGCCAAGTTGATTGTACCAGCTGCGGCACCTGCTTGATAAAAAGCAACTGTGCCAGTTTGTTGAACTGCTTGCAACACATTGTTCAAGTAACCGTTGACGTTACCAGCATTGGTAAGTGCAGCGTTGGCTGTGAGTGTGAAGAATTGCAGTTGTGGACCAGACAACATCACTGGGCCTTGGGCCGCAACGTTTGCTGTTCCTGCGATACTACCGTTTGCAACGTCTAGTGCAAATACTGGTTGTGTTGTTCCATTTACTTTTGTAAATTGTGCCATGATAAATTTCCTTTAAAGTTAAGTGGTCTCGGTGGACCTGCTTTTATTTATACAAACGGTAAAAATTATCCTGGTTGCGGATTATTTTTCTCCGCATTTCTTGCGGTGAAGTCAAATCTATTTACCGCTTTGCTGTAGCCTGCGGGAGTGGCCATGACCCAGCCTTCGTGTCCAGGATCCTTTAAATCCAGCTGACGCAACACATCCAGTTTCAAGTCGTGCAACAACAAGAACAAGGTAAATGCCGCTGCTAAGCCTTCTGTATTGCTGGTAGGGCTTTTCAAGTACTCTACAATGTTGGCAAATTTACGTGGGCTTACTTTGGTTTGCAACCAGTCACCAAATCCTGACAACAAGTTATCAAAGTTTCCGCCGGGTTGCTTGATTCTGAAATTGATGTAGTCCACACACAACTTTGCTAGATCTGTAATCTGCATGGCTCGTAATTCTGCGGGATTAAACAGGGTGTCAATGACAGCACCTTTGCTGGCAATCAAAGATTTGATTTGTTTGGTCAAGCCAGCATTGGGCTCAATTTGTTTGCCAAATATGGGCTCAATCAACAACAAGCCCGGAACATCATTGAACCGCACACGCCGCAATGGTTGTTTGGGCTCGCCTGCGTCTGAGTACATGGTGTGCATGGCAATGCCAATTTCACTGTTGCCTATGCGTTGACCCAATGCACTCTTTGCAGGAATACGGTACTGCACAGTATTGGGCTTGAACACATAGTTGCCTGCTTCCAACGGTGGAGTGTTCATGTACAACAAGTCACCTTGTACATAGCCACGAAAGTTAGTGGGCAACGCTGCTGCTAACATGGGCCACAATGTGGCATAAGTTTGAATAAGCGCAGATCTTTCACCTTTGCGTGTGTTCTGTATCTGTGCCATCATTTGAGGTGAGGTTGCCAGGCCGTCATAGCCTTTGGCTTCAAAGCCTGCGCCGTCTGTGAGCACAAACTCACCTGTTTCAGGTTTGCGTCCAAAGTACACAGCAGGTATGCCATCCCACTTTACACTGGTCGTGGTTCCAGGGCTGGCAGCGGCTTGGTCAAGAATAGTAAGTGCTTCAGCAGCACCACGTGATCCTTTGCGGAACACCAGGTCTTCCAAGTGCTCAATGCCCTTGGCTCTACCACCCACGTTGCCTTCATCGGCTTCGTAAATTTGATATGGATTGCCTGCCTCACGTTCTACCAGGGGTTGCATGCCTTGGTTCACAATTCTATCACGCAGTCGTGCCAAGAAGTAGGTGTCGGCATCTTCTGTCACGGCATCGGGCTGTTGTAAACCTTCACGAGTCAAGTATTCACGAAAGTCTTTGACCTTGACTTCTTTATCTTTGTCTCGGGCTAATGCAGCAAAAATGCTTTCTACATTCTTTAAATTTTCTCGAGTGGCACGTGGGCCCAACAAGGCCTTGGCCACGTAGTCAGGATCCATGCCACCATCTACAAGTTGGTTAGTGGTGCGACTGAACATGCCATTGGCGCCCACTTTGAGTCCCAGTTGTTTAGCAATGCTTGACATCAACACATTGCGGTTCATACCTTTGTAGGCTGAATCCTCGCCACCTGAATAAAAGAATGTGCCCCAGTCCAAATTGGGAAAGAACATGAAATCTGTTTGCACATAGCCCAATTCAGGACGTCCTTGTATGGGTGTGCGCAGGTGAACTTCGCCGCCCTTTTTGATCCATTCAGCAGGTGGCAGTTTGTGACTGGCTATCCACTGCATGAGTTTTTGTGCCAGTTGATCCTTGGTCATTTCATTAACATCCACAGCGAGATCCATGTCGCCCGATGTGGCAGCTTTGCCTGTTGATCCCAACCAACGATCACGGGGAAATTCTAGACCTGTTAGTTGTTCAAGCCAGGCCACAGTGGCAGGCACATCGCTTTGATTGATGCGGCCTGTGAGTGGTTGGCCTTCGGCATCTTTGAACACATTGCCGCCTTCTAATAGTGTGCGTAGGCTTTTCATAGTTGTCTAATTTTTTTCAATAGCGTAGAACTGGGGTCAAAGCTGCGGCTCCAGGTCAAGGATTCGTTAAGTTTACCTGCAAGTGCTAATTTTATAGCATCTTGTTCAGGTGTTCCTGGCGGAACTTTGGCTGCCATTGCTGTAGCTTGTTTTGGTTTATACCCTAAACTTATCAATCCCTGTGCTACGTCAGACTGTTGTTGAGCAGTTGTCGGTTTTTGCGCTGCCGGTGCCGCAGTGGTGGCTGGCATCATGCCAGGTTTGATAGGCACCACATTGGAAGGTGCTGACAAATTTGTTTTTGTCACCGGCATGTTTAATGCAGGAGTAGCTGTCATCTGTGGCTTTACTGCTGGGCCCACAGTAGTGCCATAATTTGTGGGTGGTGGTTTTGGACTGCCAGACATTTGTGCCCGTGCCATAGAACCAGCAAACTTTTGTTTCATGATACGCTGTTGTTCAGGACTCATTTGACTCAACGGCGTTGCAGCTGGGGCCACTGGCATTGCTTCAATATCTGCTCTGGCCGCGGCTGCACGTTGTTTGGCTATGCGTAGTTGTTCTGGTGTTGATGGTACTACAGGTGCAGCAGATTGCGGTGTTGTTGCAGCAGCCGAAGATTGTGCTTGATTTGTATTTGTTGATGCTGGTTGTTGTGTTTGGGTTGCAGTCGTTGGACCATAACGAAGATTTTCATTCTCAATGAAGTCTAGTGCATTGTCTATTGCAGTCATGGCTTCATCTCTAGTGGCACCATATTTGTCCACCAGTCGCTTTATCATGTCTGGGACGTCAACTCCATATTTTATCATTTTTGCCGCAGCATCAAAATATGTTTGACTAGCTCTGGCCTGTTGTCTAGGAGTTTCGTCGTCCTCTGGGGGCAACAAGTCCTGCCCAACTCGTTGCCCCAGCGCACGAACTGGTGCTTGCAAAATTCTATTGCCCACAGCCTTGGCGGTGGCGCCCCAGTCAATTTCATTCACTGGTTGTGTAAGTTCAAAGATCTGCATGGGTTCTCCTGACGCTCCTTGAGAACTTGCTGGTGTCTCTGTGACGTATTGCATTCAGCAGTTTGCGCTGAAGATTTTCCGCTTGTTCAGCAGAAAACTCAGCGTCAATTTGTTCCAGCAAACGAATGGCAGTTTCAATTAGATTGCTGGCGCGAGTTTCTATGATGGCTTTGCGATCACGTTCTATGTACAAACTGTCCAGTTCTTCCAATATGCTTTTGGTTTTCTTTTGCATTTGCTCAAGGGCCTTTGGATTATTTAGCGGAAATGCAGTTGCAATAAATATCTCATACAAGGAACCAGCATGACCAGTCAGATCAATCCCAACAACATAGACGGCCAATATCCTGTTGCAGGTGTCAGCAACAACACGCAGGGCATGCGTGATAATTTTACTAATATCAAACAGAATTTTCAATATGCAGAGGACGAAATTACTGAACTGCAGTCAAAAGGTGTGTTCAAAGCTGCACTGACGGGCACAACTTTGGACAACAACATGGCCAACAATGTGATCTACAATGCCCAAGTTCGTGGCATGTCGGGCACTGTGGTTGCCATTGCAGCCACATCAGGCACAGTTGCCATAGACTGCAATGCTGGACCTTATCAGACTATTGCAATCACTGGCAATATTATTCTGACGTTTACTGCTGCCACTTGGCCGCCAGTGGGCACATTTGGCATGATACGATTGCGAGTGACTGTGGATGCTGCTGGTCGTACCATGACCTTGCCTGTGAGTGTTTCACAGGGCACAACTGCCATACAAGGACTAGTATCCAGTGTATTGACATTTGCCACTGCTGGTGTATTTGAATTTGGTTTTAGCACCATTGATGCTGGCACCACAATTGTCATTTATGATTTTACTAGACCATTAAACTTTTACACCAACACAGTGGCCATTGCCAACACTGCTGTGAGCACCAATGCAGGCTCTGGTGCGTTGATTGTGGCCGGCGGTGTGGGCGTTAGTGGCAATCTGTATGTGACCGGCGACATTGTGGGCAACATTGTGGTAACTGGTTCTACATTCACAGGCAATGTCACTGCTGGCAACTTGCTCACTGGCGGATTGGTCAGTGCCACCGGAAATGTCACAGGTGGTAATTTGCGCACTGTGGGCTTGGTGTCTGCCACAGGCAATGTCACCGGTGGCAACTTGCTTTCCACCACACTGAGCTTGAGCGGCAACATACTCAGTGCCATCAACACCACTGCCAATGTCACAACCACAGCCAACATATCTGGTGGCAATATTCTCACTGGTGGTTTTACCAGCGCAACAGGCAATGTCACAGGTGGCAACTTGCGCACAACTGGGCAGATGTCAGCCACAGGCAATGTCACTGGTGGCAATGTCAATACTGCAGGTTTAATAACTGTCACGGGCAATATCACTGGCGGCAATGTACTCAGCAGTGCAATAGTATCTGCTGTGGGTGCAGCCACCATACTTTCTGGAACTGCTATTCCAGCAGGAGGCACAGCAGGTGCAGGTTACAAAATGTCCAGCACAGCCAATCTTGGCATATTTTTTGGTTCAGGTGCACCCACATTGACCGCCGCTCAAGGATCACTGTATTTGCGCACAGATGGCTCCACAACCAACAACAGGTTGTATGTCAACACCAATGGTGCCAGCACATGGACTGCTGTGACCACTGCAACTTAATTAATAATTAAGAAATGCATACATCTTCGGAAAGACTTTTTCAGAATTCAATTTGCGGCGCTGATCCAATATGCGCAATTGTTGTGCCACTTTATCAACTTCATGTGATGCATTGCCTAAAAAATCTAATTTTTGCAACCATGGTTGACAATAGTTTTGCATATTTTGAAAGTAGGTAACCATTTTTTCTGGCATGTATTCTACACTGTATGTTCCCCAGGCTTGATGAACATTAATTTCAATATCATCTCCAAATATAGACTTTGAAAAATTTTTTTGTTGCCAATCAAACACTGAATTTAATTCAAGCACATTTAAAATACTAGCAGTAACAGTCATTGATAACATGGCATTCTGTGGCAAATTGTTTTTCCACCACATCAAATTGTTTTCTACTTCTTTCCATTTTGCTGGATAGCGCAAATATTCAAATTGTTCGTTGACAGCATCAATGCTAAAACTGATTCTACAAAATTTAAATTTTTCAATTAACTTTTTTGTATAATCATCTATTAATCTCGTACCATTGGTATTGTACATCAATTTGATTTTTGATGCATCGGTACGTCTTGTAACATACTCAAGCAATTGCATATGTGTATTTGTCAAAAAAGGTTCGCCACCCCAAATTTTGATTTCTTTTAGCTCTGACAAATCCAATGGTTCAAGTTTCGTTTCTAAAAATTGATCAATTTTTGATCTAATCAAGATATTTTTAATACCAAGTTCATTGCGCCAAGTGGTGCTTGATTCTGGGCCGCATGTTACACATGCTAGATTACAAGCATAATCTATGTTGATGTCAAGATATTGTACACTGGGTTCAAATGTGGGTTTTCCGTGTGTTATCAAAAGACCTTGACGCATGCTTTGTGCGCCGGCTTTTTCTTGAGATATGCACACTTGGCACAGTGTCTCAGGTAGTATATTTTGTTGATTTAATTCGCGCAAATTGACTAAGTCATCGTGATAAAAATTAACAAAGGATTCTGATGTAAAATCCTGCATCAAACAACACGGAGCATACTTCACTGCATTATTTGTATCGCTACTCAATACAAGCCCGTGATATATCCTTGGACAATAACGAGAGTTCATGATGTTTTAATTTTGCCCAGCAGTAGTTTTAGTTTTGCACTCTGAACATCTGCCGTGACTTTGGGTGCTGAGTCCGAACTGTTCCATGGAGCAGGGTCTGACTCACCACTAGCCGGGCTAACTTGACTGCGGGCTTTGATTGAGTCCATGATTGACGCAGATGGTTTCTTTGAATAAACATCTCCATCTTCTCCGCCTTCGTCAGTAATGCGCATGGTTTCAATGTTGTACTCCAAATCAATTTTTTGACCAACGCCGGTCGAGCTTCGAGACTTCATACATTGTATCTGATACTTGCCACGCTCTTTCATGGCACGACTTGTAAAGATACCAAACACATTGTCTGCTGTGTTGATTTTACTAATACCACCTGAAATATGACTGTGATCAAATTCAATTTCTTCCACAGCTGATCGATTCAACTGCGAAGCTGTTACCATCAAGAATCCCAGTTCCTTGGCCAAGTTGCGCAGTTCTTCACTCACATACTTGTCTTTCACAAACAAGTCGTTGGGGCTGACTTTGGCACTCACAGGCATCAGCAGGTCCAAGTAGTCAACCATCACAAAGTCCACACGCCGACCTGTTTGTATTTGATACTCTTTCAAATACGCACGTATGTCGTTGATGTTGCTCTGTGCTGGCAAGCCTTTGACTTGATAATTGCCAGACTTCTTGGCCACCAGTTTGACCTTGAGTTCTGTTGTGTCAATGTCTCGGCGAATGTCCTTGGTGCTCATGTTGGTCAACATAGCATCTGTTCGCAAACTTGTGAGTTCTTCGCTCAGTTCCAGTGTAATGTACACACCACTCAATCCCTGTTGCAACCAGTTCAGTGCAATGTTCATCATCACAAGACTCTTGCCTGAGCCTGATCCTCCTGCAAAGATGTTGAGTTCACCGCGACTGAACCCACCATACAGCAATCTGTCCAGTTGTGGCCAGCCTGTTGACACTTGTCCACCTGAGTTGAAATACTTGTTGATACGAGCTGCTGGATCTGCAAAGTAATCTGTGCCCATATCCCGAGTCAGAGATATCTGTACTGCGTCTTTGATCAGTTTTTCCACAGGCTCAAAGTCGCCTTTTTCCAGCATGTCTGCGGCTTTTAAAATGGCACGTTCTAGTTCTTGACGCTTGGTGAACTGTTCAAACTCGCCCATGAACCAATCAAAGTGGCCTTCGTTAAGATCAGGCACTGCTTGTAGCTTAATGCCTGTGGTGGCTGAGATCTGTGTACGATCAGGCAAGGTCTTGTGCTTGTCTGAATGTTCTTTTATGAACTCAGCCGCGGCTCGCAGGCTCTTGTCAAAGTTCTGCGGGTTGTAGATGTTTTGAACACGCACATAACTCTGTGCATCTTCCAACATCATTTCTAAAAATAGCCGCTGAACGTCAAGTCCGTATTCTTTTAACAAAATTTGTCCTTTATACTGCTCTCAAAAAAATGTGCGTTACCCACTGGTCCATGATGTCCATTCCATCCGTATTGTTTAAAATCTGCTGGCTCGTTGAGGTTTACATTTACAGAGTAATAGGTATCTTCGAACAGTATGCATCTACTGTGATTTTGACAAAATGGCAATACAAATTCACTTGGCCCCCACAAGTTATCTTTGTCAAATGGTTTTGATAAATTTACTATAAGATAATTGGCATTTTTTGAATCCAACCAGGTTGTCAATAAAAATATAGTTCGCAATGCTTGCGTTTCCACCCAAGACCTATCGCTGTGGATAATTAATTTTTTATCGCTGCCATAATTTTGCATTCCAATCAATCCGTGATGGTATGGGATTTTGAAACGATTACTCTTCCAGGTATTAGTATCAATCTCGTGCCCAAAGTATGCAGTATCTTTAAAATTATCAAATACTGTGATTCTTTCCAATGGCGGAATTCCAATTAAAAATAAATCATGATCCCAGTTATATTGATCTTGCATACTGATTAATAAGTGACACACGCTGTCAAAACTGTTAACCGGTTTTGAGCAATTTTTAATAGAACTTATTTTAAAGTGTTGTGCAATCAACCCCCAGAAACTATCTTGTGAATTTACACACACTCCTGGAGTAGTGTAACTGTCGCCAAACACCCAAAGTTTATTGTATTCTTTTAGCAAGTTGCTTCTTCCTCAGTTCTATTTTGATTCTACTGGTTTCTCGCGATTGCATTATAGTTAGTAGAGCTCCCAATCGACCCAACTTTATCACAGCATCATTGACGTCTTTACAGCCCGCAGGCCAGTCAGGTATGCTCACCGCCCATCCCAATTCCACTGCACGGTCAACGAGTTCAACACCTGCCTGGTCCTGGTCGGGTACCACAGTTATGGATTTGTCTAAACTGCGTATCAATCTTGCCTGTGCATCATTTATGGTGTTGTGCATCACTGCCACACCACCTATGCTGAGTGCATCAAAGATGCCTTCTGTCACAATCACATGCTGCCAATCTGAGTGTTGCAAATCTGTGCCGAACACATAACCAGGTTGACTGTCACTGATGAACTTGGGCTGCCGGTCATCTAAAAATCTGCAAGTGTATCCCACAATCTTGTTGTCATAAGTGAATGGTATGACCACATGCAATCTTGTCCAATGGATGCCGTTGTTTTGTATCTGCACCATGACAGGAAAGTCTTCTGGCACATGTCTGCCACGCACATAGTCCCAGTAGAATTTGTGTTCGGGTGTCAGCAGTTCAGCAAAAGGTGGCAAGTCTCGTTCTTCAAATGTGACACCACTGAGCGTGTTCCACATCTGTTGTCGATCTTCTAGTATGCCATTGATGCTTCGATGCCGCAGACTTTCCAGATTCAGCATCTCTATTTCTACTTCAGGAACATTCATCCAGCCCAATAACTTTCGAGCTTTGTAACTTACAGATCGGCCCAAGATAAAACTGGCTGTGTACGAGCAGTTGAAACATGAATAACTCCAACTCTGATCAGTAACTTTTAGTCCACCACGACTGCGTTTGTCAACGCTCTGACCATTATGTATGCAACACGGGGCGTTACCGGAGATCCAGCCAGACGGCGTTTGTTTGGTTTTTCTTCCTTGTTTCCAATAAGATATGATATCAATCAATGCGTATTACTTTCCACCGGTTCTCGTTTTTTCTTTTAACTGTTGCTTCTACGTTATTATAGCATTTTCTATAGGCCGAGAACAACCCCCAATACGTTATTTTTATTTCGTTTTTATGTGTTTCAGCAAATTCCTTAAGTCCGAGAGTTGTGACCCATTCTTTGCCATCCGGAGATGTAATTTGATAAGTTCCTTTGTGAGCATCACTTTTTCTTTTTCTTGTTTGGTTGGAATCTGTGGATCTAGCATAACGTTGTTTTTGACCGATGCTACAATTTGCGGCTCGTTGTTTTTTCCATTCTTCAGACACATTTTGCCAAAATATTTTTGCAGATTCTGAATCATGACCGTCGCCACCGGCAGTGACATTGTACCCGGCGTTTAATGTATTATAATTCTGTATCCAATATTTTTCTCTTTCATTTAGTTCATCAGAAGTCCAATTATCGTTACGCTCAATTATACAAAATTGCATTTTATCCCAACTATATTTTCTAATAGACTCAAGGATTGGACGTTTAATGTTAGGGAAATATTTGGCTGCAGATTGATACAATACTGACTTTTGCTTTTGCCTACGTATTGTTTACCAGACGGAGAAGTTATAAGATAGATGTATTTCATACATCTATTTATCATCTAACAGTTAAAACAAATTAACGATAAAAGATATTGGTCACGTAGCCAGTTGTGATCAGCACAGTCACAGCCTGTGCTTCGGTACCACCAAAATTCAATGGCAGGTAACCGGATCCACCATTTGTCACAGTGATTTGCCCAATGCCGCTGGGACCTGTAAATGGTGCGGCAATAGCTGTAGCGCCGGCACCATTGCCTAATATTTGAACATAAGGTGCTGCCATGTATCCCATGCCAGCATTGTTCACCGCAATACCAGTTACCACTCCATCTACCACTGTGGCAGTAGCTGACGCACCATAACCTTGACTGTTGTTGATGGCCAGGCGCAACAGTGGGTGAAAACCCACAACATTGATGTAAAAGGTTCCAGACTCGTCAAAATACTCGCGGCTTTCTGTGACATCTACCCAGACAGCTTCGTAATCCTGTGCTGCCTGCACTTTGAGGGTGCCGGTGTAATGATCCAGATCATACTTGATGGTGGTCAAACTGGCACCAGTGGTGTTGATGTAACTTGAGTAGTATTCTGTCAAATAGTTGCGTGACAGTGGTTGCGGATTCAGTGCCCAGTCCGGCCACGATTGTGGTCCAGGTTGCGGCCAAGAATTTTTGCCATTTATAGTGGGAATTGTCACCGGTTGACTGGCTACAAATTGTGGCAATACTGAATCCACAATGTCGCAGTCGGCTCTGGCACCTGCATTGTCGTCTGTAAATGCTGCCTGTATGTAATTGCCTTGGGTGCGCTCAATGCTGTAACTGGCAGGTTGTGCTAGGATGTTGATGGTATCAGCTGTGTCTAATACAACTTTGACCCTACCTAACGTGGCGCTAAGTACAGTCATGTCTTTTTCGATCAATAATTCATCGCCAGTTTGGTTCAACAATCTAAAGCGAAATGTGCTGCCCGTGATGTTCACAGGTTTTTGGTCTTGGTTGATGAATTCAAACAACAGCACGTTGTCTACACCTTTGTTTACAGTTAAAGTTTTTGCGTACACTGGGTCGTACCTCGCAGTAAAGTATCCACCACTGGTGTCAATCAAAAGCACCCGAATGATTTGTTGATATAAGTAAGCAGTGGTTGAATACATAGGATCCTCGACACGTATTTATGGGTAATAACATCTTTGAAAAACTGGCGGAAAAATACCCCTTTATAACTCTTTGCGTTTACGCCAGCAACGAGTACATTGGAGTAGTTCAAAACAGAGACGATGCTGTTACAACCATCTACGACTTTGGTGCTGTGCTCACACAACAAGACAAATTAGAGTTTTTGGAACTGGCCAATACTTGGTGGTGGGAAAGCAATCGTAGCATACCCATCAACATATTCCTGCGTGGAGATTGGGATCAATTCCGTTTTACTCTGCGCACATTCTCCAACAAAGACCTTGAAATCTTGCATGGCCCTGTGTGCAGTTTGATAGACATTGCTCGCAAAAAGAGCAAGCGCAAATCAATTACTTTGGTTCGCCGTATTGAGTAAATTCATATGCAAGACCACCAAGGCAGCATAACTCACAGCGTGTGACTTTTTAAAAGTATATCCACGCGATTCGTCCCCGTCCCACACACTTGCAAATACCTCATCCCAAGGCCGTCGCTGTAGGTGTGCTTTGCCCGGTCTAATGATTGAAATAAAAGCAGCCATCCTGGGTATCGAGTCAGGTTGCATAGCCACCATCAAATCCACGTAGTTGCCCACGTGAACCAACTGACTGGCCCAGGGTCGGTTGGTCCATAGTCTAGCCCATGGAGGTGCGGCTGACAACATGGCTTCGTAGTGTGCAGGATCTTGGATCAACTGATACACACTCATGTTCAACAAGTCAATTTTAAAGTAGCCACGCTGTTCTGCTGATTCATAGTCAATGGCAGCACAGCCATGTTCAGGATCTCGGGGAATGTCTGTGATGTAGATACCCGAGTTATGTTTACGCGGGCGACCATCTACTACCTGTCTAGCAGGTGTGTGAGTAATCAGTTGTAATATCCGACTACGATCCGGAACGTCAATGTCAATGTCTGCACTCATATTACCATCCTGCTTGTCTCAAAATTTCTCGAGCATATTCAGCGTCTGCGGCATAGTCTGAGAACTTCTTTTGCCATATGTCTGAATCTATATAAGGCCAGATCATGGCCACTTGGTCTGCTGTGAGTTCGCCCAAAAACTTCTGTCCTGACTCACAATTATAAATCACCCAAGGGCTAATGCGTCCTGTTGTGACAGCATGGCACATGGCATGAGTGCTGCCGTAGCGCAAACAATCATTGGCGGGAGCTGAGTGTTTCTCACTCCAGTCTATACCAAACTCCACTGCTCGTGCTAGTGCGTCTGCCACTGCTTCAACTTTCAAATAGTCCAACAGGTACTCGGTGTAGATTTTGTCACTACCCCAGTTGTCAATTTTTTTGTTGTGTTTCAACAACCAGGCCGTGAACTGTGCAGGATTAATTGCCCGGGTGGCCACACAGTATCTACCAAACTTTACAAATGCTCGGTAGTAAGGTGAGTCTGCAAAGTCATCGTATGTTTTGAGTCTGGCACTGCCTTGTGCAATTTCATAAAATCTCAAGTAGGATTGAAAACCCAGTTCGACACCACGTTCACTGCGTTCTGATCTGCGACGTTTGGGCTCACACATGTGCACCACAAGACTTTCTGCACGTCGAAATGTTTTCTTGCAGTAGCCGCAAGTGAATTCACTTAGTGTCTCGGCCATGGTCTCGGATGTGTTGATCTAGTTCTTTCTTTGTGGTCATTGAGGCCAGCATGGCTATTTCATCTTCTTTGTAGGTGGGAAACAACTCGGCCAACTGCTTTTTGATAGCACTTGCTCCTGCACCCGTTTCTTTTTTCTTGGGCGAGATCCAATTGTGTCTGGGTGTGCCCATGTCTGGACTCACCGTTGTGGCACACAGCCATTGCAGTTCAGGATGCCGACTGATGTTAAAAAAGTGTTTGTTCAATCGTTCGTTGGTGGAGATCAAATAAAACTCTTGCAAGTCCCGGCTACCTTGCACACAGCTGGCCCAACGAATCATGAGATAGTTGGAAAACTTCTTGCGTTCTTCATCTGAGAGTTCACGATAGAAGTTTCTGTTCTTACGATCCAGTTGTCGCATCTCATTCACAATGTTAAGTTGATTGCTCATCTTTCAAATACCAGTCTAACATTGCCATCCAGCCAATCATCTAACGGATCTAAATTCACATCAAATATTAAATACTTGCAAGGCAAATTATGTAATTGATTCCTCACATAATTGTCATAAAATTTTTTTCTATCTTCATCTAACTTAACAATTGTTATTGTTTCTTTTTCTACCATACGTTGAAGATTTAGAGAAAGAAATCCTCGACCGCCTGGTGCTATCATACTGATAAATTCTTTGCAGACCAATCGAATTTCTGTCAGAGGTCTAAAATGCAAGGCATTGATCGAAAACACTGACTCAAAATAATCCTGATGATTTTTAACATATTCTGTATCGACTTGATCTTCTATATCAAATTGGCGGCCAATTTGATTATGGCTTTTATCGACTCCAATAATATTAGGAATATATTTTTTAAACATGTTGGCTCCACAACCTAGATCATATATTGAGACTGGATTTTTTGCCAACAGAGGCAGCAAATAATAAAATGGTATCATAGAGAATCCTACATTATTAGTAGCTAGAAGTTGTCTAGGAGTGATATTATCAAAAAATTTAGTTGGTTGATCCCACCATAAATTATCAAAGTCTTTGGCCACACTACGGCATATATCTGTAAATTCAAATTGTTTTTTAAATTGTTCAGGATTGTAAGGATTAATATTTTGTTTCATTTCTCCACTTTGATTAATTTGTATATCATTATAGCACGTTCTAACGCATCTTGTAAAGCAGGACTGGTCCGGGCCATGCGCCGAATTTCGCCCCACATTTTATCTTCCTGCATGTGATCAAACAAGGGTCTACCATCACTGGTGCGTTTGTCATAATCAACGTGATGTCCGTTTACTGGATCATATGCATAGCCCATCAACCGTCGGGTACTGGGCTCAGCACCAGACTCACGGGCATACACTTCATTGCCCACACGCTCATAAATGTAGATAGCACCGGTTTTAAGATTGCCCATACCGGTAACCATATTGAGTGTGTGCCCAGCGCAGGAAACGTTCTAGTCCTTCCCGGTCCTCTGGATAACTTTCTATGTAAATTTTTACCAAGCGAGTCAAGTTTTCAAACAGTTCGGATTCAGTATAAGGCATGCATCACCATGATTTGTTGTAGTCCACAATCTCACAGTTGCGACTGATGTCTTTCACAAAGTACACACAGTCAGGATCGGGATCATCGTTAAGTGGCACCGAAAGTAATTGACCATTCTTTAATTTGGGTGCATACCACGATACTTCATGATATACATCTAATATTTCAATGTCAGGAAAGCTGGGACGGAAACTGGTGAGTGGATTGAATTGAAACACTTTAAAGCCACGATCATTGATTGATGTCAATGGCAACACTTCTAGATCACCTACTTCGGGTTCACCTATGAGTATTTGCCAGTCCATGGGCATCTTTATTGTGTTCTCACCAATGCGTAACACAAGTGCAGGTGCGTTGAAACTCTCTAAAAAAATTAGTGGAATAAAATGATAGTCTGGTTCTTGAGGATTGGAATTGTCCAATATGGCAAACCTCATGTCATCTACTTCTTCGGGCAGGTGATCTAGGTCGTAATGGATGTTGTCTAAGGTTAAAATTCGCATGTTGTTATAATACAGGATCTGGCATCAAAGGTCAAGAGATCAGTGAACATATATGTTTGTGTACATTTTCAGCCACTGTGTGTTGTGTGACCCGATCAGTGTGATAGGGATTGTCATCGTCAATGGTGCCTTTGCTCACATAGTCAAACATGGGTTGCCCTATAGCAGATTTCATGTTGATAGGTATGATGCCAGCTTTTTCAGCCGCAGCATGCCAATGAGAAAATCCCCAACTGTCAATTTCTTGTTGAAAACCTTCATTGTGAAAGTGTGCGAAGTAAAACTTCACAGCCAGTAATTGGTTATCGGTCAACGTCAGTGCCCCGTCCGGGCAATCTAGTCCTTGGGGCACTGTGCTCAGTATTGCTGCCCGGTTTTCAGGATATTGAACACCCTTGGACGAAGTGTGCTCAACATTGTGTCCCACCCATTCACAATAACTGCTTTCATCTGCCACAAATGGATAAACAAAATTTTTCAAACCGTGGCCAAGATAGAAATTGTCGTTCAATATAAGATTTATCCTTGAGCTCCAGGTGTTATGATACAACAAGAAATTGCAGCCTATCTCAATTGCTTCACGCATTTGAAAACAAATTCCTGCGTTGCTCATGCCTCCACGTGCCAGACACAGTACTTTGTAGCCGTAGATGTCTTGCAACAACTGACTGTAATGGTCTCTCACTCTGTCACGAGCATTGCCATTGTGCAGTGCAGAACTGTAACTGTCACCGCATACTATAATGTCGTACTTCATATTATTTTCATCCAATCCAACTTCTCTTGTGTGAATGGATAGTTGGCTTCCTTGTAAAACTGTTTGCGCTTGGTCAAGTGACGCTTGGCAAATTTGCACGTTGATGTTACATCCCAAATCTGAACATGGTCTTTGTCTTCTGCTTTGCGTATACCACGACCAATTGACTGAATGACACGCACAAAACTCTTGCCAGGTTCAACAAGCACAAGATTAAAAATCCTAGGAATATTAATACCCACGGCAGCAACGCCATAAGTTGCCACAATAATTTTATCGGTTGCATCAGCCACTTGATCATATTCTGCTTGTCTGTTTTTTGTTTTGGTTGCACCTGATACAAAAACTGCACGGTCGCCCATGCGTTCCACCAGTTGTCTACCGCACTCAGTACGGTCCACTAAAACCAAGGTGTTGCCTGTTTCATTTACTTGACGCACAAGATCTGCCATGGTGTCCAGTCTGCCAGACTCTTCAAGAAGGTATTTGAGTTCGCTTTGATAGTCCTTGTACTCCACATGATCAATCAACTGCACAATGTTCACATGACAGTTGGCCAACACACCTTGTTGTTGCAGTTCGCTGGCACTTAGCCGGCCAATCACAGGCCCTAGGCTGACCAGCAGTGCTTGGCTTTCAAACTTCTCTTTGGGCACAGTTCCTGTCAACCCCCAGCGAATTGGCACTCGGGCCATTACGCCTGTGAGCAAGGTTTTGAGTGCATCTGCTTTGGCCATGTGTACTTCGTCCACAATCACGCACACCACATCTTCAAGAAACTCGCCTATGGTGCAGTCGCCTATGCCAGCTTTGGTATTTTTCAACAGGTTGTTTAGACTTTGCCATGTGCATATGGTGTGTTGACGTCCATATTCTTTTCTGTCTCCAAAGTACACACCAACATCTTGTTGCATGTTGATGTAGTCTGCTTCGGTCTGTGTCACAAGACTCTTGTTGGGCACAATAACAATTGAACGTCCATAAGGGGTGACAGCATTGCTCAAGGCTGCTGTCATAATTGTTTTGCCTGCACCAGTGGCCACTTCTTGTATACACTGTGGATTGGCCAAAAAGTTGTTGATGATCTCCACTTGATAATCACGCAACATGACGGGTTTGCCTGCGGCAGGATGAGTCTTGGACCATTTCACATGCTCAAAACTTATTTCACTCACCTGTTCAAAGTTGAACGTGTTTGAGTAGTCACGCTGGTCGTCTAGTTCAATGTCATAGTCCAACCGTTCCAGGATGGGCATGATCTCAGGCAACAGGTTCACATAAGTTGATCCACCCAGTTGGAAATATGCCACCTTGCCATCCCACCGTCCCAGTCGCACTGCTGGCAAATAACGTGCGGCAGGGTTTTCATATTTGAAAGCATTGACTAGTGCCTTGCGAGCATCCAAATCTAGTCCTTCAATCTTGATGTTTACTTCATCACGTATTTGTATGGTGCATTGTTTCATGTTGTATATAGTAGCACATGCAGGAGTAAAAGTCAAAAAAACAGGGACCGAAGTCCCTGTGTAAAACTCGGGGCGGAGCCAACCAATCCCCGGGGTAAAACTCAATCACCAAATAATAAAATTATTGCAGTCAAAAACAGTGCCCATCCCAGTTCACCTAACAGTACTACAATGAGCACTCCAATCCAGGCCATGTCAGGCACTCTTCATACATGTAGTCTCAGCCATGCGCTTCCAGTTGCCTTCAAAGCTCTTGCGCAAGTCTGCAATCTTCAGGGCCATACGCAGGCTCATCTCACGCAGGCGATTTTGATTGGCTTCCATGAACTCAACAATCTCGTCTTGCACACAGGGTTCAAAATCATACTCTTGGAACAACACACCGTCCTTGGCAATCTGCTTGATACGCAACACTTTGTCACGCATGGTGTCAAGTGTCAAGTCCAGGTAGTGACAGCGTGACTGCAATGCATCCAAGTGATCACGCAATTTTTGCGATTTCATACCATCAAACTTCAAGTTGGTAATAAAAATTACACTACCTTTGAACTCGAAACGATCTGGGATGCCTTCACGGCGCAGAGCACTGGATTCACTCAACCACGAAATAGTGCGCTTTTTACCCGAGTCCAAGGCACCCTTCAGCAAGTTCAAGGCCACGTCGTCAAGCAAGATGCTGTCACAGTCATCAAACACCAACACACAATTACTGTCTGAGTATTTGTACAGGGTTTGGTACAAGCCAATGGGTGTTGCTGAACCTTTCACAACTTCGGCACGAAGGCGCTTGCCTGCCAGTTTGTCAAACAATGTGGCCTTTTCAATTTCTTGCTCAACGCCAAACGATTTGCCAACTCCAGGAGGACCTGACACAATCATAGCACGGATGTCACCATTCACACAGGCCTTTGTCATCTCATGCAAGATGTCAAAACGCTCACGAATACGTGTCATGATTTGTTCTTCTGTTTCTGCTTCTGCTTGGGGGGCAACGAATGCCACTGTATTTTCTTTGCTCACTGCTTCTCCATTGACATACTCGATGTCGCTAATGTTGTTGACTTTGATACGGATGGTGTCGGGGCAGTTGGGAAATGCGCCGTTGTTTTCTACTGTCACGAAATTGCCTTTGGCGCCAGATTGAAAGCCTGACACAAGATTGAAAGCGATGTTGCGCACGGGTCGGTTGCGATACACACCTTTGATAACTCGAATTGCACTCATTGTTGGCTCCTTTGAAATGCGGTTGTTTACTGTTTATATTTTTCTATTATAGCAAATTGTTAATTATTCGTCAACCGGGGCAAACAATGCTTGCCCTTGTTGCATAAAAACAACAAACGCTTCCATTGTTTTTTCACAGTAAAGCATCTTGCCGTGCTTTTGGATGTCTTGCAATGTTTCCAACAGGCCCATGCCCTGGAACTCTGCTTCTTTTTGTATACGTTTAATTGCTGTGGTGATCTGCATTGTGGCTCCTTTTTGCTTTGTATACCATTATTATAGCATTTTAAGAATTGTTGGTCAACCAAAAAGTAGTACTACAAAAGTATTACTTTTTAAACTGTTCAAAAAAGCGGATGTTGATAGCATCCATTTCTGCCTGCTCCACATAGAAGTCAGTAGTAGGATCGTAGTACTGGCCCGTCTTGTTGTCATAATACAACACACGACCTGAGAAATTGAACGGACCTTCCAAGCCCTTGCGAGGGCCGTATTTGTCACGCATGATGTCTATGGTGTCAACTACACGATATCCCATTGCAGACTCCTTTTTGCTTGGTATGTCCGTATTATAGCAGTTTGGGAATTATCGGTCAAGTACTACAAAAGTATTATCTAACACCAGTTGTTTGCAATCACAGGATCAGCAGTGCATTCATGCGGTTTGGGACGGCCGTGGAATACCAGTATGCTGGTGTCGCCGCCAATGTAGTCATTGGCCCCGGCACCGGGTGCATGGGGTTTTCGTGCAGAAAAATTATAACCTCCGTCGGCCACTTGCCATCGCCAACTTTGAATACGGCTGGTGTCAAAAAATCTACGTTGCTGGGGAGTTATGGCCACATTGAGATAATCTTGATCTCCTTGGTACTGTGTCACGGTACGATTGATATCCAGTTGATCAAAGTCCTGCCATACTTTGGAAAATTTTTTAACATTCCACCACATGATGCTGGAGTTCATACTGATGTGAGTGGATCTTTGCAGATATCTAAAATCTTTTATGGTCCAAAAACAATCTGTACTGAGTGCGGGTAGCCAACCCAGGTCGTTGACAATCACACAATCTAAATCAAAATACAACAAATTGCCCTGATGATGCTCGGCATTGAACAGTTGCATTTTGTACCACCATGACCTTTTTGGTCCACCAATGCCCGGCCAAAGTTTTAGTTCATGCTTGATCATGTGTGGCGGCACTGACCTATCTGCTTCGGTGTAAACATGAAAACGTATGCCTTGTGGTAAATTGCGGCTCAACATGTTGTAGAGTTTTTCTACATACACCCAGTCATATCCAGTGCCGTGGATCACACAAGCACAATCAGTTATGCTGTCAACAGTGCGGGCTCGATTCTTTTTAGCCATAGTCCTTCTCTTAGTTCTTCCACAGTGTATTCAGTGTGGCATATTTTTGCCAACCACAGTTCTCTATCTATCGTGTAAGGTTGTTCAATGTCGGGCATACCCACTGCTACAGGATAGGCCAGGCTGCTGTGTGCCACAATGGGTCTGCATCCTGCAATACCTGCTTGTATACCCGGTCCTGAGTTGTGGTTCACAACTGCATGGCAATTGAAGTGCATGTCAAAACTGTCGTAGGTGTTGACCACGGGTTTAGCAACTTCCATCATGGTATTCTCAGGCAAGTATGGCATACGTAGTGGGCTTCGTGGATGCGATCGTATGCGTATGGGACGATCAGTGGAATTGCGTAGTTGTTGAATTTGCATCAACACCCAAGATTCCATACTGTCAATGCCGGCAACTTGCAGGCTGTTCTTGTGCTGTGCGGCAATGATAATTTCTGGTCCAGGATTGACCTGTGTGGCTAAACTTATTTGCAATCGTCTAGGACGATCCCGGTCTAAGTTTGACTCATGCCCGTAATAGCCATCTCTGGTAATATGGTTCACTGCCAGTTTCCAAGTGGTTCCGCGATACAACGCACCAATATCTATCACAATCACAGGCTTGTTTTGACTGCGATAGTGTTCATACACTGCCCGATTGGCTCGCATTCTGCCATGCCACAGCACTGACCAAATCACTGCGGCGTTAGCGGTCATTGAGTTCTCTTGCGTTTGTATGCCCGCAGCTTGGCAGCAGTCCAAGAATGCACTCATCACAGGCTTGGAATTCAATGCACACTGGGCAGGAAAATAGGCTATGCTTTTGATCACTGTAAATACACTATGAAATACACTGTATGTACCACATTTAATGCCGACGGCTACAACTCTTATGGTCGTCGAATGATCAAAACTTTTTTGCAGACGTGGCCCCAAGATGTTTTACTCAAAGTGTATGCTGAAGGTTGTCGTGTCACAGAAACTGCACCCAATCTTGAAGTATTAGATTTAGAAAGTGCCAGCACAGCTCTTGTCATATTCAAAAACACCTGGCGCGATGTGCCCCGAGCAAATGGCAATATCCTGTCAGACCCTGTTCGAAATCGCAGAAAAGATGCTGCCAAATCGTTCAAATGGAATGCAGTGCGTTTTGCTCACAAAGTATACAGCATATTTCACGCCGCACAAAATTGTCAGACTGAATGGTTGATCTGGATGGACGCTGACATGGTATGCCATTCACCCATGAGCACTGGCAAACTGACTGAGTTTTTTCCAGATTCATCAGATATTTGTTTTGCCGGCCGCAGTAAAAAATTCAGCGAGTGTGGGTTGTACGGCATGCATGTGGTTGAACCTGCTGTCAAGACCTGGCTGGCAGATTTTCAACACATGTATGATCATGCAGAACAAGGTATATTCACCTTGGAAGAATGGCATGACAGCTATGTGTTTGATGCAGTGAGAAAACGTCATGCCTTGCGTGAACTCAATTGGACAGCACACTTGCAAATGGGCGAAGGTCATCCCTTGATCAATTGTGAATGGGGTGCATACATTGATCATCTCAAAGGCGCACGAAAAAGCACTGGCAAGAGCCGGCCTGCAGACCTACGAGTGCGCAGACAAGAAGCATACTGGCAATGATATTTTTGAGTAAGAATGGCGACGACGAATACATTGACATGTATGCTCATGGATTAGGCTTGCAAAGCACGCCGTTGGAATCATGGCGCTACGAGGACAGCACAGAGCCATTGATGTTGCGTGGTATAATGAAACACAAAATTATCAAACAGTGTTGGACTGACAAAAGACCATTCAGGTACATGGATTCGGGTTACCTGGGCAATCGTCCTGGCTATCAAAATCCACAAGGATGGAAGGTATGGCATAGAATTGTGCTCAACAACCTGCAACATGATCAAGTTATTTCACGGCCTAGTGATCGTTGGAATCAACTGGGACTGGAAGTGGCCAATCGTCGACGTGGTAGCACTGTATTGATTGTGGCACCTGATGAAAAGCCTTGCAAATTTTACGGCATAGAACTTGATGCCTGGCTGGCAGAGACTGTGGCCACAATACAACAACATACTGATAGGCCCATTGTGATACGTGAACGAAACCGAAGTCGCATGGATAGAAAAACCAATCGCGTGGAACGAGCCTTGGATGATGTGCATGCTGTAGTCACGTTCAACAGCATAGCTGCCACAGAAGCCATCCTAGCAGGCGTGCCTGTGTTTGCATTGGCACCATCAAACGCTGCACGTCCAGTAAGCAACACAGATTTAACCCGGATAGACAACCCTTGGTTTCCTGACCAGGATCAAATACGTGAGTGGGCATGTCATTTGGCCTATGGCCAATTTCACATAAACGAATTCAAGAACGGCCGTGCAGAACGCATACTTAGACAAACCGAGGAGATACTGAGTGCATGAATACCAAGGGTGGTGGTTCCCGGACACTGAATCACACTTTCCAAAGATGTTGAAAAAAAGCACAGACAAAGGC
>Ga0247840_10000561_pt1 | contig 76726 bp, 102 predicted proteins | sample LaCruzMarch2015__FD_192404 | JGI IMG/M metagenome (GOLD analysis project Ga0247840, IMG submission 192404) | Freshwater microbial communities from meromictic Lake La Cruz, Castile-La Mancha, Spain - LaCruzMarch2015_17m | ecosystem: Environmental > Aquatic > Freshwater > Lake | place: Spain... | reverse complement strand
AAGGGCAATATGGACTTGAGCGATATTACAATGACATTCTTTCTCGTCGGAAAGAACAGCAAAAGGTAAATAATTTTGCTCAAGTGTTTTCACATTTGGGTAGTTCATTTTTCAGTAAGGACAACCCAGAAGGTGATGTAGTGACTACTATTGAAACAAGGGTTCAACAATATCTTGAACAAACTCTCTCAGATACTCTTGAGACATGGAATGCGGATTCTGGTTTTGGAATTATTATGAATCCTCAAACAGGAGAAATTTATGCAATGACGGCGCTTCCTTCGTACAATAATAACGAGTTTGGAAAAGTTGAAGATATCTCATTATTTAGAAATCCTCTGGTTGAAAATGTCTATGAGTTTGGTTCAGTAGTAAAACCTCTTGTTGTTGCAGGAGCTCTTGATATGGGGGCAATTACTTCTGAAACAGAATATTATGATGCTGGGTTTATACAGGTGGAAGACGCTACAATTAAGAACTTCGATGAAAAAGGAAGAGGGCAGGTGACGGTTAATAAAATTTTAGCTGACTCACTCAATACTGGTATGGTATTTATCATGCAACAAATGGGAAGAGAAAAGTTTAAAGAATATATGCTTTCTTATGGAATTGGCGAACGTACAGGAATTGACCTTCCAAGTGAGGTAAAAGGATTAGTAAAAAATCTCGAAACAGGTGGACGGGTAGAATATGCAACATCGAGTTTTGGCCAAGGAATTTCAACAAGTCCTATTGCTCTTGCGAGAGCTCTCTCAACACTTGGAAATGGTGGATATTTAATTCAACCTCACATTGTTAAAAAAATTGATTATAAGGATATGGAAGATAAGGAATTTATCTATCCAAAAGAAGAACAAAAACAGGTATTTAGCGCCGATACTTCTCATGAAATTACAAAAATACTTGTTTCAATTGTTGACGAGACTCTTGGGGAAGGTTCCTATGCACAAGCTGGATATACAGTTGCTGCAAAAACTGGAACAGCTCAAATCCCAAATCCGAGTGGTGGGTATTATCAAGACCGAAACAGACACTCATTTTTTGGTTATTTTCCAGCCTATGATCCGCAGTTTATTGTAGTGCTTTCAATCAATCACCCTAAGGGTGTGAAGTACGCCTCTCAAACCCTTTCAAGTCCATTTTTCGATATAACAGATTTTATTATTCGTTATTACAACCTACCTCCAGATAGGTAATATCTATGACAAAATTTTTAAGAATTTTAAAAATAACGGGACTTGTTCTTTTGATAGGTTTTGCTTTGTATTTGGTTTTTCTGAAAAGTGACACAAAAAAAGAAGAAATTCAAAATGAAGAACAAACAGAAACAAAGGAAGAGGTTTCTGAAGAGTTAATTTTTCTTGATGAGGATGGAACCTATACATTTGAAGATTCTAGCTTGATTGTAAAAGCTGATCTTCCGGAGGATGTTCAAGAAATTGCAAAGTATGGAGATGAACAGATTGATCGTTTTGTTTCAATGAGAAAAGAAGCGGGTGATTTGGAAACAGCATCTTTTCCTTGGAATCTTGATATGAAATATCAAACATATGAATCAGATACTATTATTTCATATCTTGTTCAAGGATATGAATATACCGGCGGGGCTCATGGAAATACTTTTCTTGAATCATTTAACTATGATAAAAAAACAGGAAAGAGAATCGAGGTGACAGATATTATTTCTAGTAAAGATTCACTCAATATTTTCGCTGCTCTTGCAGATAAGGAACTGACTGTTGAATATCCAGAAGGATCAAGTGGGACTAAAGAAAATTGGAGTATTTGGTATTCTGATAATGATTCTGTGACGTTTATTTTTGTTCCATATCAAATTGCATCGTATGCAGTGGGTCAACAAGAACTAAAAATCTCTGCAGTTGGTGACAATAAAAATTTGTTTAAATCTCAATATTTTAAATAATAAAACCCCGCCAGGGGTTTTATTGACTTATGGTATTGAAAAAGTTAGTATTGCCCTTAAATCCCTAAAAGTACCATTATGAAAAAAGATGAAAATTTAAGATTGTATGTTTTTTTTTGAAACTGAAAGCGAAGAGCTTTTGGATAAGGGCTTAAAAACTTTTTTAACCCTTAAATCCGAAATGGTTAAAAATGGACAAGTCGAGGATATTGCTCGTCATATCCAAGATATTGAAAAAAAATCAATTAACTTTATTCTCATGTTTAAAAATGAGATCGCAATGAGAAAGTTTGGATCTGAGCAAAGAGAAAAGTTTGAAATCGATTTCATGAGACCTTTTGATGAAAAAGAGGAAAAAGTTATTGTTAAAACCATCGTAGGAGAGCTTGAAACAGTATGATATTTAAAACACTATTCAGTACTCCTGAATAGTGTTTTTTAATTTCATATTTTGCTATGATTAAGAAAAAAGTTTTTTACAATGGAAAAAAATAAATATTTTACACATGATTCAACGCTTCATGAAGAAGTTAAGAATTTACTTAAAGAAAACATAAAGGGAAATATAAATCTCTATATCAAAGCCTTTGTTTTGATCGGGATATACTTTTCACTATATGCTATTCCTTTTTTGTTTTCTGCACCTCTTTGGATTCTTGTTTGTATGGGAATTCTTGCAGGTATTGCCAAGTCTGGAATTGGTATGGGAGTGATGCATGATGCAAACCATGAATCTTTCTCCCAAAAAGAGTGGGTGAACTCATTGTTTGGGTCATCAATTTATTTTGTAGGTGGTTATGGTCCTAACTGGAACGAACAACACAATCTAGATCACCATTCATTTACAAACTCAACCGAACATGATAGCGATCTCGACACAAGAGGACTCTTTCGTTTTAGTCCACATCAGCCATGGAAAAAAGGACACAGGTATCAAGCATGGTACGCGCCTTTCTTTTATTCAATCATGACCCTCTTTTGGTGTACGTGGAAAGATTTTGGACAAGCTTACCGATATCACAAAGAAAAAAGGCAAGGTTTTGAAAATATCAAAAATCACCTTCTTGCTATTTCACTTTCAAAGATTGGCTACTTTGTATTTTGGATTGTTGTCCCGGCATTGTTTTGGAAAGTTTCTTTCGGGTATGTTATTGTCTTTTTCTTGTGTATGCATCTGACTGCCGGTTTGTTTCTTTCTTTGGTGTTTCAACCAGCCCATGTTTCAAGTCTTACTCATTTTCCTAAGACTATTGAGTTTCAAACTCGAGAAGAACACCAGATTCTTACAACTTGCAATTTCGCAGTTGGGAATCGATTTATCACATGGATTACTGGTGGGCTCAATTATCAAATCGAACACCATATCTTTCCACGCATTTCCCATGTTCATTATCCAAAAATATCAAAAATTGTTCAAAGGTATTGTAAAGAAAAAAATATACCCTACAACAATATTGGTGGTTTTGGAAAAGCAATTGTTGAGCACTTCAAATATCTTTACAGCTTAGGCAGAAAGCCTGTGGAGGTTTAGTGTTAAAAACCCCTCGTAAACGTACGAGGGGTTTTTATTTTAATGAGGTGTTGAGCTTTTGTTATCTTTTCCTAAAACAGGTTGCCAGTTTCTAAGTGGTGTGTAATCTCCACCAAAAATTCCAGCGTCAATTGTTGCGGTAAGTACTGCTCGCATACATTGGTAGTCTGCATAGAAGTCATGTGTTCCAGCAAGCCAGTTGACTGTATCTTCATCTCCTTCCGCGTCGAGCTCTGCTAGTATTTCTTCAGGAGTAAACCATTTAATCTGTTCAATTTCTGATGTTTGAATGGGAAGTTTTGAAATATCTCCATCAAATACTGTGATAAAATCTCGAACCCAAATTCGACTTACACTTTTTTTACTTGTTCTCCATGGAATCATTTGAAATGCATTCACTTTGAGTCCAAGCTCTTCTTCTGTTTCTTTAAGGGCGCTAATTTTGAAAGATTCTCCTTCTGTTACGTGACCTCCAAAGTGAGTACTCCAAGTTCCAGGGAATCGTTCTTTAGAAAGTGATCTTTGGTGACAAAGAACTTCACCCTTTGTGTTGAGGATAAAAATATTTGTTGTTCGACACCAGAGTTTTTCTTCAAGAACCCTTTTTCGAGGAAGATGTTCTCCTGTTGGTTCTCCTGTTTCTGGATTGACAATTTGTAGTGGTTCGTCTGACATATGTATATATTATTAATAGATAATCGGCAGTAAGTATAGCCCTTTTTATCTTTAATGCAAGAGAGATTATCTATGAGGACACCCAGCCCAACAACATGGTCTTCTTTTTCCTTTGTGTAAATCTTCAGTCATTCTTAAGATTCTTTTTTCTCGAGTTTCTTGTTTCTTTGCAGAGGTGATCCAACAAATAAAATCATTTTGAGCGAGGGGAGTGAGAGTCTTCCAGATTTCATGTATCTTTGGATTTTCTTTGAAAACCTTTTTCATGTCGGATGGAGTTGTGTGGAGTGATTCTTTTTTCATGAGTTGATTATAACAAAAAACCTCTTTCGAGGTTTTTTAAATTTTATTTCGTCACTTCTGCAAATGCTTTTGAGGTTTCCCAAAGTTTAATTCTTTCCACTTGAAGACCTTGCTCTGTGAGAATCTTAAAACATTCTTCTGCGAGATTTTCTGCTGTGGTTACAAAGGGAAGTATGTTATTCAAAAATTGATGATCCCACTTTTTTACAATGTGTTCTTCTACGACTTGTGTCATATCTCCAAAATCGATAACCATTCCTTCTTGTGGACCACTGGTTTGTTTTTCTCCTGACACAGTTACCTCAAGAAGATATGAATGCCCGTGGAGGTTTTTACATTTTCCATTATGGTTCGGCAGTGTGTGCGCTGCTTCAAATCTAAATTGTTTTGTGGCTGTTGTTTTCATGTATTTGAGAGAGTATCACAGGGGGAAATAAAAGGGAAGGAGGAAAATCAAAAACATCTCGCAAGAGGTGTTTTTGATTTGTTGGTTTGGTTGAGATGTGGCTTAAGTAACATATTAGATTTTTAATCGTCTAAGATATCGGTTTAATCTTAATGCCGGTTGCTCTATATTTCAAATATAAATTTTTAATAGATTTTGAATCTAATTTATTAATGAAAATAGTTTTGTCACCGAAGCTGGATGGAACATCTTTGTAATTATTTCTAATAACTGGTCCCCACATCCATTTTGAAATTACAATGTCTTCACTTTTCATTATTCCAGCATGTGTTATATCAGAGTTTGAATTTATATATAGAATAATATTACCGGCCTTTTTATTTGTCTCTGTAATATGATTCTCTTTAAAAAGATATTTTATAAAATCTTGTTGAATTGGATTGTTATTACCTAAGAAATCTTGATCGTTTTCTAAGCCAAAAGCATAAACAAAACAATTATAGTTATCTTCATAATCTGGCGGAAGAGAAACCACTTCTAGTTCGGGAGGTAAATCATTTTTTATATTTTTTAAAAAAAGATCTTTATTCCACCAATTAATCCCATTTTCTTTTTCAATAAGATTAGTTAATTCTTTTTTTGAAATTTTAGTTAACATTGTATAAATATCGTAACATAAATAACTTCTTTATGTCTCGGTAAATACTTTACAAAAAAAATAATTTATAGTATTATACAAAAAAATAAATTTTAACTTAAAAAATAGTAATTATGAAATCTTTTAGAAAGTTAGAAGATTATATGTATCTTTTCGGGATGGTTATCTTTGTACTTTTTTGCCCACTCTCGGTTTTTGCTGGAAGTGATCCAGTTTTTTTTGAACTTCCACTGCTTGTAATACTTATATTTTTAGGTATCTGTTTAATGATCATGAGTTGTTTAATTTATTTATGTCGCCTTGCCGGAGGCGATGTAAAAAGAGAGTTAGAGGAAATAAAAAAACCCCGTACATAAATATGTACGGGGTTTTTTTAAATCTGTGACTCTACGGAGAATCGAACTCCGGTTTCCAGGATGAGAACCTGGCGTCCTAGCCGCTAGACGATAGAGCCTTTATGTTTCTTTATACAAAGACATTCAAAGAATACCCCAAAAAACACTTATAATCAAGGTTGATTTCGCTTGAACTCTGATATAATTAAAACGTTATGAAATGGGTAAAAAATAATAAAAACGCTCTTCTTTGGGCTTTGACCATTATTGTTATAATTTTGATCATTGTTTTTTCAAAGCCAGGAGATAAAGCAGACGAGGCTATTGTAAACGAAGAATCTGCAGAAACAGCAGAAGGACAAACTGAAGAATCAGCAGCGACAATTGCATCAGTTGATGGAAATGTCTATGACTTCAGTGGAGTGCAGTGGGAATTCGATACAGAAGACCCAAGTGTTCCAGAAGGACAAACATGGGTAAAGATGCGATTTGCTGATTTCTCACGAAATGGCAGTGTAATCAATCTTCGAAACCCATACAAACTTGGATTTCATCCAGGAGTATGTGAAGAGGTTGATTTTGTAGACACAACAGGTGTTGAAGGAATCCCACTTGCATATGCAAAATGTACATATGGAGCGATGACTCGAGAATTCGCAGTACTTCAACAAATGGATACTGTGGTTGTGAAATACATGGATACAAAAGAAGGAGTTTCAAACCCAACTTTTGCTGACCTGTACTCAATCGACATTACAACTATCGTTAAATAGTTTTTACACAAAAACCCCGGAGCGCGGGGTTTTTGTTATGTTAGAATAGAAGAAAATTGTTGCTTATGAATTTATTTCAACAAGATTTTGTATCAGAAAAAGCGGTTGCTTTGTCTTGTACCTGTAAAACAAAACCTCGCGAGGTATGTCTTATCCATGCTAGTGAAGATAGAATTTTTTATCCTCCAGAAAACGAAGGCGTAGATAGTGACGGTTAGTAGTTGATTTATTTTTAGTGTAAAAAACCCGACACGAAGTGTTGGGTTTTTTCTTTACTAAGGCTAATTTTTGTATATAATCGAGACGTATGAAAAAGAATTCGATCGAATATGCACATATCTATACAAATTCAAAAATTGATCAAGAACACTTGGTTTCTCTGAAAGAATTAGGAAAAGTTTATGAAAATAATGACTCATTGGTTGTTATGGTGGACGACTATTCTTTCCCTGATCCAACTTTTGATTATGATTCTTTTATCAACTGGCTTGGTTATAATGGTTATAAACCGCATCTTATTTTAAGAGAATCTCAATTGATTCCTCTTTGTGATCAAGTTATTAAATTGGTTAAAGATATAAAACTAAAAAAAGAATTAATTGCTTACATTAAAATAAAAAAATACCCATGCTCTCTCTTTATTGCAGCTTGGTATTTATTAAGATTAGGAAAGTTGGAATATTCTGTTTTCCCAAAACAAGAATATTCGGAAAATCTTATAAATATCTTAGCGGAAAGTTTTAAACCTTTTGAGGATAGAGCTATTGAGATATTGTCCGCTACGAAATATAAAGATGTTGTGAGTAATATTAAAAATATCTACATTTCTGGAAGAGAAATTGAATAATATGATTGAAATAAAAAGTTTTTCTTTTTTGCATACCCCCCAACAAATACCTTTAGAACAAAGAAAAAATCTATGGTATATTTTTGATTGTAGGTGTATTACAGATCCTGTATTGATTCCAGAACTAAAAAATTTTCATGGTTTAGATATGCAAATTCAGTTATTTTTTAAGAAAGAAACTAATATGATTCAATATCTTGAAGGTATATATAAAAATATATACCTTGTTCTAAACAACTATCTTAGAGATAAAAAGTCTATTGAGAAAGTAACTTTTAATTTCGGGTGTTTGGGTGGAATTCATAGATCTGTATTTGCAGCTGAATATATAACAAAAAAAATTAGACAAGATTTTCCAGGTGAAAAAATTTTACTTGAGCATACTAGAAACATTAAAAAAAATAGCTTATTATAAAAATACTTTGCATTATCTTGAAATAATCAATATATTGATTATTTAAAAAAAGTATGTATAGTTAAACTGAATAATTTAAACTTTAACACAATCTAAACATGGCTCAATCAGTTACTGTTATTGTTGAAAAAAGTCCTTTTAAAGGAAAAAACCGAACATCATTCCAAAGAATTTCTCATGAAATTATTGGTGGTCAATTCAATGCTGTGAAGGATGGAAATAATTTTCTTATTCCAATGAGTGAGGTTTTTAAATATTTAGAATTAAAAGATCACAAATCCTTAGATCTTGAGTGGTTTAAAAAAAGAATCTCACCAAATCGAAACATGATTGTTAAAAATGATCATGTTAGATTAAAAAAAGATTAACAAAAAAGACCCAAGCAAAGCTTGGGTCTTTTAATTTATTGAGTATCTGCTTCAACTGTACTTTGTTCAAGTTGTTTTTCAAGCTCAATAAGTTTTGCAACACCTGCATAAAGCTGTTCAAAAATTTGGTTCTCCTTGATTCCTAGACGTCTTTTATTTGAAATATCATAAACTCCTCCTTCTGATTCAGAATGTTCTCCATGGATTCCACGAATAGAAAGTCCGAGTTCAGCGCAAATCTCATTGAAGTTTGGTTGTTTTGAAAGGATTGGAATTGCAATATGTACAGAAGCACGCATCGCTGTTCCAAGGTTTGTTGGACAAGTTGTGTGATAGCCACGAACATTATCAAAGGCAAACTCAAGTTTTTCATTAATCAACGAAAGGGCAATTGAGAGACGATTAAAAACCTCTCCAATATCAGCACCTTTTTGCATACTGATAATTCGCATCGAATCCTCTTCCGAAATCCATACTAAGAATTTCTTATCATTTGAAAAGAAAATCCCACGATTTTTTGGCCAGTCTCGGTTTACACCTACACTTTCAAGAAAACGATCAGCTTGTTTGAATAAGAAATGGTCATTTACCATCTGCTGTCTTACTTCTTCTGACATTCCATCTAGGGGATAGTATGTACCAGAAAGGTCTCCAGGAAGCTGATTCAAAGCAGAAACAATTTCTTGTTCCATATTTGCACGTTGTTCCGCAGAGATGGCAGAAGGAAATGGGTATTTCGCAAAGTTTCTTCCTACGCGAACACGTGTGGAGATAACATATTTTCCTTCAGGATCAAGATTTTTAATTTCCATTCCCTTAAGAGAAAAATCACTTTGGTGACCACTCATGTCATAGTTGTGATATTCACGAATGATTGGATCAAAAAGTGGAGCAAGAAGCACGTAAGATTCTGAGTCTCCGGCATATACTCCAATACTTGAATCGGGGTTATCAATTCCTGATTGGATAGATTTTTTAAAATCCCATCCAGATGCAGTTGATAGTCCTTCAAGTTCTTTTGCAATTTCATCAGTTGCATACTTTAGCATGAGCATGTTTGGGTTTTTTTGATGGTTCATAAATGTACAATTTTAAATTAATTAATTCTTATATAAAATACACTAAAAATATATTTAGTCAATACCCTCTATAGTGACTTACAGATAATAATATATTTTATGATTAAGTACAATTTTAAATATATTATTCGATATCAGGTTTTTCCACGGTCTCAAGTTCAAGGTTGATGGTGTCTCCTGTGATTCTAAAAACATCCTTGTCTATTTTTTTGAGTTCTTTGCTCGACAGTTCATATTGGTTGACCACCGTTCCAAGATTTTTTCCAAGCTTGTTGTGATATTCTTCATAGCTCTTTAAATGTGTTCCAAGCTCTCCAACTCGCTTTTGAATATCTTTTGCACTTTCTTCGATTTGAAGCGCCTTGAGGCCTTGTAAAACCGTTTGAAGATAGGCAAGGAATGAAGTTGGGGAAACAATAATCACTTTGTATTTTGAAGCTGCTCGCTGAATGAGGTTTTCTGTGTCTTCTCCTTGCATTGCTCCAATTTTGTTTATCAGAAGATCATAGTAAATTGCTTCATGAGGAATGAACATGAAAGCAAAGTCCATTGTTTTTTCTTCCGGGCGAATATATTTTGAAGTTTCCACAATTCGGTTTTTGAGGTCGTTTGTGAAAAGTTTTTCAAGTCTATCTTTTTCACTCGGTTCACGAGCCTCGACAATTCTGTTGTAGTTTTCAAGGGAGAATTTTGAATCGATTGGAATTATCTTGTCTCGTACAAATACCGCAGCGTCGACAATTTCTCCATTTGAAAATCCATATTGCATCTGGTAGCTTCCTGGAGGGAGAACATTTTTGAGAAGTGTTTCAAGATAGTATTCTCCCAAAACACCTCGCTGTTTTGGATTCTTTAAAATATTTTGAAGTTGCTCAAGTTGTTCTGTAAATCCCATCACTTGCTTGTTTGTTTCTTGAAGGCGAGTGACTTGCTCGGTAATGTCGCGAATTGCAGAGAATGTTTGTCTTGCAGAGTCTGAGAGTTTTGAATCAACAGATTTTGAAAAATCTCCAATCTGAGAGTTTACGGTTCGATTGAGTTCGTTGATTTGTTGAAGCAAAAGTCCCATCGCTTTGTCGTCGCCTTTTTCGACTGGTTTTTTCTTCATGTTGATAATGAGTAATATGATAGCTACAACAAGTAGTCCAAGAATTAGTATTTCCATAGTGCTTATTATACCCGAGAGGGAAGAAAACAAAAAACCCACAGATTTGCGGGTTTTTTAAAATTTAAGGAACTTATTTTAATGTTCCTCAATGTTGATTCCGTATTCTTCAGCAATGGACTCTAAAATCCCATCGCTTTTCGGGTAAATCTCCACCCAAGCAGCTCCCTGAGTCTCGCCCTGGAAATCGATAGACACATTTTGAATATCAAGAAAATGTCCATATTTTTTTCTTACAAAAAACTCAGCTTGCCCCTTAAAGCTCGCGACTTCCTGTTCGTCTATTCGGATTGCTTCTTGTCCATCAGCTACTAAAAGGTAGATTTTCGATGCTTGAGTAATAATTTCAATAATATTTATCATAATACATGTGGGTTTTTTGCTATTATACAATAATATATAAAAAATGCAATAAAGTCCGCTTTCTCAAGAAAGCGGACTTTTAAAATATATATACAGACCAGTAATTAAAATAAAACCTGAACAGATAAGTGATATTTGGAAAACTATCGGAAAAATCCAATACAGTATCCCAACAGGAATCAAAAATGAGACAAACAATAGATCAGGATTGTGAGTAGATATTTTTTCCATAAGCATAGCATTTTCCTTACAGTACTACGTATTGAGAAAATGCTCAAGCGTATAAATCCAGTCTTCATCGGGCTGTTCTTCGCTCCGCTTTGTTTTGAGAAGCCATTCAAGATATCCTCGGTCCTTAAGTGCTACATCGGAAACAAAAGAACCAATATGTTTTCCAAAATTAAATTTTCGAATCAGGCTCGGTTCTTTTGAAATCTGAATCATCTTTTCAAGAGTTTCTGTATCGCTCGAGTGGTCTTCTCGCATTTTTTTGAAAAGTCGAATGAAAAGTTTTTCAAGAATTAAAACATCACCTTTTGCGTCGTGTGCTTGGATTGGTTCATCAATATCATTATCAAGCTCAAGAAGATATCGCAGATATTGAAGATTATGTCTTTCAATTTTCATGTCTGGATCAAGGTGACGAACTATCTTGAGTGTATCAATCACATTTGTGCAAGCGATATTTTCTCGCGCGAGCATCTCAACATCAAATTTTGCATTATGGGCAACAACAATATTTTTTTCACTTTCGAATACATTTTTTATTTCTTCATATAAAGGATTTTCTTGAAAGAGTGGTTTTTCTGCAACCATCTTTGGTGTGATGTGGTGAACAGCTTGAGAAGCTACAGAGATGGGAAGTGGAGGATTGAAAAGTTCGTTCATAATTGATGTCTCATTGATATTTTTGTAAGCAAGTTGGCAAAGTCGGTCTTTTGGATCCGCGCCAGTGGTCTCTGTGTCGAAGATAAAAATGTTGTAAAAAGTGTCTAATTTCATGGATTTATTATATCACACCAAAAGGGACTTGATTTATTTTTAATAGTGTGATATTTTATTTTTGGAACCCGTTCACTCTATCAAAGCTTAATAGGGTGGAGGGCGAAGAGTTTTTTGTAAGCGGTTAATGGTTTTCTTAGGGTTTTTACCAAAATTAATACTCTATCTATTCTGGGCAATCATTTAGTAACGGTTGACTTGTAGAAAAATTGTATAATTTGGTATTTTGAACCATTTTCTTTTAGACTCTTTGTCCCTTTTTGGCGGCGCACTTCGTGCGCCGCTTTTTCTATTTCCAAAAAAGAAACAAAAATGATATAGTAGGTATTATGTCAATAGAAAACAATATCAAAGAAGCTTTGAAAGAAGCCATGAAAAATAAAGATGAAGTTCGTCTCTCTGTAATGCGAAACATTAAAGCAGCATTTACAAACGAGCTTGTTGCAAAGGGAATGACTCCACAAAGTGAGGTTTCTGATGATCTTGCAATGGGTGTTATTAAGCGTCTTGCAAAACAAAGAAAAGATTCAATTGAGCAATTTAGAAATGGTGGAAGAGAAGATTTGGCGGTTCAAGAAGAAGCGGAACTTTCTGTTCTTGAAACACTTCTTCCAAAAATGATGTCTCAAGAAGAAATCAAACCAATTGCAGAAAAGAAAAAAGCAGAGCTTGGATTGGATGATAAATCAAAGATGGGAATTCTTGTTGGTGCGGTTATGAAAGAACTAGGAGGTCAAGCTGATGGTTCAGATGTTAAAGCGGTTGTTGAATCACTTTTTAACTAACAGTTACACATTTATATGAAAAATATTATCTTGCGTACACTTATTTTTATAGGTGCGGTATATCTTGCTTCGAGAATTGTTTCCGGGGTTTCTTATGATGGTTGGCAAGCTTTGGTTTTGATGGGTGTTGTGCTTACATTCGCACATGGACTTATTAAGCCAATTATAAAAATAATAACTCTCCCAATCACACTTCTTACGTTTGGTCTTTTTTCTCTTGTTATTAATGCCGGATTATTTTGGTTTGCTGGAAGTGTTATCTCTGGATTTTTTGTAACAACATTCATTGCTGCTTTTTGGGGAAGTTTGGTTGTTTCGGTGGTAAGTGGAGTATTGTCAAAATTTATTGATAAGGAAGAAAACTAATGTTTTGGAATAAAAAAGATGTACTCATAACACACAGTGGATCATTTCATTCAGATGATGTTTTTGCTGTTGCAACTCTGCATCTCTATTACAAAAAAATAAAGAAATCCTACAAACTTATTCGAAGTGTTAATCAGGAGGTGATTAATACAGGCGATATTGTATTTGATATTGGTGCTGAATATGATGAAGAAACAAATCGTTTCGACCATCATCAAAAAGGTGGGGCGGGTGAGCGGGCGAATGGAATTCCATTTGCGTCATTTGGTTTGGTTTGGAAAAAATATGGACCACTTCTTTGTGATTCACAAGATATTGCAGATCAGATTGATATAAATCTTGTTCAAGCAATCGATGCTGCTGATAATGGAGTTACTATTTCTCAAAATCTTCGAGATGATGTTTCTCCTGTTTTTGTTCAAAGTCTACTGCAATCTTTTAATCTGACTCATGTGGAAGATATGGGACTTTCGGATCATCGTTTCGATGATGCAATGCATATTGCAGCGCTCTATCTTGAGCGTGTGATTCACCAAACAAAGGTTCAATATGAGATAAATTTAAAAGTGCAAGAAATCTATGAACAGCAAGATGAAAAAGAAATTTTGGTTGTAGATGATTTTTTCGGTCGAGTTGCCATATCAATTGCTGTGCAAGACTTTTCTGAACTTTTGTATTTTGTATATCCGTCAAAGCGTGGCGGTGGTTGGGATGTTTGTGCTACTCGAAAAGAAAAGGGAACTTTTGATTCAAAAAAACCATTTCCTCCGTCTTGGCGAGGGCTTCGAGGTGAAGAATTAGCAAAAGAAACCGGAGTTTCTGGGGCTGTTTTTTGTCACAACTCAGGTTTTTTGTGCTCCGCAAAAACAAAAGAAGAAGCTCTGGAACTTGCTAAAAAGTCACAAAAAGCGTAATCTGTAAACCTATGGCATTTGTAGACGAGCTAAAAATCTATGCAAAGGCGGGCGACGGTGGAAACGGCGTTATACGATGGCGCCAGGAAAAGTTTATCCCAAAGGGTGGACCTTCTGGTGGCGACGGTGGAAATGGTGGAGATGTATATATTGAAGCTGTTCGAGACGTTTCTATTCTTTCAAAATATTCTCACAGTCCAGAATTTCTTGCGGAAAAAGGTGAAGACGGCTCAAGAAAAAGTATGCACGGTGTGAATGGAGAAGATAAAATAATTCTTCTTCCTGTTGGAACTTTAATTACAAATCTTTCTACTGGAGCTCAGTATGAACTCACATCTCCTGGGCAAAAAATAAAAATCCTCCGAGGAGGAAGAGGTGGTTTTGGAAACGAACATTTCAAAGCTTCGACAAACACAACCCCATATGAATGGACTCCAGGTAAAAAAGGAGAAGAAGCAGAATTTTCTATTGAACTTCGTTTGTTTGCAGATCTTGGACTTGTCGGATTTCCAAATGCTGGAAAATCAAGTTTGATTCAATCTGTCACAAACTCAAAATCAAAAATTGGAGCATATGCCTTTACGACACTTGATCCTCACTTGGGAGCTTTCTATGATTTTGTAATCGCTGATATTCCAGGAATTATCGAAGGAGCTGGAGAAGGAAGAGGTCTTGGAATTAAATTCTTGAAACATATTTCCCGAACAAAAACCCTGGTTCATCTTGTTTCTTTTGAAAACGAAATCGAAAAAGAAGGAGGAATGATGGATGCTTACAAAACAATTCGAAAAGAACTTGAAGCATTTGATCCAAAACTTCTTGAAAAAGATGAATTCATTCTTCTTACAAAAACAGATATGGTACCAGAAAAAATGGTGAAAGATGTTTTGAAACAATTTTCAAAACTCAAAAAACCAGTTATGGCAATCAGTATGTTTGACGGGGAACAAGTAAAAGAATTTGAACAAGAAATTCTTAAAATTTTGAGAAAATAAAGATTTATTATCTTTGTTTTACCGTCACTCGGACGAAATGAAAATGAAATTTTCATTTCGCTCCTCGCTAGGTAAAAATAAAAACAACCCCGGAAGGGGTATTTTTATTTCGTTTAATACTATATTAATAATATTTGTCAAATTTCATAAAACAATAAATTTGAGTATAATCCAAGACATGGAACGACCAATATACAAAGGAAAATATTATCTCACTATAGGACTTGAGATTCATGCGGAGCTTAAAACAAAAACAAAAATGTTTTCTCGAGCACTCAATAATCCTGATGAAGAGGAACCAAATCAAAATATTGATCCGGTTTCTTTAGCGCACCCTGGAACTCTTCCTGTGGTAAACAAAAAAGCTCTCGAGCATATGATTCGAATCGGGCTTGCTGTCGGAGGAAATATTGCAAACTTTACAGAATTTGACCGAAAAAACTACTTCTATCCAGATATTCCAAAAGGCTATCAGATTTCTCAATATAAACATCCGATTGTTTCTGGTGGTTCTCTTGCAGGTGTTGCTTTAACTCGAATTCACTTGGAAGAAGATACAGGAACAAACAAACATGAATCAGGATATTCTTTAGTTGATTTCAATCGAGCTGGAATTCCTCTTGCAGAGCTTGTGACCGAACCTGTGATTTATACCCCGGAAAAAGTTTCTGAATTTGCAAAAGAGTTTCAACTTCTTCTTCGAACACTTGGGGCAGGAGATGCAAATCTTCAAAAGGGAGAAATGCGAGTCGAGGTAAACCTTTCTGTTTCGGATGATCCAGCAAAATTTGGAACAAAGGTGGAGGTAAAAAATATTGGATCATTCAAAGCTGCAGAAGCAGCTGCTCGTTATGAAATGGAGCGGCACATTGCACTTTTGGAAGATGGACGAGGGGATGAGATTAAACAAGAAACCAGAGGCTGGGATGAAGACAAACAAATCACAGTTTCTCAACGTTCAAAAGAAAATTCAGAAGACTATCGATATTTTCCAGATCCAGATATTCCAAAGTTCTATCTTCATGAAATGTTTGATATTGAAAAAATGAAGTCTGAACTTCCAGAACTTCCATGGCAAAAAAGAGAGCGATATTCAAATCTTGGAATCAAAGCAGAAGATATTGAGATCTTGATTGGAGATAAAGAAATTGCACCAATTTTTGAACATGCTGTATCTGTATTCTCAAATCAAAAAGATGTTCTGGTAAAAGCATCAAACTATCTTTGTTCTGATCTTTTGGGATATCGAGCAAATATTGAAGGTTTTCAGTATCCACAAAAAGAATCTTTTGCTGAACTTGTTGAAATGATTGCAAAAAATCTTATCAACTCTCGAGGCGCAAAAGATATTCTTCTCATTCTCTGTACACAAGGTGGAAAACCGTCAGTGATCGCAGAAGAAAAAGGTTTACTTCAACAGTCAGATGAAGGAGCTATTAAAGCAATGGTTCAAAAAATTATTGAAGGATTTCCAGCTCAAGTTGAAGATTACAAAAATGGAAACGAAAATGTTTTGAAATTCCTCATGGGTCAGGTGATGAAAGAAAGTAAGGGTTCTGTAAACCCAGAAATCGCAACTGAGATTTTGAAACAAATACTTTCATAAAAAAGAGTCCGAAGCTACGCTTCGGGCTCTTTTAATTTTAAATCCCTTGATCCAAAATACTTGAATCAATAGTCTTTCTTCTGTTCCTCTTAGCTTCTTTGTATTTTTCTCGATTTTTTACACTAAACGAAATGTTTGATATGAAAAACATACTTATAACAATAGCGAGTATTAGAGTGAATATAAAATGTTTTTCTTGCAAAATAAAACCAACCAGAAGACTCAAACCCAAAGTTAAAATATGGGAAATATCTATAAGATTAAAGTATAAAATTATATTTTGAGAACTCACTTGTTTCCATTTAAGTCTGAGAAAAACATAAATACAAAGAGTTATGAAAAGAATAAGATAGATAAAAAAATCAACAATAATTTTAACATCTATACAAAGAGGTTTATCCATAGAGCTTTTTTCTTTCAGTATAGTAAACATAATCTTTTCGTCAATTAAGATATTTTTGGTATACTACAAGCATATTAATCATTTCAAATCTTATACACACTTATGAAAACACGTGTCGCAATCAATGGCCTTGGCCGAATCGGAAGAGCATTTTTAAAAGTCGCAGTAGAGCGATCAGAACTTGAAATTGTTGCAGTGAACGATCTTGGTGATATTCACAATCTTGCCTATCTTCTCAAATATGACACAGCATACGGAGTTTCAAAGTTCGCTGTTGAGGTTGTTGACGGCAAACTTGTAGTAAATGGAAAAATTCTTTCTTTCTTTTCAGAAACAGATCCGCTCAAGCTTCCATGGGGAGACCTCAACATTGATGTTGTTGTTGAATCAACAGGCGTATTTACTGATTATGCAAAAGCAAATCTTCACAGAAAAGCAGGCGCAAAAAAAGTTGTGATTTCTGCACCGGCAAAAGGAACTCCAGAAGAAGGAGTGACTTCGGCAACTGTCCTCATGGCAATCAATGACGACCAACTTGGAACCTGTGATATTTCTTCAAATGGTTCATGTACCACAAACGCAGCAAGTCCGCTCATTGCAATTTTGGACGATGCGATTGGAATTGAAAAAGCAATTTTAAATACTGTACACGCATACACAGCAAGCCAAAGTATTGTTGATGGTCCAAACAAAAAAGATTGGCGTGAAGGACGAGCGGCGGCGCAAAATATGGTTCCAACGAGTACAGGTGCAGCAAAAGCTGTAACAGAAGTTGTGACAAATTTGAAAGGGAAGTTTGATGGAATCGCGATTCGTGTACCCGTAATCGCTGGTTCTCTTGCTGATGTGACTTTCATCTCAAAGCGTAACACCACAGTGGAAGAAGTAAACAAGATTTTAAAAGAAGCTGCGATGGATTCACGTTGGGCGAGAGTATTTTCTGCGACAGAAGATCAGCTTGTCTCAAGTGATATTTTAGGAAGTCCACACGCTTCAATTGCAGATCTTTCCATGACACGAGTTGTAGATGGAAATTTGGTAAAAGTTTTAGCTTGGTACGACAACGAAATGGGATATACACACACCTTAGTGGATCATGTTATTAAAACAGGTAAATAAACAAAAAAACCCGTGAATATTCACGGGATTTTTGTTTTTCTGGATAATGTGATAAGGTGATAAAAACAAAAAATACTGTACCATGAAAAAAATTACAAACATTATGGAATTGGCTGAAATGCTTATGGATAATCAACTTATGACAAAAGATGGTTTTTTACCAAGAGATTTATATGCCCATCTTTTAAAAAATAATTCAATTATTCGAAAGGGTTTCACTGACCTGTCTATTGAAATAATTCCCGATTCTCTTAAATTCTTCCCTGAGTGGCCTCATTTTATTTCATTTGTGTCGTGGGTTCAGCGGGTAGGTATTGATACTCAAGATTTTTACGACAATCTTTTTATTTTTTTGAATGAAAAATGGACAGAGGTAGAATATCCGGATAGAAAATCTGAACGTCTTTCTGTTGTTGGGCTTATTGCGGGAAAGACAAAATATCTGTCTTCTTTTGAATGGGTCGAAAAAACAAGCCCGTTAGCATTGCAGGAAAACTTTTGGGTAAAATACGATATCAAATATATTTTGGCAAAAGGTAAAAAAGAAAAAGAAGACATACTGCTGGAAATCATGAGCTTGCCGTCAAATTTTCAAGGTAATTTTTGGGATACTTTTTCTCTTATGATGCTGGTATACTTGAAGGATTTTTCCGTTGATGAACTTTTAACTATTTGTAAAACTCGTGAAGTGGAGATCGGTCTTAAAGATTACGAAAAGATTACAAATTGGATTTCTCTTTTCAGAAATGAAGAAAAAACCCCGTGAATATTCACGGGTTTTTTTGTTTTTCTGATACAATGTAAATATGAAGACAAAAGGAACAATCGCAATTGCGAGTGATCATGCTGGTTTTGAATTGAAACAAGAACTCATTTCTTTTTTGAAAGAAGAAGGATATGAGGTTGTTGATCATGGCGCCTGGAAACATAACTTGGAAGATGACTATCCAGATTTTGTAAAACTTGTTGCACGAGACGTTTCGAGACATGCTGATACCTTGCGAGGAATTGTGCTCGGCGGAAGTGGAACAGGTGAAGTAATTGTTTGCAACAGATTTCCAAATGTTCGCGCTGTTTCTTACTATGGTGGAAATGTCGAAATCGTCTCTCTTTCACGAGAACATAATGACGCAAATATTCTGAGTCTTGGAGCGCGTTTTGTTGGACTTCCTGAAGCAAAAATAGTGATGCAACAATGGCTTAATACTCCTTTTTCTGAAGATAAAAGACATGTGAGAAGAATAGAAAAAATTGATAAACTTTTTGAAGACTTTTTATAATATGCAAATAGATAAACACAAACTCACAACAATCACCACACAACTTATGCATAGACACAAGGGTATTTTGGCTGCTGATGAAAGCAATACTTCATGTAATAAAAGATTCGCAGAATATAATATTCCTGGAACAGAAGAAAACAGAAGACGATATCGAGAACTTCTTCTTGCGACTCCTCACATTGAAAAATATGTTTCTGGGGTTATTTTGTATGATGAGACAATACGTCAAATGACACTCGACGGAGAGCTTTTCCGTGATCTTTTAAAACAAAAGGGAATTTTAATTGGTATTAAGGTTGATCTTGGTTTAGAACCGCTTGAACCAAACAGTCTTGAAACAAAGACAAAGGGAATAGAAGATTTAAGAAGTCGTTTGTTTGATTACAAACAGATGAATGCAACGTTTACAAAATGGCGAGCTGCTTTTCCCGTGAGTGACACTCTTCCAAGCGAAAAAGCAATTGAGGAGAACTGTGAACTTCTAGCGAGATATGCAAGAGTGGTACAAGAAACTGGAATGGTTCCCATGGTTGAACCTGAAGTCTTGCTTGATGGAAATCATACGATTGAACGAGCGAAAATTGTCACTGAAAAAGTGCTAGAAAAACTTTTCCAAGCTCTTGAAAAACATGAAGTCTATCTTGGGGGTCTGATTCTCAAGACAAGTATGGTTGTCGCGGGAAGTAAGGCAGAGGTTGAAGCTTCCCATGAATTGGTTGCAAAATATACTGCTGAAGTTTTGAAAAAAAATGTTCCGCCACATACAGGAGGTGTTGTGTTTTTATCTGGTGGACAAAATCCACAATACGCTCTTCATAATCTCAACGAAATTGCGGCGCTTGGTCCATATCCATGGCAGGTTACATTTTCTTTTTCACGAGCACTGCAAGCACCTGCTTTAGATGCTTGGCTTGGTGAAGACTCAAATGTTGGGAAAGCACAAGAACTTTTTATTGAAAGATTAGAACTCAATGCTCTTGCAAGACAAGCAAAGTTGGAACACGGTAAGGGCTACATAAGTCGTCACCACAGCGCTGGTGTTCGAGGTTTATTCTGGGTTCTTGTTTTGTTTATCATTATTCTCCTTATTGTTTTATAATATTCATATGATTGAAATAATTCCTGCGGTATTACCAAAAACAAGAAAAGATATTGAAGATACTGTTTCTCGGTATCTTGAAACCTCAATTCAAACTATTCAAATTGATTTGGTTGATGGTGATTTTGCAGCGCCAAAAACATGGCCATACAACAGTAAAAACCAGTACGAAGAATATAAAATTCTTGAAGAAGAAGGTTTTCCTGGTTGGCAAGATATTGATATTGAACTTGATCTTATGATTGCAAATCCACTAGAAAGTCTTGAGAGATTTATTGAGTGGGGTCCTTCACGAATTATTATTCATGCAGGGAGTGTGGATCCAAAATCATACATAGCTTTTCTTGAAAAACACAGAAGTGTTCAGAGTTTTATTCATTTTGGAATTGCATTCTCGTGTTATGATTTAATCTCAGAATATTCTGAAATATTGAAACATGTTGACTTTGTCCAATGTATGGGGATTGAAACAATTGGGAAGCAAGGCCAGGTATTTGATGAAAGAGTCCTTACACAAATAAAACAAGTTAAAAAAATCGTTCCCGATATGATTGTCAGTATTGATGGAGGTGTAAGTCCTGAAACTTCAAAACAACTTATCAAAGCTGGCGCTACTCGTCTTGTCTCTGGGTCATACTTATCAAAAAGTATTGATGTCGTAGAAGCAATCCACACGCTTTCGGGTGAAAATTCTGGATCAGAAATATAGTACAATATAATTATGTCATTTATTCCTCCTCACACAATCAAAGAACTTGAACTCAAAGCAAACGAAGCAAGAATGCTCGTTGTTGATATGCTTGAAGATGCCGGTTCAGGTCATACTGCTGGACCTCTTGGTATGGCGGATATTTTTACTGCACTTTATTTTCATTCCGCAAAACATGATGTTCATAATCCAGATTGGGAAGAAAGAGATAGAATTATTCTTTCAAATGGACATATTGTACCGATTCGTTACGCTGTGATGGCACTGGCTGGATATTTTCCAATCGAGGAACTCAAAACTCTTCGAAAGTTTGGTTCAAGACTTCAAGGTCACCCAGAAAGAAGTAAGATATTTGCTCTTGAGACAACGTCAGGACCACTTGGATCTGGGCTTTCCCAAGCTGCTGGTATTGCATATGCTGGAAGAATGGATAACAAAAAGTTTACAACCTTTTGTCTTATGTCTGACGGTGAAATGCAAACAGGAAATATTTGGGAAGCAGCTATGTTTGCAGGGAAAAATAGACTTTCAAATTTAATAGGAATCATTGATAGAAATAATATTCAGATTAATGGAATGACCGAAGATGTTATGCCTATTGAACCACTAAAAGATAAATGGGAATCGTTTAACTGGCATGTGATTGAGGTAAATGGAAATAATATTGAAGAAGTTGTATATGCAATTGATACTGCTCACGCCGTTTACGAAAAACCAATTATGATTATTGCTCATACGATTCCAGGTAAAGGAATTAAAGAAATTGAATTTGATTATACTTGGCATGGAAAACCGCCAACAAAAGAAGAAGAGCAAAAATTCTTAAAAGAATTACGAACATTACGAGGTAAAATAGAATCTACACATCATGACTAAATTAAGTAAAAAAACAATATTGATGCTTAGTATTATAGGTATTGCAATTATTCTTCTCATTGCTTCAAAGATTCAAAATAGAGGAAAATCACAGGAGGAGTTTTTACCAACTCGAGACACGGCGCAGTTTGAAGGTTATGCAAATGTTGAAGAATTTTGTACTGATCTTACATCTTCACAAGAATATGACGATAAAGCTCGAGAAGAATCATTCTATCAAGAGTGTCTTACTTCATATTCCCTTTAATTTAAATTTGTATGTTTGATCCAAAACTTCACAAAGATTTATTTTCAAAAATAAAACTCGAGCAAAAAGCAACTCGAGACGGTTTTGGGCTTGGTTTGGTCGAAGCTGGAAAGCAAGATGCTCGAGTTGTGGCACTTTGTGCAGACTTATCTGAATCAACAAGAACAGAATGGTTTCAAAAAGAATTTCCTGAACGCTATGTTGAACTTGGGGTTGCGGAACAAAATCTTGCGGCTTTAGCGTCTGGAATGGCAAATTATGGAAAGATTCCATTTATTATGTCATACGCTGCTTTTTCTCCAGGAAGAAACAACGAACAAATTCGTACAACAATTTCTTTAAATAATTTCCCAGTGAAAATTGTTGGTTGTCACGCTGGGCTTTCTGTGGGTCCCGACGGTGCAACTCATCAAGCTTTAGAAGATATTGGGCTCATGCGAATGCAACCAAACATGACAGTTCTCGTACCGTGTGATAGTAATGAAGCTTACAAAGCAACTCTTGCTGCAGCAAAGCATAATGGTCCAGTGTATATACGACTCGCTCGAGAAAAGAGTCCAGTTTTTACAACACAAGAAACCTCATTTGAAATAGGGAAGGCACAAATATTTTTTGATGGACATTCGTACTCTGGAAAACTTCCGGAAGTTGCAATTATTGCTTGTGGGTCACTTGTATATTCTGCAATACTCGCAGCTCGAGAACTTGCAGAAGAAGGAGTTTCTGTTTCTGTGATGAATCTTGCAACAATAAAACCTCTTGATACTCAATCAATTCGAAAATTTGCAAAAGATTGCGGAGGGATAGTGACTGTTGAAGAGCATCAAGTAACTGGAGGATTGGGAAGTGCGATTGCTGAATGTTTGGCATCAGATTTCTCAAGACCGATGGAGTTTGTGGGGGTTCACGATAGATTTGGTCAGTCAGGAACAGCAGAAGAACTCTACAAAGAGTATGGCCTCACAGTGAGTGATATTAAAATAGCAGTTAAAAAAGTAAGAGCTAGAAAATAAAAAATGACCTCTTTATAAAGAGGTCATTTTATTTCTGCTTAGAGATAGAAATAATAAGCCGAGTATTCCCGAAACCGATCCGGCAATAAATAAGTTTTCATCTTGGAAGGCTTGGCTTGATATTGCTGGCACGAAACTAATCTTTACCATTAGTATTGCGAAAAGCGAAAAAAGAAGGAACGAGATTGTTTTCATAAGATAAGGTTTTAAATTCAAATATATAATATCATTTAAAGTTTATTTTGTCAAGTATCTTAAAAAACTAAAAAAGCAAGCATTTGCTTACTTTTTTAGTTTTTTTAATTTTTCTTCAAGCTTTTTTGTGTCTTCACCAACCATTGCTTTGACTGCAATTTCTTCTTGAATTTTTTGAATCTCTTTTTCGAAATCTGTCATGTTAGTTATTATCTACTCGTCTTTGGAGATCTTTTTCTACTTGTGTAATATTTTGTTTTACTTTTTCTAATTCAAACAAATTATTTGGTTCATCAAAACCTTCCTCCGTTTGCTCTAGTTCATCTTTTTTTACATTAAGATTTTCTAGTTCTGTCATGAGTTCTTGAGCTGTTTTCTGTTTTGTAATTTTTTCAAAATTAAAACTATTATCCATATTATTTTCTATACAACTCATAGAGTTGTCGTAGTTTACCTTGTAATATCTGTATTTTATGTTTGGTTTCCATTGCTTCCTCGGTATCTTTTTTGTGATGCTCTACAAAATCTAGATACTGATCTTCAAGAGGTCGAAGTTTTTCTTGAACTTGTTTGAGTTCATCACAAATTTTTTGTTTGTCTTTGGTGAGCCAATCATATTCACGAAGAACTCCTTCAATCCAAGTGTCAGTTTGTTCTTTTGTGAGGTCGTTTATATTATTAATTTGTTTTGAAGTTTCAGACATGGTTAAAGTATTTTTTTACTTTTGTAAGAGCTGGGTGCATTTTCCAAAAACTCTTCCAATTCTTTTCTTGTGAGTAATCCTTCTTGTGCGCCAATATACTGCACAACATTCATGGAGTTAATTGGACCCCAAGAAAGCGCTTGTTCGATTGAAAGTCCGAGCGCAAGTGCTGAGGTGAAAGTTGATGCAAAACTATCTCCCGCACCAGTTCTTTCCACTGGAGGTTTTGGATCTGGATAAATTGGTTGAAACCAAGCATTTGTTCCATCGTATGCATACGCTCCGTCTGGACCATCTGTAATGCAAACAATCTTTGGTCCAAGATTGTGAATACCTTTGAGAAGTTCAATAATTTCACTCGAATTTGAGGATAGAATTTTCTGAACTTCTTCTCTATTGCAGAAAAATATTTCAGTTCTTTGGTAAATATCTTTCAACTTTTCTGCACCAAGACTAATCTGGAATGTTCCAGGTTGGAAGGCAAAGCGAACATCTTTATTTTTTTTCAAATAGTCACCAATTTGTTCGTGATAGTGAAGAGAATTTGGTGCAACTGAACTAAAGTAAATCCATTTTGGTACATGATTTCCAATAATAGAAGGAAAGTCATACTTAAATTCTGCGTGTTTGATTAGAATAGTTCGCTCTGCTTCAAAAGAAAGAACAAAATGGTAGTTTGTGTCGTATCCTTTTTGTATTTGAACAAAACTCGTATCAACCATATTTTTTCTGAGTGATTCTATGCAGTCTTTTCCGTGTTGATCATCACCAATATGAGTTGCCACTGCAGACGAAAGACCAAGTCTAGCTGCTGACACAGCTGCATTTGGTGAATTTCCAACTCCCGAAACAACCTTAAGGTTTTTATAAGGTATTTTGTCTCCAAAACGCATGGAAATCGTACAGTTATCATTATTGATATCACAATGAACCCTGGCATCTTGTAGTTGTATAAATGCATCAACGACAATGTCGCCGATTGCTAAAAAATCAATGTTTTTTTGTTCCGACATATTTGCATTATAGCATTGAATCAAGCTTTTCCATGGTAGAATGGCTACATATGGAAAAAGAACTTATTCAAGAACTTAAAAGCCTTATTGAGGGTGATGTTGACATGAGTGAGGAAATTTTGAATTCAAGAAGTACGGATTATAGTATTTTCTCTGTAAAACCCCAGGTTGTTGTCTTTCCAAAACACTCGAAAGATATCCAAGAACTGGTTCATTGGGTCGATGTAAAGCGTCAAATGGGAGGATATAGTGATTTGTCGCTCACTGTTCGAGCCGCAGGAACTTGCATGTCTGGAGGTTCTCTTAATGAGTCTATTATTGTAGACACGACAAAATACATGTCGGGTATTTTGGAGATTGTAAAAAAAGATTACGGTTTTCAATATAATCCAATCACAAAACATTCATTTCCTGTTGTTGGTCATGTTAAGGTTTTACCTGGAACTCCTTATAAGATTCTTGAACAAGAGCTTGAAAAATATAGTATGGTTATGCCGTGTTTCCCGGCTTCAAAAAATCTTTGTGCTGTTGGTGGAATGGTTGGAAATAATGGCGCGGGTGAAAAAAGCTTGAAGTACGGTCAAAATAAAGATTTTGTTTTGGAACTTAAAGCTGTTTTTTCTGATGGTAATGAATACCACGTAAAACCAATATCAAAAACAGAACTCGACGCAAAAATGATTGAAGATACTTTTGAGGGTCGTCTGTATCGGTCAGTCTGGAATTTGATTCAAAGAAATAGAAATGAAATCAAAGAAGCAAAACCAAAAACAACAAAGAACTCTTCCGGTTACCTTATTTGGAATGTTTGGGATGAAGAAACTCAAACTTTTGATCTCACGAAGATGATTGTGGGCGCGCAAGGCACAACTGCGATTATTACTGAAATAACATATAAGGTTGTTCCAATTGAAACTTTTTCAAATCTTCTGGTGTTGTTTGCTGATTCAAGTGAGCGGCTTCCGAAAATTGTTGAAAATCTTTCTGGTTTTGATATTGAGACAATGGAAGTATATGATAAGCATACATTTAAATTTGCAGTACGTTTCTTTAAAGATTTTTTGAAAGACAAAGGAATTTTGGGAATTCTCAAATATGCATTTAATTTTATTCCAGAAATATGGATGTCTCTCACGGGAGGGATTCCAGAATATGTTGTTTTGATTGAATTTGTTTCAAATGACAGAAAAGAAATAGAAGGTGAAGCAATTCGGGCTCAAAAAGCATTGGGATTTTTGAAATTACCATCAAGAATTTTAACTACTGAAAAAGAGATTGAAAAATATTGGAATATTCGTCGAGATTCATTCAAGCTTCTTTCTGATCATTCAAAAAAACTGAGAACAGCGCCTTTCATTGATGATTGTGTTATTCCAGTTGTTCACTACCCAGCTTATATGAAAGAACTTACTGAACTTTTGGATTCTCGAAAGCTTTTATATACAGTTGCTGGACATCTTGGGAATGGAAATCTTCACGTAATTCCTCTTATGGATTTTCAAAATCCAGAAACTCAAAAAATTATTTTTGAACTTTCGGAAAAAGTATATACAATTGTGAAAAAATACGAAGGCTCAATAACTGCAGAGCATAATGACGGAATTATTCGTACGCCATATTTGCCATATATGTTTGGTGATCACATGGTTTCTGTGTTTCAAGAACTCAAAGATATTTTTGACATGAGGAATATTTTTAATCCAAAGAAAAAGGTTGGTGGGACGGTCGAAGATATCCAAAATTGGATCATAAAACCTAGACAAAAATAATTTTTTATCGTTAAACTGTAAGGTTTGTAATAGTTCGTTTTTTTAAGCGTCTATAGTTATGTATGGAAGAATACAGAAGCTATATACGACATAAATCACTTGAAAATATAATGAGTACTGTACTCATAGTTTTTGTTATACTCGGTGTTTTTGTTGTTGGAAAAACCTTAAATCCCGAACAAAAATATGCTTCAGCGTACAGTTATTCTGTAGAAGGTAATTAAAAATGATATATAATAGTAATCATGAGCGATATTCTTAAATCTACTAAAAAAGTATTTACAAAATTTTTTGTTGTTTTCATGTTGTTTGGTTTTGTTTTGGGAACTATTTCTTTTCCAATGTCGGTAAATGCTCAAGTGACAGACGCTGAAAGAGCTGTTCTTGAAAGAGAGCTCGCTGAACTTGAGGCTGAGATTAAACAACAAGAAGCAATTTTGAGTGGACAAAAAAATAAATCAGCTTCTCTTCAAAGAGAGGTTGAAACACTTCGCGCGGAGATTAACAAAGCAAGGGCGAAAATTAAAGCTCGTGATCTTGAGATTAAAAATATTTCTGGTGAAATTACCCAAAAAGAAAAAACTATTGTCACGCTTTCAACTACAATGATTGAAAGACGAGAGGCTCTTGGTGAGCTTATTCGTCAGACAAATGAATTTGATCAAACTGGATTCATCTACTCACTTCTTTCAGATGACACCATTTCTGAGTTTTATGGAAGTGTTGATCTTCTTGCAACAGTAAAAGGAAAAATTAAAGGGGAAGTGGAATATATTAAACTTGAAAAAGCTGAACAAGAAGAAATCAAAGAAGTTCTTCAGGTAAAAAGAGTTGAAGAGATTGATAAGAAAAAAGAAATTGAAGCGGAACAGAAAAAAGTAGAATTAAGTCAACAAGAACAACAAAAACTTCTCAACGCTTCAAAATCTCAAGAGAAAGCATATGAGCAAGTTATCGCAGATAGAAAAGCAAAAGCTTCGCAAATTAGAGCAAAACTCTTTGAACTTCGAGGTGCACAAGCTATTCCTTTCGGTGAAGCATATGAATATGCAAAAGAAGCTTCAGCTAAAACAGGAGTTCGACCAGCTTTTATTCTTGCTATTTTGAAACAAGAATCGAATCTTGGAAGTAATGTAGGAACATGTAATCGACCAGGTGACGCAAGAACATGGAAAGATATTATGCCTGGACCAACATCCGGTTCATGGCGAGATGATCAAGCCGCATTTCTTCGAATTACCAAAAAACTTGGAATTTCACCGGATGGACAACCACTTTCTTGTCCGCTTGCTTCAGGGGGTTGGGGAGGAGCAATGGGTCCTTCTCAATTTATTCCAGTAACATGGGAATCATATGAAAATCGCATCGCAGCAGCGACAGGTGCAAGTATTGCAAATCCTTGGAATCCACGACATGCTGTGTTTGCAACAGCTTTGTATGTAAAAGATCTTGGTGCTGCAACACAAACATTTACAGCTGAACGAGAGGCTGCATGTAAATACTATTCAGGAAGAGGGTGTTCTGATCCAAAAGTAAAAAACTTATTCTATGGAAATGGAGTAATGGCTCACGCTGAAAAAATCCAAGCAGATATAGATCTTCTTGAATCAGCAAACTAAAATAAAAAACTCGCTTATGCGAGTTTTTTATTTTGAATTATAAGTACACGATTTTTTTGATATTGATCCTGTAAAAATTCAAGACATATTTCCTTTTCTTGTATGTAAGATTCAATTAATTTTTTTTGCCATGGATCAAATTCTATAAACATATACCCATTATCTTTCAAGAAAAATGGAATTTTTTCAATCAGATTTTTAATATGAAATAATCCATCATCTTCTGCAAAAAGAGCGTGGTGGTCTTCATAGAGTAAAACAGAATCATCAACGGTGTCTTTTCTTTGTTCTGAGATATACGGAGGATTTGCAAAAATGATATCAAATTTTTGCATTGAGATATTTTTTAATATATCAGACTGAATAACTGAAACCTGCTTTTCTGAAATTCCATTGAGAACGATATTTTTCTGTATTTGAACTATGTTTTCTTTTTTAATATCGCTACAAAGAATTTTTGTGTTTGGTCTTTTTTTTGCGATTCCAAGTCCGATACATCCAGAACCAGAATATATGTCTAGAATGGAAATATTTGCCTCTAGGGGAATATATTTCTCAATACAGTAATTTACCCAAAACTCAGTTTCTGGTCTTGGTATAAGAGGTTTATATTCTAAATCGACAGTGATTCCAAGAAAGGGTATGTTTCCAATAAGGTAAGCAAGAGGTGTTCCAGATTCCAGTTTTTTAAAATCCTCAAAAAACTCAGGACTTTCAATTCCTTGATATTTTTCATTTAAAAGCCATTGTTTTTCTTGCTTTTTTGGGTCCATGGCCGTATATTAACACAAATCTTGCAAAAATCACGGGCATGTGGTAGATTATCCAAGTATGAAATCAGGAATACATCCAAAAAACTACCGATCAGTAATTTTCCAAGACGCTCAATCAGGAGCGCAGTTTCTTATTTCTTCAACAGTACATACTGATGAAAAAGGAACATTTGAAGGAAAAGAATACGATCTTTACCGAGTAGAAATTTCAAGTGATACACATCCATTCTACACAGGAAAAGAAACAGTACTCGATACAGCTGGACGAGTAGACAAATTCAAAAAGCGAGCGCAAGCAGCAAAGAAAAAATAAAGTATCACAAACAAAGAGCGCTTTCGAGCGCTCTTTGTTCTGATACAATAGAACTATATGGAAGAACTACTATCAAAAATTGAACAATATAATTTTGAAGAACTGCTTGGAAATCACCAAACAGCTTTTGTTGCTGGTGAAATCAAAAAACTGAAAGGTCAATATGATGATACCCTTGAACTTATTGCTTCTGATGAATCAATGAAAGTGATGGCACAAGATGAGATTGAAAATATTCGAGTGCAACTTGAAGCGTATACTTCTCAACTTGAATCAATTTTGAAAGCCCAAAAAGAAGAAGATCAATTTCCTAATGAGATCGTTCTTGAAGTACGAGCTGGGGCTGGTGGAGACGAAGCTGCGCTTTTTGCTCATGAACTCGCTGAAATGTACGAACGATACGCAGAATCAAAAGGTTGGCAATGGCGAATTGTTGACGAATCAATCAATGATGTTGGCGGATATAAATATGCTTCAATTGAAATAAAAGGAGTTGGCGTATATAAAGCACTTCGATTTGAAACTGGTGTACACCGTGTACAAAGAATTCCAGCGACTGAAAAACAAGGGAGAATTCACACTTCAACAGCTTCTGTTGCGATCATGCCAATCTTCAAAAAAACTACCATTGTTTTGAATGATGCTGATTTGGAATTTGAAACATCTCGTGCTGGAGGTGCAGGAGGACAAAACGTAAACAAGGTTGAATCTGCTGTGCGGGTTATTCACAAACCAACAGGAATTGATTTTCGTTCAACAGTAGAAAGAAGTCAGCTTGCAAACAAGGAACGAGTACTTGAACTTCTTCGTTCAAAACTTCAGCAAATGAAAGATGAAGAAGAAGCGAAAAAATATTCAGACAATCGATCATCCCAAATTGGAAACATGGATCGTTCTGAGAAAATCAAAACATATAATTTTCCGCAAGACCGTCTCACAGATCACAGAATCAAAGAATCTTGGTCAAATCTTCCTAAAGTTATGGGTGGTGATATTTCAGAAATAATTGACGCTGTTCACACCTTTTTTGAAAATGAAAATTCTGAGGTATAATAAATAAAAAGTTTTTCTTAACCAAGCCGTGGAGAGATGGCTATAAATTTAAATATTTCTCCAGTATGTCTCACTTAAATGTATAAGGAGGGTCGTTATCTTGGGGTGAAGCACCATCCCTGACTGATTCCTTGTTGAGGTCAAAATAAACCACTTGCAATAAAAGCAGGTGGTTTTATGTTATAAAAAGTTAACACAAAGAAAAACCACCTTTTAAAAGGTGGTTTTTCTTTGGTGCGCGCGCCAGGGATCGAACCTGGGACCTTTCGAGTATCAGTCGAATGCTCTACCAGCTGAGCTACGCGCGCATATATAAACAACGAAAAGGATTATAGCACCCATAATAAATAATATCAATAGTAAAAAAGCCACAGTCAAAAAGACTATGGCTTTAAATGTTTAAACGCTTTCTTCCAAAATTAAATCTTCTTCTTGGCTTTCTTCCACTAAAACAATATCAGAAAATGTCAGTTCCTGATTGTGTTGCAATGGATTAGTTTTCTTTTTAGTTAAAACTAAAACAACCTTGTTAATTTGATTATCAACAAATGGGGTAAGTTTGTACTTGAGAAAATCTGCGCAGTAAAAGGAAATGAACACAATAACGCCAACTTTAATTCCGAGCTTCAGATTGAAACCATAATGTCCGGATAAAGCATACGTGCATATATTCACTGTAACTTTTACACATAAAAGTGAGAATTCCTCCCATTTATCCCTTAAAAATCTAATAGGGTGTTTTGAAAATTTTGACTCAAAAAATAATTCAATTTGAGGCCAAGCGATCCCAATTAAGGTATTAAAAATTGTAGCAATTCCACGTGCTTTCATAGACTCATGAAAGGTCATATCGGCAACGTAGCGAAACAGGGTATTTTCAACTGTTGCAAAAACAACAAAAGAAAATAGATTGAGAGTAATCAACTTAGGTAGAAGATTATTCTTTTTCCAATACAAACAAAAATTATCCCATAAGGATAAAGGATTTAGGGTGTAATTCATAATTTTGGTTTTGGTTTTTTAAAGAACTTTAATTTATTTACCTGGAAAATTATAGTACTTTTCTAAAAGAAAGATAGATGTAGTACTGTTAATTTTCAATTTGAAACACTTATATCTAAAGGTCAAGTAGTACTGAAATGTAATCTGAATATAATATGTGAGTAAAACTTCTAGTTTTATCTCTTAAATTATATGCAATCATATCACCCAGAAACTCAAAAAGAGTATAACAACATGACAACCAAGCTTTTTAAAAATTCTTTGGTTAATATTCCTTTGTTTGCTGCACCTGCATTCGCAGCTCTTTTTGGTGGACAAGCACTCGACGCTCATTTTGGGACAGGAAAAACAATAATGATTGTACTTTTGTTTATTGCATTCTCTTCTTCTTGGTTTATTGTCCTTAAAAGAAATGCAAAACTCTCAAAAGAATATAAAGCTATCCGAGAGAAAATGAAACAAGAACAAAGTCCTTCATAATCTATATGCAAGAATTTTTAAGTTTTAAAAGAGATATATCAAGTATTGGACCTTCTACTATTTTTGAGATTGGTGGTTTTCCTATCACAAACTCAACTTTATTCATGGTTCTTGTAACAATTCTTCTTATTGTTTTTGTCGTGGTTGCACTTCGTAAGAAAAGTTTAATTCCAGGAAAGGGTCAAGCATTTTTTGAGATAGTATACGAAGCAGTGGAAAGGCAAATCAATACCATCACTGCAAGTTCCTATCACACAAAAAGAGTACTCCCCATTATCGGTTCAATTTTTATCTTTGTTGGTATTTCAAACTATTTTGGATTGGTCCCAGGTCTTGGAAGTATTACTTTTGATGGTAAGTCACTCTTCCGAATCGCTACAAGTGATTTCAATACCACACTTGGACTTGCGTTTGGAGCGATTGTAGTACTTCACCTTGTGTCGATAAAAGATTTCGGCTTATGGGGTCATATCAATAAATTCATTCCAATTAAACAACTTGGTGAAGATATGAAAAAAGGTGGACTCGCTCCAATTTATATGTTCGTTACAATTCTCATCGCTTGTCTTGATATTGTGGGGGAATTTGCAAAAGCAGTTTCAGTATCTCTTCGTCTCTTTGGAAACATGTACGCAGGAGATGTTCTCACAACGGTATTGATAGGTATTTTCGCCTTTCTCTTACCATCATTTTGGGTCGCATTTGGTATGCTTGGTGCCCTTGTTCAAACAATCGTGTTCGGTTCACTCATTACAGTATTTTACATGCAAGCTGCCGGTCCAGAACCCGGTGAGAAAAAATAATTTATTTATAAGTTTTATTAATTTAATATTCGCATAAGCGAAATATATACACAAAGTATGGAAACACAATATATTGCAAAAGCACTTATTATTCTTTCGATGGTTGCAACGGCTCCAGCTGAAGCTTGGGTTGCAGCAAAGGCTATGGAAGCTATTGGACGAAATCCTGAAGCGGGAGATTCAATCTTTCCAAAGATGATCGTTGCGATGGCGATTTGTGAATCAACAGCGATTTACGCGCTTGTTGCATTCTTTATTATCTAGTTTTTAGTATCTAAACATTTTTTATGATCGAAGAAGTATTGGGAAAACTTGGATTTGATTGGAAAGTCGCCTTGGCAAACTTGGTGAATTTTCTTGTTATCTACTACTTACTTCGTAATGTTGTATTCAAAAAACTCGGTAACGCTATAAAAGAGCGACAAGAAAGAATCAAGCAAGGATTGGATGATGCTGAAAAAGCAAAACAGTCACTTCTTGATGCATCGCAAAGAAAAGAAGAACTTATCAAAGAAGCATATCAAAATTCTCAAGAAATCATTGGGAATGCAAAAGAAGAGCGAAATAAAATTGTAGCTCATGCATCTGAAGAAGCAGATAAAGAAGCGGCGAAAATCCGCCAACACGCACTTCATGAGGCTGATATGATTCTTAAAAAAGCTGACGAAGATCTTACAGAGAAAGCAGCTACTCTTGTTTTGTCAGGAGTTGAAAAAGTTCTCAAAGAAAATATGACACAAGGTGTTAATGAAAAATACATTAAATCAATACTCAAATAATCTATGATACGTTCACAAGAATTAGCAGAAGCATTTTTTATATTACTCAAACAAACTGAATCAAAAAAAATTGATTCGGTATTTGAGGCTTTTGTTAGTTACTTGGAAGAAAATAATCTTCTAGCACAACTTGAAACAGTTGTTCGATATCTTGAGTCCTATATACAAAAGGAGAATGATTTTAATACTCTTTTCATAGACACAGCGTTTCCACTTAATGAAGAAATGGTTGAAAAAATCAAAGCTTTTATTAAGGTATCTTCAAAAGTTTCGGTTCAAACTAAAGTTAACCCGAAACTGATTGGTGGATTTAAGGCAACACACCAAGGTGTTGTAACAGATGCAAGTATCGCATACAACTTACAAGTACTAAAAAGTAGATTAACTAAATAATCACAGTAACATATATGAGTAAAATAGAAGGAGTTATTGATAAATTAAAAAAGAAGATCGGAGAATATGAACAAACTGTAGGAACTCATGAAGTTGGAACAGTTGTTTCTGTATCTGATGGTATTGCAAAAATCGGAGGTCTTCGAGGTGTTCAATCATCTGAAATTTTGATGTTTGAAAACGGCGCACAAGGTTTGGCGCTTAACCTAGAGGAAGATACGGTAGGAGCTATTATTCTTGGTGATTCAAAAACAATTCGAGAAGGAGAAATTGTAAAAAGAACTAACGAAATTCTTTCAATCGAAGTGTCTGATGATATTATCGGGAGAATTGTAGATGGCCTTGCAAAGCCAATTGATGGAAAAGCTGAACTCACAAAAACAAAAAAGGTTCTCGTTGAAAAAATTGCACCAGGTGTTATGAGTCGAGAACCAGTGAGTCAACCTGTTCAAACAGGAATTTTGGCGATCGATGCGATGATTCCGGTTGGGCGAGGACAAAGAGAGCTTATTATTGGTGATCGACAAACAGGGAAAACAGCGATTGCAATTGATACTATTTTGAACCAACACGATCAAGACATGATTTGTGTGTATGTTGCTATTGGTCAAAAACAATCAAAGATTGCTCGAATTGTAGGAATTTTGGAATCACGAGGAGCGATGAAATATACAACCGTTGTTTCAGCTTCTGCGGGAGACAGTGCGGCACTTCTGTACTTAGCACCGTATGTTGGAGTTTCAATCGCAGAATATTTCATGGATCAAGGAAAAGACGTTTTGGTAATCTACGACGATCTTTCAAAGCATGCTGTTGCGTATCGAGAAATCTCACTTCTTCTTCGAAGACCGCCAGGGCGAGAAGCGTATCCAGGGGATGTGTTTTATCTTCACTCACGACTTCTTGAACGTGCGTGTCGAAGAAATAAAGAACACGGTGGAGGTTCAATCACAGCTCTTCCTATTATCGAAACACAAGGAGGTGATGTGTCTGGGTATATTCCAACAAACGTAATTTCTATTACAGACGGGCAAATCTTTCTTGAAACAACCTTGTTTAACAAGGGTATTCGACCTGCTGTTAACGTAGGACTTTCAGTGTCTCGTGTTGGAACATCTGCGCAAATAAAATCAATGAAAAAAAATGCTGGGACACTTAAACTTTCTCAAGCTCAATATCGAGAACTTGAAGCATTTTCACAATTTGACTCAGATCTTGATCCTGATACAAAACGAGTAATTGAAAGAGGGAAACGTGTAACGGAAATTTTGAAACAAACAGAATTTAATCCAATTCCTGTAGAAGAACAGGTTGCTATTATCTTTGCTGTAAACGCAGGGTATCTTGACCATGTTGAACTTAAAAAAATAAAGGAAACAGAGAAAGCAATGATTGAGTTTATTAAAAATCATGATACTAATCTTTTGGATTCGTTCAAAAAAGATTGGAATGATGAATTGAAAGACAGGCTCATTGCAGCTCTCGAGGTTTTCAAAAAAAATAGTCAATAATATATGGCAACGGGAAAAGAGATAAAATTAAAAATTCGAACCGTATCCAATATCAAGAAAATTACAAAAACTATGGAAATGGTTTCTGTTTCCAAGATGAAGAAAATGATTAACAGGGCAACGGCTTCAAAAGAGTATGCGGTAAAAGCACTTCAGCTTTTAGCGAACCTTTCGCTTGAGCGTGACATTTCTCATCCACTTCTTGAAACAGGAAAAGGAGAAAAAAATCTTGTTATTGTCTACGCATCAAACAAAGGTCTTTGTGGTGGATTTAATGCAAATGTTTCTAAAAAACTACAAGAGATTACGAAAAATAAGAAGAGAGAATTAGAGGTAATCACTATTGGAAAACAAGCAGAACGCGCAGCAAGAAGGGCAGAATTAAATATCGTTGCAAGTTTTATTGATTTCAATGAAAAAACTGGTTCTGATCAATTTTTCTCACTTCAAAAAACAATTCTTAATCTTTTTGCGACTGGGCAATATCACGAGGTTTGGATGCTCTACACAGAGTTTCAGTCGGCGGTGTCCTATGTTCCGGTAAACTACAAAATCCTACCTCCGGATATCAATAACCTTAAACATTTCTTTTTGGATAAAGAACGTGAAGAGCGCTATGAACATAAACTTAAATCTCTTGAACGATACAAATTCGAACCAAGTGAACAAGAGGTACTTTCAAAGATTATTCCAGAAATTGTTCACGCGTGTTTGTATTATGCTCATCTTGAATCACAGGCAAGCGAACACTCAGCTCGAATGTTTGCAATGAAAAATGCATCAGACAATGCTGGAGGTTTGGTCGACGATCTCACTTTGCAATACAACAAAGCAAGACAAGCGGCAATTACTCAAGAAATTAGTGAAATTGTAGGAGGTGCAGAAGCTCTTAATTAATTTATATTTTATTTATGAAAACAAACGATACACAATTAGATAAAGGACAGATCACCCAAGTTATGGGACCTGTTGTAGATATTCGTTTTGAAGGAGAGCTTCCTGATGTTTTGGAGGCGCTTACAATTTCTCTTTCAAATGGCGAAACTCTCACACTTGAAGTTGCACAACACAAAGGAATGAAAGAAGTTCGAGCCATTTCTATGGGCTCTACAGATGGACTTTTCCGAGGACAAGAAGTTTCTCGAACAGGTGCGCCTATTTCAGTTCCAGTAGGACCTGAAGTTCTTGGGCGAATGTTTGACGTGACTGGTACACCAATCGACGAAAAGAAGACTCCGAAAACAAAAAAGAAATATCCAATTCATAGACAACCGCCAACATTTAAAGAACAAGCAACAAAGGCAGAGGTTCTTGAAACTGGAATTAAGGTTGTTGACCTTATGTGTCCATTCTTGAAAGGAGGAAAGGTTGGACTTTTTGGGGGAGCTGGAGTAGGAAAGACTGTTATTATTCAAGAGTTGATTCACAATATTGCTTCAAATCACGGAGGATACTCAATCTTCGCTGGAGTTGGGGAACGAACTCGAGAAGGTAACGATCTCTACCGAGAAATGGAAGAATCAGGAGTACTCGACAAAACAGCGCTTGTCTTTGGACAAATGAACGAACCACCAGGAGCTCGTGCTCGAGTGGCTTTGTCTGGACTTGCAATGGCGGAATATTTCCGAGACGAAGAAAATCGAGATCTTCTTTTGTTTATTGACAATATCTTTCGGTTTACTCAGGCTGGAGCCGAGATGTCTGCGCTTCTCGGGCGTATGCCTTCTGCGGTAGGTTACCAACCAACACTCGCAACAGAAATGGGAAATCTTCAAGAAAGAATTACTTCAACAGACAAAGGTTCAATTACTTCAGTACAAGCTGTGTATGTACCAGCGGATGACCTTACAGATCCCGCGCCAGCAAATACCTTTGCTCACCTTGACTCAACAGTAGTACTCAACCGATCACTTGCAGAACTTGGAATTTATCCAGCAGTTGATCCACTTGACTCAACTTCTACAGTCCTTGATCCAAATATCATTGGAGAAGAACACTACAAAGTCGCACGAGGAGTGCAACAAATCTTGCAGCGATATAAAGACCTTCAGGACATTATTGCAATTCTCGGAATGGATGAACTTTCAGATGATGATAAGAAGGTTGTTGGACGAGCGCGTCGTGTTCAAAAGTTTCTTTCACAACCCTTCCATGTTGCAGAACAGTTTACTGGGCAAAAAGGATCGTATGTAAAAATTGAAGATACAATCAAAGGCTTTAAGGAATTACTTGAAGGAAAGTATGATTCAATTCCAGAATCAGCATTCTACTTGAAGGGAACAATGGAAGAGGTTATCGAAGCTGGAAAATCAGCATAAATACTATGGCAAAAAATTCAATACAATTTCATATTGTAACTCCAGAAAGAAAAATATTCTCTCAAGAAGTTTTAGAAGTGACAGTCCCAACAACAAATGGGTACGTTACTATTCTTCCAAACCACATTCCAATGGTTTCTATTATTTCTGTGGGGGAACTCCGAGTAAAACTTTCTGATGGGGAAATGCATCCTTTTGCAATTAGTTCAGGTATTCTTGAAGTTCAACCAAGTTCGAAGGTTGTTATTTTAGCTGATCGATCTGAATTTGCTACTGAAATTGATATTTCTCGAGCTGAAGAAGCATATAAACGCGCAGAGGAGGCAATGAAAGTTGCTCATGATGCTGCAGATGTAGACTATGCTCGATTTGAGGCTCTCATGGAAAAAGAACTCAATAGAATCCACGTTGCTAAACGTTGGAAATAAATAAAAACTTCCCACAAGGGAAGTTTTTATTTTTTGAAAATGTAACGTATACTTACAGAGTATGAATACAACAAAAGCAATTATTATTCTTGTGGTTTTTGTAACAGGACTTATCCTTGGTTATAAGCATTTCGTTGTAAATGCACCACAACAAGAAGAGATTATTATGGAGGAAAATTTTATGAATGAGAATGGAGAAATGTATCCAATTGACATGGGAATTGAAATCCCTACAGATCTACCATACTATGACCCAGCTGGAGGAACTATGGAGGCTGGAAAAACACCAGATCAACTTTGTGTGAGTTTCGGTGGAGAGTGGTCAGCTGAATTTTCAGAATGTTTAGGAATAGCTGGAGATGTATGTATGGAAATTGGAGGAAACTGGAACGAATGTGCTTCAGCTTGCCGAAATAACCCAAATGCAGAAATCTGCACGATGCAGTGTGTGCAGGTTTGTGATTTTAAAGGAATTCCACTTGAGGTAATGTAAATTAAAAAAGTTGCGACCTTGTCGCAACTTTTTTCTTTTTTAAGCTTCTAATACAGAGACCTTGATTTTCTTAATAGAGATACCATGTGTTACTGATAAGTGTTTTATAAGAAATAAAGGAATTTCATCTAAGGGTGAATCTTTAAGGAATTTCCCAGCAGTTTTAGGATTTTGGAAGTAAAGATTAGCTGTGTTGATTACTTTTTTTTCCATGATTTCATCGACATCTTTCCAAACTTTGTCTTTGTGTTGGTTGCGAATATTACGGAAAGTATTAAACATTTTTGTTAATAATTCTTTGTTGTCAATATTGCAATCACTAAGACAATTAACAATACCTTTTTTGATTGTTGAAATATTCCTAGGGTCTTTTGCTTTAGCGTAACGTTTTAGATTTGCTTCAAATTCATTGAGAAGTTGTTTATTCATAAAAAAACATTTTAGGGTTTGGATACACTTTAATATAAAATAAAATATTGTCAATATTTTTACATTATTTTGTTTATTATAATAAGAAATATGAAAAAGCTATATCGAAGTGAAAAAAATAAAGTATGGAAAGGAATTATTGGAGGATTTGGTGAATATTTTAATATAGATCCAGTATTACTCAGAATTATTTTTATCTTTTTCGTGCTTGCTACAGGTCTTATCCCTGGAGTTGTTACCTATATAATCGCTTTGTTTATCGTCCCTAAAAAACCAATAGCAGAAGCTGAGGTGGTTAACTAAATTTGACAAAATATAGAAAAGCTTGCATTTTGTGAGATTATAGTATATACTGCCCGGGTATGAAAAACTTTAATCGAGGAGGCGACAGAGGAGGATTTAGAAGCGGTGGAGACCGAGGCGGTTTCCGAGGAGGAAATAGAGGAGGATTCGGTGGTGGAAACCGAGGAGGACGACCAAGTTTTGGTGACAGACCTCAAATGCACAAGACAACTTGTTCAGAATGTGGAAACATGGCGGAAGTTCCATTTAAACCAACAGGAGACAAGCCAGTACTTTGTTCTGATTGTTTCGGGGGTGGAGATCGAGATAATCGTTCTCGAGGAAATGATCGTGGGCGAGATCGAGGGTTTGGAGACAAACCACGAGCTTCTCAATCAAATGGAGGAGCTGATTTCTCAAAACTGAAAGAAGAAATGAATACCCTTAACTCAAAGCTTGATATGCTTATTGGACTTATGAAAAAAGATTCTCAATCTGATGTTGTAACAACTGAAGAAGTGAAAGAATCTCCAAAGAAAGTTGCAAAAAGAGAAAAGCCAAAAGCTGGAGAACTTACAAAAGCTGTTAAAAAAGCAGTAACTTCTGAAAAGAAAGTTGTAAAGAAGACAGTTAAAAAAGTAACTAAGAAGAAATAAATAATAAAAAACCGAAACTCTCAAAAGTTTCGGTTTTTTATTTCCTTTGACTTATTTATAAAAATATGTTACTGTATTTCCATCAACTAATAGAGAGTTTTCATATACCAAGGGTAATGTATGTCACAGATTCTCCATACCGTTGACACATTATTTTTAGGAGATTCTCTATAAGTGAGTTATCTCGCGCAAAATATGCGCATTTTTAATTTATATGAATAAAGAAAAAGCAAAGGGCGGTAAACGTCCTGGTTCTTCTTTTGTTTCGAAAAAGAAATCATCAGGAAAACCTAAAATGGGTAAAATATTTGGAAGTCGTGTTCGATTTAAAGAAGTATCGGGTGGAAACTCATCTCGAAATTCAGAAGACCGAAATCGTCGCGGTGGAAACCGAGGAGGGAATTCTTCTCGAGGACGATCAAGAAAAAAGGCGATTGAAAGAATAGATGTATCTAAATTTATTAAAAAGGCTGATGTGTTTGAAGAACAAAAACCATACGTACCACAACATACTTTTACAGACTTTGGTTTCTCAAAAGTTCTTGAAGATACAATTTTGCGTCGTGGCTTTGTAAACCCGTCACCAATTCAAGATGGAGCTATTCCAGCTTCTTTGAAAGGACAAGATGTTCTTGGTATTGCAAATACTGGAACAGGAAAAACAGCAGCTTTCTTGCTTCCAATTATCGAATCTTTTCTATTAAATAGAAAACAAAAAGCTTTAATTCTTGCACCAACACGAGAGCTTGCTCTTCAGATTGAAAAAGAATTTAGAGCATTTACAACGCGAGAAATGAAACTTTTCAGTGTTTCTCTTGTTGGTGGAGCACCACTCGGGCCACAAAGACGAGAGCTTGAGAGAGGGGTTCAAATTATCATTGGAACTCCGGGGCGTGTACAAGATATGATTCGAAGAAATCTTGTCAATCTACAATCAATCAATCATATTGTTCTCGACGAAGTGGATCAGATGCTTGATATGGGATTTGTGGATGATATTACAACAATTCTTAAAACAGTTCCTCAAGATACTCAGAAGTATTTCTTCTCGGCAACTCTTGAGCCAAGAATCAACAATCTTATTGATGCTTATCTTGAAAACCCGGCTCGTGTCTTACTAAAACAAGGTGACACAGCTCGATATGTAGAACAAAATGTTGTTCGGGTTGAAAAGAGTCAAAACAAAATAGATGTTTTGTGTAATGTGCTTTCTCAAGAGCATGTTTCAAAGACAATCATCTTTGCTGAAACAAAGCGAGATGTACAAAAGCTTCATGAAAATCTTGAAAGTAAAGGATTTAAATCAGGCTCACTTCATGGTGATAAGCGCCATGGGGAACGAGTAAGAATTCTTGAAAACTTTAAGAAAAATGGAATCACTATTCTTGTAGCAACTGACGTTGCGGCAAGAGGTATTGATGTTCCTGATGTGAGTCATGTAATTAACTACGAAGTTCCTAGAAGTTATGACACATATGTCCATAGAATTGGGCGAACAGGACGGGCAAACAAACAAGGTAACGCGCTTACTTTTATTTAAAAAACAAAAACCGCACTTATGAGTGCGGTTTTTGTTTTTGTTTGCTATGCTTATTTTATATGAATAAGACTTTTCGTATACAGAAAAAAGTTTGGATATGGCCAGGAAATATGTCAGCATGGCATTTTGTATATGTCGATGGTAAGGAAAAAAACTATATAGAAAAATATGGAAAGAAAAGTAGAAATGGACTTATTAAAATTGAGGCTGTCATTGGAAAAACAACCTGGCAAACTTCCTTGCTTCCATTTAAAAAAGATAATACTTATTTAATTGCTATCAAAAAGCAGGTGAGAGACCGGGAACAAATTCTTGAAGGGGACATCGTTACAATCAACTTTAAGTTTGCGTTATAATCATGATATAAATATCTATATGAATACTAGTATTAAAATTATTATAATAATTGCAACATTAACTCTCTGTGGTTTAGTCGTTTCTTTTGCTGTGCAAAAAGAACCTATACAAATTTCTGAAGAATTAAATCCCGTATTAAATGTCTCTAATAATCTAGAAACAGGGACGAATAATACTGATATGACTGAAATATTAATTCCTCTTGCGAGTCTTGATAAGCCGGGCGAATTTGGACCTTTTGGATGTGAACAATATATTAATTTCCATAGAGTAAAGGTTCCAAAAACAGACGCTGTCTTGCAGGCGACTTATTCACAATTGTTCTCACTCCCACATGATGCAATTCCTGGTATTGAGGATAAAAATATTATCGCTTCACAAGATAATCTTTCTTTTGAATCAGTAACTCTTGAGAATGGGAAAGTTTCTTTGTACCTATCAGGCTCTGTTATGGGAAATCATTGTGCTGATGAAGTATTCAGACATCAGATACAGCAATCTGCATTTCAGTTTGAAACAGTTCAATCTCTTGAGGTCTACTTAAATAATGAAATATTTGATTGGTGTACACTTTCAGACGCAGACCCTTCAGAGAGTGGTTGTGATATAAATCCTCGCCCTTGGATTGTAAACAAAAACCCAGAATAATTCTGGGTTTTTGTTTTACTCAATTTATTTTTATTGTTACAATGTAAATATGATAGAAACATTACTTCTCGTATCACATGGTGTTAATATAGTTTTTGCAGGATCTCTTGGAATTCTTCTTTTGGCAAAGCATCCTAGTTTAGAAAAAAACTTTGGTTGGGATTCACCATCTCGACAAATGTTTGCAAGTATTTATTTAACTATAACTATCGCAAGTTTGACTGCTGTTTTATTCAGGACATTTCTTGCGGATGTTGCTCTTATTTTGTTTCCGATACAGATTGTTTATGCTTTACTTTGTATATTTACTGTTCAGCAAAAGAGAAACCCTATGATTTGGATACATCTTACATTGTCAGTATTGTTTGGATTTACTTTTTTTTCCTTGTTTAATTTTTAAAATAAAAAAGCCGAAAACATTCGGCTTTTTTCTTACGTTATAACTCTCAACTCACCACACAAATGAGACTCTGATAGCTTGGCCATTGTAAAGTGCGTTCATCTGAGTCTCAGAAATAGGAATAGATCTAGGGCTCAAGGAATTTGACTGATTTGGATCTGACACCATAAGATTAATGGTGTAAACACAATCTTGACGCCAGCTTCCATTTATAAATGCACCCTGAGAACAACTATTGATTTGAGAGAGTAGAACTCCACTAACTGTCATTATTGTTCCTCTATACAATCGATCAGACGAGACTCCAGAATTATTACAAATAGGAACTGGTGTTCCATTGCAGAAATTACTGAAATTTAACTGACTTGATGTAGAGAATACAGAACCATTTGGGTTTGTTGTTGTAACGTACGTAGCACAGCTTGTAAACAAGAATGCTGATAAAAATACAAAGATCAGATTTTTCATGGAAATTTATTTTTATATATTATATAATATATAAATTAATATGTCAATACTTTATTTTTTAACTTATTCATATCTTTTTTAATTAAAATATTGCTATAATTTACATATATGAGACTTGATATTTTTCTCACAGAACATGGTCACGCACCAAGTAGAACAAAGGCTCAGGAAATGATTCTCCGAGGCTTTGTTTTTGTGAATGGAAAAGAACAAAATAAATCTAGTTTTAATATTGAAGAAAAAGACTATGTCGAAGTCAAAGGTGTACTCCCATATGTTTCTCGCGGTGGAGAAAAACTAGTATCCGCACTTGAATATTTTGATATTGACCCTCATGGTTATCATGTTTTAGATATAGGATCTTCTACTGGAGGTTTTACTGATGTTGTTTTACAAAAAGGTGCTGCAACTGTCACGGCTATCGATGTGGGGACAGCACAGTTTGATAGTGAACTTTCAAAAAATCCTAGAGTTTATCTTTTCGAAAAAACAGATATACGAGATTTTTATCCGGAAAAAAAATTTGACCTAATTCTTATAGATCTTTCTTTCATTTCTCAAAAAGAAATTATTCCGCATTTGAAAAGATTTTGTAAAAATGGAACAGAGATTGTAAGTCTTATCAAACCTCAATTTGAAGTAGGTTCTCATAATATCGGAAAGGGGGGTATTGTTGAGAATAAAGATGCGGTTTTGGATATTATAGAGTCTATAAAAATGAATTATGAAAAAGAAGGTTTTACTATTAATCTAGACGTTATTCCATCAGCTCTTAAAGGTGGGGATGGTAATCAGGAATACTTTATTAGTCTTACTTTATAAAAATATAAGTATCATGCTACACTGACTATATGAAAAAAGACTTAAATGCTCATGTTGAACATATTGATTCTAAACTTATTAGTTTCTCTAATAGATTCTCTGTAGGCGCAGCTCAAGTAGGGCTTGCGGTTATTTTTCTGTGGTTCGGTGCACTTAAACTTCTCGGAAAGAGCCCCGTGGACGATTTAATTATTAATCTCAGTAATACTCTTGCTCCGAATCTTGAAGGTGCTTCTTTTGTTGTGGGGATTGGAGTTTTGGAAATTTTGATTGCTTTAACTATTATAGATAGACAGCTTCTGAGATTAGCTATTCTATTTTTGGTGGTTCATCTTATTTTGGTTTCATTACCTCTCTTTGTTCTACCAGAAGTAACCTGGAGTGGTTTTCTTATTCCAACTCTTGAAGGGCAATATATTCTTAAAAATATAATTATTGCAACTTCAGGTATGGTAGTACTTGCAGATTTACAGCATCTAAAAGAGCATTTCGTACCAACAAGATAATAACAAATATATGTCAGGAAAACTTTCAATTGTAGCAACACCAATAGGGAATAGTGAAGATATTACTTTGCGCGCTCTTAGAACTCTCAAGGAGGCAGATTTTGTTGTATGTGAAGATACTAAAACAACAAAAAAAATTTTAACTCTTCATCAAATCCAGACAAAAATGGAAAGTTTCCATACACACTCTGATTCAAAAAAATTGGATTATCTTCTTAATTTATTACAAGAAGGAAAACACCTTGCTTATGTGAGTGATGCGGGAACACCAGGAATATCAGATCCTGGTCCATATTTTGTAAGACAGGTTCAAGAAAGATATCCTGAAGTTACTATTGAAATCATTCCCGGTCCAGATGCTGTTTCAGCAGCCTTGTCTGGTGCTGGGATAATTTTTAAAGAATATATATTTTTGGGCTTTGTTCCGCAGAAAAAAGGAAGGAAAACTTTCCTAGAACAAATTGAAAATAGTGAAATGGTTAATGTTTGCTATGAATCGTCACACAGAATCAAGAAATTTATTTCTGAACTCAATAATGTATTAGAGGAGGGTAGAGAGATCGCTGTTGTGAAAGAGATTACAAAAATTCATGAAAAAGTAATGAGAGGTTCAACAATGGAAGTTTTATCTTTTTTTGAAGCCGATCCAAAACTCGAAAAAGGGGAATTTGTTGTAATTATTGACGCAAAAAAATAAGCACCGGGAATTCGGTGCTTGTTTTTACTTTGAGTTTTAGGTTTAGATTATAAAAATAGGTCTGATAGCAAGACTCCAATGGTTACTATGGCGAAAATTACAATCATTCCTCCATAAGCTTGTGCTTTTTCGTTATGCATAAATGTACGTTGTTAGATTAGAACTAAGTTAATTAAGTATATATTATCATATTAATATTATTTGTCAATAGTACATTTTTCAATAACTCTTTCTCAAAAATCTGCTATAATTCAGTTATGCGTTTAAGAAAATTTCTCATTATCTTAGGTATTTGGGTGGCGATACTACCTCACCTGGGTTTTACTATATCTACAGAAAATGTTCTATTTGCAATTACAGGTTTCTCCGCTATTATTGCAAGCTTCTACCTTGCAGCTCTTGAGGATAAGCATAAAAATAAAAGAGTTATACAAGGTGAACTTCTACAAGATGCTTCTCAAAAAGCAGAAACTCTTTTTGGTCACATGAATCGTGTGAGAAAACAAGCTATTCAAAAAATTACACCAGAAAAAAAACAAATTAAAGAACAGGTAAAAATACCTAAAAAAGAAGAAATTAAGAAAATTATAAATGACAATGAATCTTTTTTATCAGAGAAAAATTTGAATGATGATAATGTTGTTGTAATTGAAGCTGATGACGGTAGACCAAGAATAAAAAAAGCAGTGAGTGATGTTAAGATAAAAACAGATTCAATTGATGATTTAGTATCTTAAGAATCAAGCTATGAATAAATTTGTACCTATAACTTTAGTATTAGTCGTTGGGGGTATTTTTGTTTATCCTTATTTTGATACGGCTAATACTTTTAAAAGTAGGGTTCAAATAGAAAATCAAGAAGCTGAAAATTTCTCTGCTTCTGTAGCCCAAAAAGATTTATCTGAGGATGATTTTAAAGGATTACTTTCTGTTCAATCTGACAATTTCTTCTTCGATGATTCTGGAAATGTGAAATATAATAACACTACACATATCGAGACCCCGGACTCAGTACGGGCTGTATATATGACAAGTTGGGTAGCGGGAAGAAAAGATTTAAGAAAAAATATTCATGAGCAAATTAAAAATAACCCTTCAATAAATGCAGTTGTTATTGATATAAAAGATGACACTGGCAAGATTTCTTTCTCAGTAAACCACCCACTTATTCGCGAGGTTGAATCCTCAGAGAATAGAATTCCAGACATTCGAGAATTTATAGAAGAACTTCATAAAGATAATATTTATGTCATTGGAAGAATTGCTGTTTTTCAAGATCCTCATCTTATTAAGAAATGGCCTGAAGAGGCTGTGAAAACAAAAAGTGACCCTCAGAAAAACTGGGTGGATAGAAAAGGTATAGGTTGGATGAATGTCTCATCTGAGAAAGTGTGGGATTATGCAAATACTATTGCAGAAGAATCATACAAGGTTGGTTTTGATGAAATAAATTTTGACTACATACGATTTCCCTCAGACGGAAACATGCAAGATATTTTATATACTATTGATGAAGGTAAAACAAAACAAGACACATTAGAGGAGTTTTTTAAATACACACAAGATCGTCTTAAACCTCAAGGTATTATTATTTCTGCTGATATTTTTGGAATGACCGCAGTTAATACAGATGATCTTGGGATTGGGCAGGTTTTAGAAAAAACCCTACCTTATTTTGACTATGTATCACCAATGGTATACCCTTCGCATTTTCCAAAGGGTTGGGCTGGGATAGATAATCCAGCAGCAGAACCTTATTTAGTTATACAAAAATCAATGGGAAAAGCTGTTGAGCGCACAAAGGCAATGGGGGGGAATCCTGAAAAATTAAGACCTTGGCTTCAGGATTTTGACCTAGGAGCAGATTACACACCTGAACTTGTAGAAGCTCAGATAACTGCAACATATGACGTAGGTCTTGATTCTTGGCTTATGTGGGACCCTAGAAATACATATACAGTTGAAGCTTTTAAAGAAAAACAAAATTAATTACAATAAATAACCATGCAGAGAAAAAATATTTTTATACTACTTATCATACCAATCACTTTTGTTTTCGGGTTTTTATTTGGAAGCAAAGAACGAGTACAGGCTGACGAATATTGGTTTAATTCAAAATCTTCAAGTATTTCAAGTGAGGATTTTGAATTATTCTGGAAAGCACTTATTGTACTTGATAAAAAACATCCGGATGCAAAAGAAATTTCAAGCGAGGAAAGAGTTTGGGCAGCAATTCAAGGACTTGCTTCAAGTTACGGTGATCCTTATACAACCTTCTTTAACCCTGAAGAAATGGCTAGTTTTGATGAAGACATTAATGGTGAGTTTTCTGGTGTTGGAATGGAAGTTGGTTTAGAAGATGGGTATGTAACAGTTATAGCACCTCTCAAAGATAGTCCAGCAGAAAAAGCTGGAATTAAGGCTGGAGATGTTGTTACAAAAATAAATGATGAATCGACCCTTGATATGACTATTGATCAAGCGGTGGAAAAAATACGCGGACCCAAAGGGGAAATTGTAAGTCTTACAATTGCGAGAAATGGAGAAGGGGAGTTAATCGAATTTGAAATTGTAAGAGATACAATAGAGCTTACAACAATTGAAACTTCTATTTCTCCAGATGATAAAAACATTTTTATCATTTCAATGTATAACTTCAGTGAGGACTCATCTCTTGAATTCAATAATGCTATACAGGAATTCATTAAGAGTGGCAAAAAAAAGTTGATATTAGATTTAAGAAGTAACCCAGGAGGTTACCTCACTTCTGCTGTTGATATTTCAAGTGTCTTTGTACCTCAAGGGAAGGTTGTTGTTACAGAATCTTTTTCAGATTCTTCAGAGAAAGAAGATATTATTTATAGAAGTAAGGGCACAAACTTAAAACTGCCTAAAGATATGAAAATGGTTATTCTTGTAGACAAAGGATCTGCGTCTGCGTCTGAGATTGTCGCTGGAGCTCTTCAAGAATATAAAATTGCAACATTGATTGGAACAGAGACATTTGGCAAGGGAAGTGTACAGGAATATCTCAAGCTTGATAATGATACAGCTATTAAAGTAACTGTTGCAAGATGGCTTACACCTCTTGGTAATTCGATTGAGGAATCAGGGTTGACTCCAGATTACGTCGTAGAGTATGATAGCGAGGCTGAAAAAGATTCTCAAATTCAAACAGCTATTGAAATTTTAAATAAACGATAATACAAAAACTATGAAAGTAATTTTATTGCAGAATGTAAAAAAAGTTGGACAGAAGGGAGAAGTGAAAGAAGTATCTGAGGGTTTTGCTCACAATCACTTGTTTCCCAGAAAATTAGCAAAGCCTGGAACGGTTCAAAATCTCAATGAAGTTGCAAAACTTTCTCAAGATAAAAATAAACATAAACAAAATGTTTTAGGTAAGATACAAGAAAATTTTAATGCTGTACATAATCAAACATTTAATTTTAAATTAAAATCAAATGAGCAAGGTGCTTTATTTGCTAAATTTGAAGAAAAACATCTTATTGAGGAATTACACAAAAAAGGTTTCAAAAATATTGAAAGTAAACATATCTCAATACAAGGTTCCCCAATTAAACACACCGGTGAGTACAGTGTTACCTTAAAAGAAGATAAACTTATTGCAACTTGTACTGTTTCAATACAGCCATTGTAAATTAAAAAACACCCAAAAGGGTGTTTTTTAATTATTTAACATGAACAATATTTTTGATAACAACTTTGCCATCAAATCGTTTATGTCGTTTCTTTAGGAATGATACAACTCCATCTTTAAGGGCAAAAATAGTATGATCTCGTCCAAGACCTGTATTTTCTCCCAAAATGAATTTAGTTCCTCGTTGTCGTACGATGATTCCTCCAGCTCGCACTGATTGACCATCTGCAATTTTAACTCCCAGGAACTTTGGATTTGAATCCGTAAGGTTTTTAGCCGATCCTCCGGCTTTCCTTGTTGCCATATTAGAATAAAGCCCAACTCGTAGGACATGAGAGGTGATTGGGACACCTCAATACGAGTGCGCTGCTACTTATAAGTACTTATGAGCATAGCAGTAAACTATGTCACGAAGGTGATTATAGAACAATCTATTAGACTTTGCAATACCCTTGTTTTTAGGCATAATAAAGGGTAATATGACACACAAGCAAAAAACAATCATCACAATAGCATTTCTTGGAAGTCTTGTTCTGGCTTTTATTCTCGGAAGACTATCTATAATAAGTAAGTCGCAGGAGAACTCAGAAATTAAGATTATAACCTCTCAGGATTTAAAACAAGGAAAACAAAGTGGTGAAAATTATCAACCAGACATACAGATCCGAGCCTCTTCACAAGGTACCAAATATTACTTCCCGTGGTGTAAAAGCACCTTTAATGAAGAAAATACAATTTACTTTAGTTCAGTATCGGAAGCGGTAGAAAAAGGATATGAGCAAGCATCTGGATGTTTACTGGAACCAACAAATTAATTTATTTTATGGATAAAGATACTCTTATAAAAATATTTAAAGTAATACTTTTTGTGCTTCTGGCACCAATAATGGTATTTGGAATGATACTTAGTATTTTTGTTCCAAAATGGCTTGAGCTTTTAGATATTTAAAAACACCCCCTTATAAATTTGAAAGGGGGTGTTTTATATTACTTAAAGTAATTTTTATTATTATCTAAATTATTTTAATAGTAAAAAATAAAAGTAGATAACTCAGAGGTGGCAACATAATCAGCAACTCGACATTTACTTTATTTATTATGAGAATGAAAAAAGGAAGAGAGAAGAGGGTGTCTGGAATTGTATACCAGTCTCTATATTTATAAGTAAAAGAATATATATAATGTCGCACAATATATCTTTTACGACACTATGTACATAATATATAGCTTATATATAGATCTATTAAAATAAGGCTCAAAGGAAGCTTTTAAATGCCCCATAAGCCTCATCTATTCTTATAAACATATATTGATTCATTTTAAATCTCCCCCTTTCCTGTGTCTTTCTCAAAATAACCTTACAGCTTAAGCTAGAAATGGCATCTCCTACAAAAAATATTTTTACAGAAGTAAGATGTATGGAAACCTCAAAAAATTAAAAATATTTTAAGTATACAAAGTCTTATGAAATTATTTTTAAATAAATAGACAACTCATACCAAGATGTAAGTATGGGATTAGTAAATAGATAGTATAAGTAACACCTACTCATCACTAACAATGGATACATAGAAAAGTATTTAATGTCGCACAATATTATGATTTTGAAATTAAAGTTTTCCACATATTAAGTTGCATGGGTTGGTTGATTCAGTATTATTAAAGAGAACGTATACGTGATGCGTGTTGCAAAAGACCCTGTTCGTGCAGGGTCTTTTGCTTTGTCTTTTTTATTCTTTTTTTCTATTTAAACTCTACCCCCTCTCTCTTGAGAATTTCTCTTTTTGAAATTGTCCGAAGTCCATTATACTGCCCAAGAGATCCATCTGATTTAATTACTCTATGGCACGGAATATTTTCATCTTGGTTTTGTTTTAATATAGTCCCAACAACTCTATATGCTTTCGGGCTACCAGCTCTCATTGCAACTTCTTTGTAAGAAAGTGTTGTACCTTCCGGAATACTTTTTACAACTTCCAAAACTTTTTCTTTAAACATATTTTTATTGAACGTTTCCGGGGTTCTGAATTTGCTCTACAAACCCTCCGTTTATAACACCCTGGATAAAAGGTTCCCAAAGCATTTCGATAATAATATTATTCCAAACATGGAGAACCGGACTTGATAAATGATTATCCCAAATATTTGAAACTAAATCTAAGACGAAAGAGAAATTAGTTTGGACTGTCTCATTTGCAATAACATCCTGCTGTAAATCAAATCCAAGTAGAGAAATAAAAATAATAACAATCACAACGGTTATAAAAAACTTCACTAGACCGAAACCTCGAGTTAAATTATTTTGCATATATACAAGTATAATAAATTTATTTAAACATATCAGCAGTTGCTTTTGGAAGATATCCCAGTGGATCAAAATATGTTGATCCAGCAACGATTGGAGTTGTATAATTTTTACCAGGACAACCAGCACTTGGCCATGTTTTTATCTCGACCGCATCTGTTGGTACAATTTTCACGTCTAAATGTGGACCTGTTGAATATCCTGTATTTCCCGAGATCGCAACCAGTGTATCCTTTGTAACTCTTTGACCTTTGGTAGCCTTAAAGCTTGATAAGTGACTATAGATACTCGAAAGTCCGTTATCGTATCGAATCAGCATCCACCCGCCAAAAGAAGCTCTCGGGCAATCTAAATCAGTATTTCCAAAATCAACCACAGTTCCATTTCCCATAGCATAGACATTGTCATTATTTGCCCTAAAATCAACTCCAGTATGTCTTCCACTCCATGTTCCTTTTCTATAGCTATAGAGTTTTACAGAATCAGCTGTTAATCCAAAAGGTTGGGTAATGAGAACGTATTCAAGTGGCCAGTCAAAAATTCCAAATGAAGGCGCTGGATACGAGGACGGATTGAGAACATATTGAAGTTCAGATTCAAGAGTCTGGAGTGAATCTTCAAATTGTTTCTTAAGTGCAATTTTTTCATTGAGTATTTTTTGATACTCACTTTCTTCTGATTTTGTTTCCTTAAGGAGGGTATTTTTTTCTTGTTGTACTTTTTTTACACTTTCTTGCTCAGCACTTTTTTCTTGAACAAGTTTTTCAAAATGATTTTTTTCTTCCTCATGAGTCTTTTTTACGACACCTAAATCTTGAAGTAAGTTTGTGAATTCTTTTATCTGAGAACTGAAAAGATTTTGCATTCGATGATAAGTATTAAGAGCACGGACCATTTCTCCAAGTTCACGTTCTCTTATAATAGAAAATACTATAGGTGTTGTCTCAAGTTCATTCATTGTCTGAATATATTGAGAAATCAGATAAGTATCTCTATCAATCTTTGATTCAAGCTCGTCAATGGTAAGGGATAAATTTTGAATATTTTTTTCTGTATCTTCTATTTTCAAAGAGGTACTTTTAATAGCCGTTTCGATTCTCCTATTTGTAAGATTTAATTCTTTAACAGTTGATTCTAAAGTCTTTCTCTGTCCTGAAACTTCGTTGAGTTGTTTTTGGTATTCTAAAATTTCTTTATCAAGATCCTGTATAACGGTTTGAGAATTTTGTATTTTTGATTGAATTTCTTGTATTTTCTCTGTATCAGCAAAAGAAATACTCGGCATAAGTACAGTAAGAAGAACCATGTATATAAGTATTTTCTTGTTTGTGTAATTCATTACTTTAATTGTACCAGAAAAAAAACAGTCTCTTTCGAGACTGTTTTTAAATTTATATCAACGCCGTTTGGTGTTGAATATTGTACAAATTTTGATATATTTCACATCGACTAAGAAGTTCTTGATGTGTTCCAATATCGATAATTTTTCCCTCATCAAAGACAAAAATTCTGTCTGCATTCACGATTGTTGAAAGTCGGTGTGCAATAATGATCTTTGTTGCAGAAATACTTTCCTTTGCAAGATTATCAATAGCCTCTTGAATTTCTTTTTCTTTTTCAGAATCCAAAGAAGCCGTTGCTTCATCCAGAATCAAAAGTGCTGGCTTTTTGATCAAAGCACGGGCAATCGCGAGACGTTGTCTTTGTCCTCCAGAAAGCTTAACCCCCTGCTCCCCTATTTTGGTATCGAGACCATTCGGGAGTTTTTCAATAAAATCAAGGAGTCCGGCTTGAGTGAGAGCACGTTTGAAGTCTTCTTCTTCCAGTTTTTCTTCCGTTGCAAATGAGAGATTTTCCCGAATGGTAGTATCAAACAACTGCGTGCTTTGTTCTACATATCCAATATGTTGAAGGTACCAAGATGGATGAAGTTTCTTTAAATTATTTCCATCAATCAGAATACTTCCTTTTGTTGGGTCGTAATTTCTTAGAAGGATTTTAATAAAAGTACTTTTTCCAGAACCAGATCTACCAACAACGCCAATTGTTTCTTTTGGTTTTATTTCAAAAGAAACATTATCTAAAATTGCGTCAGAGTTTTCATCGTCAGGATATTTAAAGGAAACTTCTTGAAATTCAATTTTCCCTTCAAAACTCTTAGGTTTCAAAGTTTTTTTAGATATCTTCACAGAAGGTTCTATGTTCATAAAATCTTGAAACTCCTGAATTGCTGGTACATTTGTAGCAAAAACTCTCTGTAGATATTGAATCATATAGAGTTCAGAAAAGAGCATGCCAGCCCAAGAACTTACAACAACAAACATACCTGGACTCATTTGACCAGCTTGTATCTTGAATACAACTGTAATCATTATCGCAGCCGATGAGAAAGCTATCAAAAAAGCACTTACTGACATTTTGTTGAGAAAAGCCATCCAATATTTTTTGGCAGGTTTTTGTTCCTCTAGAAAAAGATCGTCAACATGATTGTAGCCGTATTCTTCTCTTCCGCTGTTTTTAAGAAGTGAAATATTTCTGAGTATTTCAGAAAATCCCTTACTTCTATCTTGTCCTAAGGTTTCAAGCTCTCTAAATTTTGGAATATATTTTCCTGTAATGTTAAGTTTTATCTTAATAATTACAGCTGATGCAATTAAGGCAAACAAACCTATCTGCCAATCTATGACAAACAAAGCAACAAGAAGAGCGAACATTTTCAAAATAAGAGGAAGAAAATTATAAAGCAAGGCTTCAACTAACGTTTTAACTGAGTTTACCCCCTTATTTAAAATTGTATCTTTTACTCCAGAATTTTTATCTATATGTTGCCCAACCGACAAACTAAGCATCTTATCTAGTCCGTACATACTAATGTCTTTTCGAAAATCAAAAAAGAATTTTTGAATATCGAGATAATGCTTAACCATCCAAAGTAATCTTGAAACGATAGCCGTTCCAAATCCAATAAGAACTAGAATGATTGCTTGCTTTACTTGAAAATTATCTTGAAAAAAAGTATCAACAAGACGGCCTGCAATAAGTGGAGAAACAAGAGAAATTGACTCTGTGAGCAGAGTGACGAAAGTCAATAAAGCCAAAGTTTTTTTGTAGGGTCTAGCCTTGAGCCAGATGAAGTATAATAAATCTTTCATAGAACTAGGGTGTTTTTTGGGTTTTGTTTTTTTTGATATTACCATATTTTTATTGTTTAGTCAAAATATTTTGAGTCAGTTTTTTATGAGATTTTTATTATATCACATTATTTTTCAAGGTTTTTCATAGTATTGACAATATTAATATATTATGATATAAATTTATCATAATCAAAACCCAGTTCATTATGAAAACAATCATTCTTTTCCTTTCAGTCCTCATGATCAGCTTCACTTCCCTTGCAGCAAGCCAGACTACCACTCAAAGCTCAAAAAGCTTCGAAACAAGCATTTCTGAGTCAAAACCAGACCCAAGCAAGAAGCGTGCAAAACAGCTCAGAAAAATGCGTGCACAAGCTGCCAAAAACAGCAAACGCTCGGGAGGAGATATGACAAACTTTAATTGTCGCCGTCGCTAAACACCGACGACACAATAAAAAGTCCTGTATTTTTTACAGGACTTTTTTTAATCAGAAAAATACAAAGCACCTTGCTTATGTGCTCATAATAAAATGGACATAAAAAACCGATAGCTCATAACAAGCTACCGGTTTGATTGCTCAAATCACCAAGGGTAACCTGAACCAAAAAAACTAAAATGCCTCAACATCTAAAACAAGACAGTCAAAGGAATCTTGATGGAACACAACAAGCATCAAAGCATTTGGACTTTCTTTGAGTTGCATATACACTTCCTCGTCAGCGTTTTCAAGATGATTTGCCAAGCTTCCTCTTGAAGCAAAATTAATAACATATTCTGCATTTGGAGGAATAGATACTGAATTCATAAAGTCTTCAACATGTTCTTTTCCCTTTTCTTCACGAACATCAAAGCATCCGATAACAAAGACTCCTTTATCTTTGTTAAAATCTTGAAATCTTTTAACATGAGCTTTGATTTGATCAAAATATTTATTCAAAACAGGAATGATTTTTTGAGAGTATCTCTCAAGATTAACTTCAGGGTTATCTGAATAAGGAGCAAATTGTCCACCGACAATTGTTAGGATAGGTGTTTGGGTTTTGATTTGTGAACTCATAAAAGTACGGGTATTTGTTTACATATAAAATACTAAATATTACAATTTTGTCAAAGAATTCTGGGATGTTTGACAGAAACATAAAGAAATACTATAAATAACGCAAATGGTTACTCAAGGTTGGCAAAAGTTATTGGTTAATGCCTTGAGTAAATCGGTTTTTACAGATTGAAGGAAAGGCCGAAGCGAAGCTTCGGCCTTTTTTATTTCCCTCAATTAAACTATAGACTCTCTAGTACGGATTGTATTCTTTGAATTGAAATACTTTTTCCAAGAATACTTGCAACAAAAAATGGATTTGGAGATTTATCTTGTCCGGTAAGAGTATATCGAAGCGGCCAAAGCACATCCCCCTTCCCCACTTCTTCAGCATAAGTCCAAACTAAATTTTTTACAGATTCTTCAGTTTCAAAATCAGAATCTTGTGCATTCTTAAATAATTCCAAAACATGAGAAAGGTGTTTTTTTACATCTTCCAAGGTTGCTTGTTTCCAAATTATTTTTGAAAGATCTGTAATTTTTGGATTTTCAATATAGTATGAAAATTCTCCAGTTTGATGCATTTCAATAATTTCTTTTCCATAAGAAACTCGCTCTACCAAAAGAGGTCTTATTTTAAGATACAATTCATCAGAAATTTCTTGAGGGAGGAATTTTTTGAAATACACATCAAGTTCTTCATTTGAAAGTTTTTTCAAATGTTCTTTGTTGGTCCAGAAAAGTTTTTGAATATTATAAACACTTCCCTTTTTCTGAACTCGATCCAAAGAAAAAGCTTGTACTAATTCTTCTTTGATGAAAATTTCTCGTTCATCTCCTGGATTCCATCCAATCATCGCCATGAAATTAATCAACGCATCGGGCAAAATTCCCATTTCTCGATACTCAGTCACGGGATAGACATTTGGGTCTCTTTTTGACATTTTACCACCTCCTTCGCTTAAAATAAGCGGAATATGAGCATAGAAAGGACGAGTAAAGCCAAGCGCTTCAAGAATCAAAATTTGTCGTGCTGTATTTGAAATATGATCTTGCCCACGAATAACATGTGAGACTTCTGAGAGACCGTCGTCAATTACCACAGTCAGGTGATAGAGTGGTGAATTCATATTTCGTGCAATAACAAAATTACCAAGTTCTTCTGTATTGAAAGTAATATCCCCAAGAATTAAATCATGAAAAGTTACATCAATATTTGGATTTTTAAATCTAATCACTCTTCCACCTTCTTCTCCTGAAGATTCTTCAGCTTCGTATGCATCTCCTGAAGCGATCAGTTTATTGATATGTTCGATATAAATATCTGTGCGGTCACTTTGTCGGTAAAAAGCATCATGCGAGAGTCCGAGCCAAGAAAGCGCCTCAAGCATGTTTTCTTCAAACTCTTTCTTACTTCGTTCCTTATCTGTATCTTCAGAACGTACAATAAATACACCCTCGTTTTGACGAGTAAAGAAATAGTTATATAAAGCTGTTCGAAGTCCTCCAATGTGGAATTTTCCCGTTGGAGAAGGAGCTATTCTTGTGACAATTTTTGACATAAATATAAAAGTTAGTTTTCGTGCTTAAATCCTATAGAAATAAGTTCTGAAGCAATGGTTTTTGCGGCATTTCCATACCGAGAAAGTTCTGTTGCTTTCTTCATATTACTCTGTAATTCGCTGTCGTCAATGATTCTTCGAACTTCTTGAAGAAAGATCTGAGGAGTTAGGTTTTTTTCCTCAATCACAGAAGCTGCTCCAGTTGCACCGTAACTAAAGGCATTTTTTCTTTGATGATCACCATTTGAATCAGTTATTGGTATAACTATTGAGGGAGTTCCCCACCATGCAATTTCTGCAATACTTGAAGCACCTGCTCGACTCACCACAAGAGTTGCCACTCCAGCACACATTCGAAGAGCAAGAGGATTCAAGTATGGGTATGGATGATATTTTTCTTGCAAATCACTTTGGTTTTCCAGAATAACACTTGCGTGCATTTTGATCTCTTCAAAATTCTTCACTCCTGTTTGATGGATAACTTGATACTTCTCCAAGAGATCTGGTAAAACATTCAAGATAGCGTCATTGATAATTTTCGCACCTTGAGATCCTCCCATGATAAAAATAGTTGGGATTGTCGGGTTTAGTTTAAGATATTCATATGCACCTTCACTGATCGGCTTTTGAAGTTCTCGTCTTACAAGATGTCCAACAAGGGCAACTTTTTTTGAATCAAAATATTTTGAAGCTTCTTTAAAAGAAATTGCAATTCTATCTGCATATTTTGCAGTCAGTTTTGTTGTTCGTCCTGGAATTGTATCAGACTCATGAATAATAATTGGAATTCGAAGAACTTTAGCAGCAAGAACAACCGGCACAGCTGCAAAACCTCCTTTACTAAACACAACATCAGGATACAAAACAAAAAGTTTATACAAAGCAACAAAAAATCCAAACCCTGTTTTAAAAATATCACTTATATTTTCCAAAGAAAAATATCTTCGAAGTTTACCTGCTGGAACTTTTGAAAATGATATTTGGTTATCAAAAAGAGCCTTCTCATCATATTTAGTATGAGCAAAGTAATGTATCTCCATTTGAAGAATATTTTTTTGTTCAGCAAGTATTCTGAGTTCTTCAGCAACTGCAATGAGAGGATAAAAATGTCCTCCTGAACCTCCTCCTGTAAGTACTATTTTCATATAAATTAGTTCTGCGACACTTGACGCTTTGAGATATTAAGAATAATTCCAACTGAGAATAAGGCAAAAAGTAATGAAGTTCCTCCATGGCTTATAAATACAAGCGGAACCCCTGTAAGAGGAAACAACCCAGAAATCGAAGCAATATTGAGAAACGATTGAGCTGTGAGGATTATAACAAGTCCTGTCACAAGAAGTCTAGAAAATGTATCCGGACTACGACTTGCAATCCGAAGTCCTCTTAATGCAAAAAGGACATAGAGAAGGATTGTAATAAAAGAACCAACAAAACCAAGCTCTTCACCGATAACTGCGAAGATTGAATCTCCTTGAGGTTCTGGGAGATAGGTAAATTTTTGGATTCCCTGACCAAGTCCTCTTCCCCATACACCCCCCGCACCAATTGCGATTTGAGCCTGATTAAGCTGAAAGGACGCTCCACGAGGATCGTGAGAAGGATCAAGAAAGGTTTGAACTCGTTCTCTAACATAGGGCTTAAAAGCAACTACAAGACTAAACACAAGAACCCCGATAAGCATAAGTCCTGCAATATATTTGTAAGGAATTTTTGCAACAAACATCATTACCATTCCTGTAGACATGAGGAGAATCAAACTTTTTGTATCAGGTTGTTGAACCAAAATAGCAGTAACGATTCCAAAAAGAATAACAAATGGAATGACTATTTTTTTAACATGATCTATATTTTCTTTTGGTTTTATCCACGCAATCCAAGCAGAGAAATATATAATGAAAGCAATTTTAAGAAACTCTACCGGTTGAAAAGAAAGCGGTCCAAAGCTGAGCCAACGTGTCGCACCTCCATGAGAAAATCCAAGACCGGGAACAAACACAAGAGCAATTAAAATAATTCCAGCAATAAACAAATAAAATGCATATTTTCTCCAAAATTCATATGGAATTTTATAAGCAACCCACATTGCAAATGAACCCCCGATCAAACCGAGAGCTATTTGATTGAAAAGAATTCCTGAAAACTTTGCTTGATCTTTTGCGAGAACTCCAAAAGAAGCCGAAAGAAACATAATAAGCCCAAAAACAACCAGAGCAATCACTATGCCCAGAAAAAAAGTATCTATGCTTTTTTCTTTTTTGGTAATTAAAGACATATATTAAAAGAGTGAAATAATAACTCCTGCAACTGCAAAGAAAATAGAAATAATCCAATAACGCATAGTAATTTTTGGTCGTGACCATCCGATTGCTTCAAAGTGGTGGTGGATAGGTGCGACGCGAAACACCTTTCCTTCTGGTCCACGAATCTTCTTTGAAACAATTTGTATAAAAGAAGATAATGAAGTAATCACAAGTGGGAAACCGATAATTGGAAGGAGGAGGACTGAATCTGTAAGAAACGCAACCACAGCAAGAGAAAGCGTCAGCCCAAGCATTCCTGTTTCTCCAAGATAAAATCGTGCCGGTGGAACATTGAACCACAAGAACACAAGAAGTGCAGCGGTAACAACAGCGCAAAATACAGCAAGGTCAATCTGGTTATTAAAATATGAAATCAAACTATATGCAGAAAAAATACTTGCCATCACACCCCCAGCAAGTCCATCAATTCCGTCAATTACTCCAGAAGAAAAAGTTCCCATAGTAACAATGATAAAGACTGGAACGATAAGCCAACCGAATTCAATTCTCCATTCCGAAAAAGGAATTGCGATTGATGTAATTCCAAGTTTTGTAAAAAACCATACACCAAAGATTGTTCCCAAAATAACAATAAGACCAATCATATAGTTTCGCGGTAGTCCATTTACGAAAGTTCCTTGTGGCGCACGAATAGTTAAGAAATCATCAACAAGACCAACAACCCCACCCATGATTAAGGCAATGAAAGGAAGCAATGTTTGATTCTTACTTACGAATTCAAGTTTTGATGTTGTTTCGTTTGGAAAAATAACAAATGCAATAAACATAAGAAAACTTGTGAGAAGAACAGAAGCCCACACAACAATACCACCAACTCTTGGTGTTCTTATTTCTTCTTGTTCGTTAGTTATTTTTTGAAACTCTTTTGAAATTGCATCTGGATGCATCTTTCCTTTTTCATCAAGCACGTGATCCGCTCCGTTTTTTCGAGCTGATCTTTTCCAAAGTTTATATTTATACATCCAATTTGTAAGAATTGGAGTGATCATCATACCAACAAAAAAAGTAACAATAATTGGTAGGAAAAGTTTTATAAGATTAAGACTCATCATATAGTATTTTCTTGATTTGCTAATTCAATAATTTTTTCTACATCTTCAAATCTTCCACCTCGAGAAGAATGAAGTACTGTTACAATATGCGGAACATTTTGTATATTCACAATAATCGAAAGATTTCCTCCTGCGGTGTTTGTGTAGCCTGTTTTCGAGCTAATGATTCCCGGCATACTATGAAGCGCAATGTTCGTATTTTCTGCTGTGTGAATCTTTGTATCTGTCTCAAAACTTATCTTTGCTTCCTTTGTCTGAATAAAGATTTCCGGATACGCTTTGTAAGTCAAATTGAAAAGTTTTGTAATTTCTTCCGCGCTTCCAACCGCACCTGGGATTGTTTCGTTTGTATCAACATCAAGCCCTGAAGCATTTTCGAATGATAGTGTTTCAAAACCAAGTTCCTTTGCTTGTTTTGTCATGTATTCAGGAAGAGAAATTCCATCAGTATATTTCTCAGCCTCTCGTTCGATTGCAAGTGCTGCATCGTTTGATGAAGATACGAGCATGAAGATAAGTAAATCTTTTAAATTCCAAACCTCGCCAACAATCAACCCGTGATCACCTGCGCCTCGCAAATCACTTTCTGCAATAGTTACCTTTGCATCTTCTGGAAAGAGAGAAAGTGCTGTGTATGTTGTCATTATTTTTGTTAATGAAGCAAGTGGAAGAATTTGATTTGCATTTTTTTGATACACTGCTTTTCCTGTTTCCAGATTTTCAATATATGCGACATCAGCTTCAAGAATCGCGTTTTCAAATGAGGAATGTGAGAAAGAAAATGATTCTGTAGCGGATGCTTGCAAAACTTCAGTTTCTTTTGATTTTTGCGGAACTGAAACAATAGAAAATATAATTGCAAGAAATATAATTGCAAGAAATAATCCTCCCTTATTTGATATTGTCGGTGTTGTATCTGACATGTATTATTCTGATTCTTTTTGTTCGCCTAATAAATTCTCAACTTTTTCTTCAAGAAGTTTTTTAATTCTTTCAAAATCAGGAAGATCTTTTGTTTCTGAAACTCCAAGATATGCAAGAAGTTCATGACTACCAGTATAGATAAAAGTTCGCGCGTCACTCGGGTGAGGTTTTCGAAGTATCAGCCCTCGCATAAGAAGGTTTCTTAAAATAAAACTTGAGTTTACACCTCGAATAAAATCAATATCTCCTCGAGTTACATTATCTTTATAGAGGATGATTGAAAGTGTTTCAAGAGCTGGCTTTGTAAGTTCTTTTGTCAGTTCGTCTTTTCGGATTTTTTCAATCACAGAGTGGGATTCTGGATGTGTTACAAGTTGAACTTCCCCATCGTGAATCACAAGCGAAAGACCTGTTGAACTGATTTCTTGTTTGAGTTCTTGCACAAGAGATTCAATGATGCTTATTTCAACTTCAAACAAACTTGCAAGACGCTTGAAAGAAACAGGTTCTGCAAGATAGAACAAAACTGCTTGAATATTTTGTTTTGTTGCAGAAATATTTGATTGTGTTGTTTGTTGTTCTTCCATATTTAGTCTTGATAATTTTCGTTATTAAAACCTTGTTCAATTTCAATATCTCCATGTCTTTCTCCTTGGTCTGCTTGTACAATTCCTTGTCGCACCAATTCAAGAAGCGCTAGAAAACTTACAATCACATGAACTTTCTTTCCTTGATCTGTTTCTTTGTGTGAAGCATCAGAAAACTGATTAAATGACATTTTCATTGATCTTTGAATTCTATCCGTAAGAGAAGAAATCATATCTTCAAGAGAAATAACCTTTTCAATATAAACCTCCGGTTTTTTACTTTGAGGTTCTGGAATCGCTCGGAGAATGTCGAGAATATTGTCATGAAGTGAATCTCTTGTGATTTGTGTATCTGGACTGAAAATGACTTCTTTAAGAGGTTTTGCAGTTCTTCCATATGAAGGATATTTCAAAAACAAAGGGCCAATATGTACCTGCGAAGCTTCTTGAATTGTTTTGTAAAAGAAAAGACGAAGCTCGAGTTTTTTGATATCTTCTTCTTCGTCTTGCGTGAGCTCAAGTGTTGGGAGAAGTGATTTTGATTTAATCAAAAGAAGCGTCGAAGCAACAGCGATGAACGAGGCTCTTGAGTGAATTGAAAGAGAAGCACCTCTTTTGATGTAATCAATATATTCATCCGCAACACTTGCAAGAGAGATATCGTTTATGAAAAGTTTTCTTTTTTGAATCAAGTGCAAAAGCAAAGGAAGCGGTCCTTCAAAAACCTCTGTTTTAATGCTAAACACTTCTGTTTCCATGATTCCATTGTACCCTATTTTAAGCATTTCCCTATATATCTTCTTTCCACACAAAGATATATTGCTATTGAATATTTTCTGAAAATTACTTATAATATGTTTCTAATAAAAGTTCATTTCATATAAACCATCAAAACCAACCGCCCATGACCGATACAGCACAAGAAGGTGGATCAACACCTAAAAAAGATCAAGCAAAAGAACCATTTACATTAGACTCAGGCGGAGGTCCAAAAGAAGGCGCTTTCGCCGGACAAGGACATCTCAAAGATAGCCAGGGACTTCCATCAGGAGCTTGGGAAAATACCAAGAAATAAAAATCAAAGACCGCGACGAAGTCGCGGTCTTTTTATTACCTCAAGAAAAGACTTGAAAAAAATAAAATATGGGTTATATTGTATCCCTAAATAAAAGTTATTTAAAAAATGGAAAAAAGCACAGAACTTTTAGAGAAGCCGAAAGAAAAAGAACAAAACACCCAGGGTCAGCAAGTGAACCAAGGAGATCGAGGTCAATCCCCCGAAAAAAACACCCAAACAACTTACCCGAGATTTTCCGGGTTTGATGGTTTTTAGAAAAGTTTTGTGAAAGCCCGTAAGTATATCTTACGGGCTTTTTGTATGATTTTCACAAAAAGAAAAACCCCGCAGACGTTTCCGCGAGGTTTTTTAACCAAACAAAAAAGTCAAAATAAAAACCTACCAGGCGTTCCCGGTAGGTTTTCTTTGAAAACAATTAAACTATCTAATATCTCTCTTTAGAGACTTACTTAATAAGTATATTAATACACTTATTTAATTAAGTCAACCTTTATTGAGAGTTCTCGAAGCTGAGCGTTTCCAATCTCACTTGGTGCATCCATCATGATATCTTTTCCATCTCGAGTCTTTGGAAAGGCGATCACTTCTCGGATATTTGGCTCGTTTTGAAGAATCATCATAAGTCGGTCAAATCCCCAAGCAATTCCTCCGTGTGGCGGAGTTCCAGAAGCAAAAGCGCGAAGCATGTGTCCAAAGTTTGCGTCAATTTTCTCGTCAGCGTGTCCAAGAATCTGAAGAATTGTTCGCAAGATTTTTGGATCGTGTGCTCGGATTGAACCTCCTCCGATTTCAAATCCATTCAAAGTGATGTCATATTGAGCAGCAAGAATTTCTCCAATATTTTCTTTATTCATCAAGTTTTCAATATGTTCTGGCTTGCAGAGTGAAAATGGATTGTGAGTAAAAGTCCATTCACCTTGTGCTTGTGGGTCGTCTGAAGTTGCAGTTTTTTCAAAGAAAGGAAAATCTACAATCCAGAGAAACGCCAAAAGGTTTGGATCATTTTTGTCTTCTCGAATATCTGGTCGATCACTTCCATAATTTTCCATCGCATCTTTGTATGACATTCGTGGAAAAGGAATTTGTTGGATTTTCTTTTCAGGATACAAAGTTTGTACAACCTTAATCAAAAGTTCTTCATTGATTCGCATGATATCTTCTTCTGTCGCAAAAGACATTTCGAAGTCCATTTGAGTAAATTCTGGTTGTCGGTCCCCTCGCCCGTCTTCATCTCGCATACATCGTGCAAACTGGAAATATCGTTCCATTCCAGAAGACATGAGAAGCTGTTTGTACTGTTGCGGCGACTGCGGAAGCGCAAAAAACTTTCCTGGGTTTGTTCGTGAAGGAACCACGAAGTCTCGTGCTCCTTCTGGAGTACTTTTTGTAAAGATTGGAGTTTCGATTTCTGTGAAGCCTTGTTCGTACAAAGCATTTCGCACAAGCTGCGCTACTTTTCCTCGCATTCGAAGGTTTGCTTGCATTCGGTCTGTTCGCAAGTCCACATATCGGTCTCGCAAACGTACTTCTTCGTTGATATCAATTGAGTTGTTTTCCGAAACTTCAATAGCAGGAGTTTCCGCAGTATTCAAAACCTTAATCCCTGTGATTTCAAGTTCGATATCTCCGTTCAATATTCCTTCCTTTACCATCTTGTCTGGTCGCTTGTTTACGATTCCTTTCACTTCCACCACAAATTCTGGTCGCAATGTTTTTGCAACTTCCAAAACTTCTGGTTTTCCAAATACAACTCCTTGTACCTTTCCACTCATGTCACGAAAATCAAAGAAAGCCATCTTTCCCTGATCTCGCGCAATATGCACCCAAGACATGATAGTTACCTCACTTCCAATATGTTGTTGTAAATCTTTAATTAATGTTCGCATAAAATAGGTTTTAGGTTTTAGATTTCAAACTATCATTTTTATCTGATAAATAATTTGCTATTTTTTTGTGAGGAATCACTATAATTCTAACTAAAATATTGATTAAAAGTTCTTTATTATCTTTTGACTTATTTTTGATTAATACATAATCAAAATTATTTTGATTATGTATTATTTGTCCTAAATTATCTATATCACTTTTACCAATAGAGTAATGTAAAGTGTGACTCATATTATTTCTAATTGAATTTAACACAGACAAGGAACGATATTCCCAATCATCAAAAATCTTTTTACTCCTTAGGTCGTCAATTTTTCTTTTAAAACCATAATAAGGATCGGATAATTTTTTATAAGAATATTGAAAATTAATCAATACTAAATCATTTAGATAATATTCTGCAAGTAAGTGAGATTTAAGAATTAGCATTTCTAGATTCTCAATTCCTTTTAATTGACCTGTCACTTCTGAAGCAAAATCATCTAGATGCTTTTGAAGCCAATTTTCTTCAACTTGGTTTTTGTTTTCTTCCATAAAAATACCCCACAAAGACTAATAAAGAATAAAATTCTTTGTTTTTGCGTCATCACTCGGAAATAAAATTATTTCATATTTTATTTCTCTCGTAACTAGCAAAAATAAATCTTTGCGAGGACGATTTTTTGGACCGCGGTGCCACCTCACATTCCCCAGCGAGCGCTAGGACACTTTTATACAATTTGGAGTCTCCACCCTTGTCATTGGGTTTCTTTGACCCTTTCATTATACATGTTTTTCATACTTTTTCCATAGATTGACAAAAAGTCAAAATACTCTATTATACAGCCGAACCCTAAAATTTATTTTTAATTTATGTACCCTACAATTGAAAAGTTTTTACCTAAAAAAGACAGAGAGATCTTTAAACTCAAGGGGAAATTTACTAAAATTTCACATCAATCATCATGGAGAAGTCTTGTTGTGGGAAAAGTTACCACCTACCATTTTGAGATTGAACCTCATCAAATTCCTCAAAAGAAATTTACAGGGATCCGAGGACGAGAGATTCCATTTCCAACAACAATTGAAGTTGAGAAACCAAAAGGTTCTCGATTTCAAAAACAAGTTGGAGAGATTTCTGAAATCACTGTTGAGTATTCATCAAAAAATGACCAGTATTTTTTTGGACAAAAAGCTTTCAGTATTTCAATTGATGGAGTTTTAGAAACTTCTGTTGATTAAAAGAAATTAAAAGAGTCGCACGAAGTGCGACTCTTTTTTCTTTTTCTATTTCAAAAAACTATCAAACTTCACAGCGTGGCAAGTATACCCTTCTGGATAATGTTGCAAGTAGTCTTGATGTTCTTCTTCTGCTGGCCAGAAAGTTTGAAACTCTTCGAGTGTTGTTACAACAGGATCTTTCCAAACACCACTTGTGTCTACGAGTTTGATAAACTCCTCCGCCTCTTTTTTCTCTGCTTCGTTTTGATAAAAGATAACAGAACGATATGAGGTACCAATATCATTTCCCTGTCTGTTTTTTGTGGTTGGGTTGTGAATACGAAAAAAGAAATCCAAAAGATGTTTGAAATCTGTGAGGTTTGGATCATAAACAACCTTCAGAGTTTCAGCGTGACCTTCATGATTTCTGTAGGTTGGGTTTTCGTTTTGACCTCCACAGTATCCTGTTTCAGTATCCAAAATACCTTTCTCTTTTCGAAAGAGTTCTTCCATTCCCCAAAAACATCCACCACCAAGATATATTGTTTGTGTGTTCATATGCTTTAAGAATACCATAAAACAAAAACCCCGTTGTCGGGGCTTTTTGTTTTATGCATGTTTTTTTCGATTCCAAAATATCCAGAAAAATGCACCTGTAGCAAGGAAAGAAAATCCTTGAATCAAATTTCTCTTCAGATTGTTTTCTTGCATTGTTATCTCTTGTGCTGTTCGCTTTGCAATACAATCTTGCTTTGCCTCTTCATCCAGCTGTATATCTTTTCCTAGAGATTGGTCAAATTTATACATACAACCATCTTCGACATATGAAAGATCTGGCTCGATGATAAAGTATTCTAAAGTAGAACCAATAGTCATGACACCTCCAATTGCTACAAACAATACCCCAATCAAGAGTCCCGCTGTTGGGACGATTTTTTTAATCCATTCCATAATATTTGACAAAAAATATTTTATAAGTATAATTTTTTTCGATAGTACGCGAGTATCTGAGCTCGCAAACTGGTTATTTAATTTTTCAAGTTTAATGAAAACCTTTCCGAAACGTCGGGAAGGTTTTTATTTTGCTTTAAATGTAGCTCGAACTGTTACCATGATTTCTTTTTCTGGTGTTGAAGTGTCATATGAACCATAGTCTGAAACTTCGAGTGAATTTGGTGCGAGCACCTGCACTACACCACTTGATGCAGAGAGAAGTTTTCCAACTCGTCCACCTGCTCCTTTTGCGATTTCCACTGCTCGTCTTTTCGCATCTTTTACAGCTTCTGCAGTGAGATCGATTCGAGCTTGTGCAAGTTCTCCGTAGTAGTATTGAACACCAAAACTTTGGTACAACACCCCACTATTAATAAGTGAACCTGAATCATTTGCAACTTTTGCAGCCTTGTCGATATCGTTTGTGTCAATTCGAACTTCTTGCCGAAGATCATATCGCTTTGGTTGGTTTTGTGCCCCCTCATAATAATCATATCTTTCGTTAAGAGATACTGGGAGAATTTCAAATTCTTCTTCTGTGAGTCCATTCTTAATGAAGAATTCTCGAACTTTTGCTTCGTCATTTTTCATTGCAGTGTAACCGCTCGCAAGCGCGTTTTCTGAAACTGTTCGAGAGAAAGATGCATTAATTTTTGCAGTGTCTGACATAACAGTCATTTTTGCAGAACCTGTTGAGGAAAGAGTATCATTTCCTGCACGAATTTTTGAGATAAAAACTCCACCAATAAGAGAACCTACAATGAAAGCAACAGACAAAACAAGAGCTGGAGCAACAAAGGGTTTTTCAAAAATATTTTTAAACATAGAGTATATATAACTAGATTATCTGTTAATGACTTCATTATACAGTAAAACCATTTTTTATTGAAATATGATATTCTATAGTGAAATGACTGAAGAAAAGAAGACAATTAAAGAAAGGCTCGTGCTCGCATCTCAATCAAAATACGGCGCCTTTATTCTATATTTTGTTTCGTGTATCGAATCAATCTTTTTCCCTATTCCGCCGGATTTTCTCATGATTCCAATGGTTGTCAGTAAGCCATCTTCGTGGAAAAAACTAGCACTCTGGGTAACTATATTTTCAATAGTTGGAGCCTTCATTGGATATTTGATTGGTTCAGTTTTTTTTGATACTGCTGGACAATGGATCATGAATACCTATTCACTCCAAGATGAATTTCAAACCGTTCAAAATTTTTATCAACAAAATGCATTTTGGAGTATCATCGTTGCAGGATTCACACCAATTCCCTACAAGGTATTCACCATTACTTCAGGAATGTTTGATGTAAATCTTTTTATATTTTTTATTGCAAGTATTATTGGACGAGGAGCTCGATTTTTCTTGGTTGGATATCTTGCAAGCGTTGGAGGAAACCAAGCTTTTTGGTCATATCTCAAAAAACTTAAACTTTCAACTTGGATTATAATTGCAATTGTTTCTCTCTTTTTTGGATACTGGTTTTTGATCAAATAAAAAAGCCGCGACGAAGTCGCGGCTTTTCACAATACAACAAACATTACAGGTTTAAACAGAAACGGCAGATTTTGAGCCTTTCTTTACAGTTCTTCTGTGTACTTTCCCTGAAAGATCTTGAACGTCTTTTGGCTTGTTAGCCACATATTCAATTCTTCCATTAAAAATATCCAAAACCTCTTTTTTCTTTGCGGGAAATCGATCCAAGAATTCTTCGCTCAGGATTTTCTTTCTTTTGGAAATACTTTTCGGTGAATCTGGATCTGAGAAATAAATATTCCATTTGTTTTTTTCAGATCGCTGGAGAATCATATATTCACCACTGTCAGTTCTTGGATGTTTAAGCAAAACATTCACAAGGAAGCCCGTAACGGTTTCAACACGATCTTTCATTCCATCCCATTTTTTGAAATAGATTCCAAACACTCTTTTGTGTTTATATATGGTCTTTACCTGAACGGTAACCTGACCATGTTGAGTGAACGTTTTTGTTTCTTTGTTGAACCTTGGAATAACTTCAAGAAAATAACCAGACATGAAAGGTTTTCGAAATACTGGACAACCATCACCCTCTTCTTGTCTTTTTCTTGTAGGTTTTGAAATTTTCATTGATCTTCGTTCAAGAGCAAGCTCTTTTGGATAAACAAGTTCGAAGCCTAATCTTTTTAAAAAATCTGAAAGGTCGATAAACATATCATGTTGTTTATCAGATGAAAGTTGCAATAATGATTGACTCATTGTTTGTATTGGTTTTTGGTTTGTACTTTATTTTTCTCTTGAAAATTACCACAAACAAAAAGAAAAAGCCAGCGTTTCGCTGGCTTTTGGATCAAGAAGAAAAATTATTTTTTATCAAACTTTAATAGTTCTTTTTTGCAATCACGAAGATGACTTTCGTAAGCGAGAAGGTTGACATTGTGAGGCCCAGCACCTTTTTTCTTCTCAATCTCAATGAGTGCTTCATAGGTATTAATTTTTCTTTCTAGGGATTTCTTTTCCCATTTTTCTTTTAAATTTTTAAGCATAGGACTATAGGGTTTGACCGTACATTAACACACTTTGCTTTAAATGTAAATATAAAGCAGCGGGACTAAAGTCCCGCTGCTTTTCGTACTTCTTTCATCATTGGTTCCACCTTTTTTCGAGCTTGCTTTGCCCCTTTCACAAGAATCGCTTCTACTTTTTTAGGATGCCTTTGAAAATATTCATATTTCTCTCTCATTGGTTTGAAATATTCCAATACTTTTCGAAGAAGCTCTTTCTTTGCATCTCCGTAGCCCATTCCTCCCTTTTCCAAAGAGCTTCGCATCTGTTCTTTTTCTTCTTGAGTTGCGACCAATTTGTAGATTTGATAAATCACAACCTCTTCAGGGTTTTTTGGATCCGCTGGAGCTTTTGAATCTGTCACAATCGACATCACTGCTTTTGAAATTTCTTCATCTGTTCCAAAAAGTGGAATCACATTGTTGTAACTCTTTGACATTTTTTGACCGTCAATTCCTGGAACTGTTTCAACTTCTTCAACAATCAATTCTTGTGGTTCTTTGAAAATATTCACCTCGTATGTTCGATTGAATTTTTGTCCAATCTCTCGAGCCATTTCAACATGTTGCTTTTGATCTTTTCCTACCGGAACAACATCTGCGTTGTACATGAGAATATCAGCGGCCATGAGAAGTGGGTATGTAAATGTACCAACAGAAATTTCCTTACTTTTTGCTTCGGCATCTTTGAAGGCGTGAGCACGCATGAGATATGGCATGGTGGTTTGAGAAGAAAAAATCCAGCAAAGCTCAGCGAGTTCCGGAAAGGCTGACTGCTTAAACAAAACTGTTTTCTTTGGATTGAGTCCAATTGCAAGATATGCACAGATGAGGTCAAAAGATGATTTCTCCATCCCCTCTTTTTCTTGCATTGAATTTAAAGCATGGTAGTTTGCCAAAAAAACATATGATTCATATGTTCCAGAATTTTGAAGATCCACAAACTGCTTCATTGCCCCGAAATAGTTTCCAAGATGGAGACGTCCTGTTGGTTTTACCCCTGAAAGTAAGGTTTTCTTTGTCATATAAATATTGTATCAAAAATGAAAGAATAAAAAAACCAGCCCACGTTTGAGCTGGTTCTTGGTTGCAAATTTTCCCTTGCAGAAAATTTACTCTTTGTTCTAGAGATATTATACACCTAAAACATTTCCACTCTTTCCACACAGATCTGTCTAGTCTTTTCAAACCAAGCCCTGTGCTAAAATACAAACACTATGGCAGACAAAAAATCAATGCGAATTCCACCACAAAACCTTGATGCGGAGAAGGCGCTTCTTGGAGCGCTTATGCTCCGAAAAGAAGCAATCTACGATATCGAAGATTTGGTAGGTCCAGATACTTTTTATAGTGAAAAGCATCGAATTATTTTTCAGGCAATTATCAAACTTCACACAAAAAGTGAACCGGTAGATCTTTTGTCTCTTTCGACAAAACTCGAAGAACTTGGGCAACTTGACCAGATCGGTGGACGAAGTTACCTTGCAGACCTTGCGGAATCCGTACCAGCATCAACAAATGCAAAACACTACGCAAAACTTCTTGAGAAAAAAGAAATTCAAAGAAAACTTATTGACGCTGGTGAATTTGTTTCTGAGCTTGGTTTTTCTGAAGGAGAAGATGAAATTCAAGACGTGCTCGACAAGGCTGAGAAGAAAATCTTTGGTGTAACGAATGTTCCTCGTGGACAAAAGTTTATCAGTATCAAGCATTCTCTCGAAGAGACGTGGGCACAAATTGAAAAACTTCAAGATTCCGAAGGAGAACTTCGAGGAGTTCCAAGTGGATACCCAGCACTCGACAATATGCTTGCTGGATTCCAAAAATCAGACCTTATCATTCTCGCAGCTCGTCCTTCTGTGGGAAAGACAACTCTTGCGCTTGATATCGCTCGAAATGCTGCGGTAAAGCATGGAATTTCTGTGGGAATTTTCTCTTTGGAAATGAGTGCAGGACAACTTACTCAACGTATGCTTTCTGCACACTCAAAAGTTGATGCATGGAAACTTCGAACAGGAAAACTTTCTGCAGAACAAGAATTTCAAGCACTTTCAGAAGCTCTTCATGAACTTTCAAAAGCTCCAATCTATATTGATGATCAGGCTGGAAATAATATTACAAAAATGAAAGCTGCAGCTCGAAGACTCAAAAGTGAACATGACTTGGGGCTTATCATGATTGACTATCTCCAACTCATGACAACAAACAAAAACTACGACAACATGGTAAACCAGGTAACGGAAATCTCTCGATCTCTCAAAGGACTTGCTCGTGAACTTGATGTACCAGTAATTGCCCTTTCACAGCTTTCTCGAGCTGTGGAAAGTCGTGGAGGAAAACCTCGTCTTTCTGACCTTCGAGATTCTGGATCAATCGAACAAGACGCCGATGTGGTAATGTTTATTCACCGAGAAGACCGAGCAGGAACACGAAGTGAAAATGAAAGTACAGGTATAGCAGAAATCTTGATTGAAAAACACCGAAATGGTCCTGTTGGAAAAGTTGATTTGTATTTCGATCAAAAGACGAGTTCATTTCTTTCTATCGACAAAAACACACATCTCACTGGCCCAGCACCAAGTGATGATGGATTTGGAGGATTTTAAATATGACAGATCTCGAAAAACTTACAGAGCTATTTAAACAATTTCCTGGAATTGGCGAACGACAAGCCAAGCGTTTTGTCTATTTCCTTCTCCGAAAAAGTCCGAGGTATCGTGAAGAACTTTCTGATGCAATCAAAACAATCACTTCAAATATCAGACAGTGCCCTGAGAGTTTTCAATATTTTTCTCCGAAGATGAAAGACCAAATACTTTCCCCTATTATTCTCGACACTTCTCGAGACAAAGGAAAACTTGTAGTGGTTGAACGAGATTCCGACCTTGAAGCAATCGAACGTAGTGGAGCCTTTGATGGACACTACTTTGTTCTCGGTGGAAGCATCCCTATTCTTGAAAAGGAACCAAACAAAGCAGTGAGACTTCATGAGCTCTTAGCACAAGTTTCAAAACGCCTCCAAAATAAATCTCTTCGAGAAGTCATTTTGGCATTTTCACTCACACCCCAAGGCGAACACACGGAAGATATTGTAAAGCAAGCACTTCTCGCACTCACAAACGGTTCAGTAAAAATTTCTGTTCTTGGACGAGGACTTTCAACTGGGTCTGAACTTGAATATACAGACAAGATGACGCTTGGAAACGCATTTGAAAATAGACATTAAAAAAACCGCCTCATAAAGGCGGTTTTCCCGTAAGGGTGATTTTCTTTTCAACAACAATTTGAAAATACACTGAATCAAAAGATAGATCAGATGAAAAATATTTTGAAGCATCAAAAGTATTAATAATAGTATCGTCAGATACTCTATTAAGATAATTTGTTTGAAAATAATCATCCATGATTTTTTCGTTTGCATCTTTTAAAGAAATTTCAAATTCACTACGCTTCCAAGGATTGTACCATTTTGAATATTTAATATTTCCGACAATGGTCAATTTGTACATAATTGGTTTGTCCTGTACATCAAAATAAGATTTTGTATCTTCAACTTTTACAGGTTTTGGACTAAATGGTGTAGTTTGAAAAAAAACTACACAAAATATTATAAGTAACACAACTAACGCCACGGCGACTGGGACTATTTTCTGAACTATTTTTTGAATCATGATTATTAAGTTTTTGGTTTAGTACTTTTGTTCAGAAGACACTTTAGCAGAAATACGCGTAAATAAAAAGACCCACTTTGTGGGTCTTTTTATTTACGCAATCTTTGTGATTTTTACTTTCACAAAATCTTGTCGGTGTCCTCGTCGAATGAAAGTTCGACTCTTTGACTTGTATCGTACAGCGAGAACTTTCTTTTCTCGTCCGATTTCTAGAATTTCAGCAGATACCTTTGCTCCAGCAACAGTTGGTTTTCCAAGAGTTGTTGATGATCCGTTGTCCTTCAATAGTACTTCGTCAAAAGTGAGAGAATCCCCTACCTTTGCGCCACTTGAAAGTTTAGCGATTTTAATCACAGAACCTTCAGATACTTTATATTGTTTTCCACCAGTTTTTATAACTGCAAATTCACTGTTTGACATAACAGACACTATTCTACCTATTTTTTTAAATAATGCAAGCTCGAAAAAAGCCTAGAATTTTCTTTATTTTACGGTACAATAAACCCATATGCTGAAAATCTATAATACCCTCACAAAACAAATAGAGGAATTTAAACCTATCAAACCAGGCCATGTTGGAATGTATTCTTGTGGACCAACAGTATACAACCTCCCTCACATTGGAAACTACAGAGCCTTTTTGTTCAATGATATTCTCAAAAGAAGCCTTGGCTTTTTAGGATACAAAGTAAATCATATTATGAACATTACTGACGTGGACGACAAAACAATCCGCGATTCACAAAAAGAAGGGAAAACTCTCAAAGAATTTACAGAATTCTATACAAAAGAATTCAACCGAGAATTGGAACTTCTTCATATTCTTCCTCCAACACAAGAAGTTCTTGCAACAGACCACATCCAAGAAATGATTGATATGATCGAACTTCTCAAGGCAAAAGGTTTTGCATACGAAGGAGAAGATGGCTCAACATATTTTTCTATTTCAAAGTTTAAAGAATACGGAGCATTGTCTGGAGTCGACCTTGAAAAAAGTAATCAAACCTTGAGTCGGATTGTTTCAGATGAATACGACAAAGACAATCCTCAAGATTTTGCACTTTGGAAAACTTGGACAAGTGAAGATGGAGAAAATTACTGGGACGGAAGTCTCGGTCGTGGACGACCAGGTTGGCATATTGAATGTTCGGCAATGTCCACAAAATATCTCGGGAATCATTTTGATATTCACACAGGTGGAATCGACCTCACTTTCCCCCACCACGAAAACGAAATTGCACAGTCTGTATGTGCTCACGGAGAACCATTTGTAAACTTCTGGCTTCACAATGAACACATTTTGATTAATGGAGAAAAAATGTCGAAGTCAAAAGGAAATCAATTTACTCTTTTTGATATTATTCAAAAAGGATATGACCCGCTTGATCTTCGCTATTTTGTTCTCGGTGCTCATTACCGAACAAAAATAAATCTCACTTGGGAATCACTGGACGCTGCTCGAAACGCAAGAATCAAACTCACTCGTTTTGTGCAAGACACTGAACAAACAGGAGAAGTTATTGAGAAGTATGTCGAGAATTTTAAAGAAGCACTTGAACATGATCTCAACACCTCAGAAGCTCTCGCAGTAGTTTGGGAAATGATAAAAGATAGTACTTTTTCAAAAGAAGACAAAAAAGAGACACTTCTTGTACTTGATTCAGTACTTGGTTTTGGTTTTTCAAAGATATCAAAAATATCTCTTCCGGAAGATATCACAAATCTGATTCAAAAACGAGACGAAGCAAGAGCTCAAAAAGACTTTGAAACAAGTGACGAAATCCGCGCAAAACTCGAAAGTCTTGGTTATGATGTTCTTGATACTCAAGAAGGAACAAAGGTGTATAAAAATTAAATTGCGTAATATAGGCCGACGTGCTATGATGTGAATGTCAAAACACTTGTGGCTTGTGGAGTCTAAATCTAGAGGTTTGAGTTGTTTTGAGTTATAAGGTTAATTGTAAAACAACAATGGCACAAGGTGTAATCAAACGTCTAAACGACAAAGGATTCGGTTTCATCTCTGTTGAAGGAGAAGCAAAAGATTATTTCTTCCACGCTTCAGAACTTCAAGATGTTGCTTTCAACGATCTTCGAGAAGGAGATGCGGTTGAATTCACAGCAGCAAACGGAGAAAAAGGACCACAAGCTCAACAAGTTTCTCGAGCATAATCCTAAAAGAAAAAACGAACGAAAGTTCGTTTTTTCTTTTTGTCTTTTGTGGTACAGTAGCTTCAAATTTATAACTTATGGATGCTATAGTCTTTATTTCTATTTTAGTCTCATCATGTATTATTGGTTGGCCTATTAAGGAATTTTTGCTCTACTACAAAGAAAGTTTAAAACACCAAAAATATGTGCCGAAACGTCGCATACGAAAAATCACCCGAAGAGGGTGATTTTTTTATAATCCTTTTTGTTGAAGTTCTTCAATGAGTTTCTTTTGTTCCTTTGAAAGTGAATCTGGAATGAGAACTTTTACCTGAAGCAAAATATCTCCTTTTTGAAATGCATTGACTCGAACCCCTTCACCTTTCACTCGAAGCAGTGTTCCGGTGTTGATTCCTTTTGGAATCTTCACTGTCACATTTCCATCGAGAGTTTCGATGTCATATTTCGCGCCGAGGATTGCATCTGTGAGTTTGACTTCAAGTGTTCGTACCAAGTGGTATCCTTCTTTTCGATACACTGGATGTTCGGCAACAGTGATGATGAGATACAAATCCCCTGTTTGTCCTCCAGAAACAGCTTCTCCATATCCAGAAAGTTTCATCTTTTGACCGTGCTCGATTCCTCCAGGAATATCAATCTCAACTTCTTTCTTCCCTGCCATTGCACTTTCACTTGGAATCTTGATTTTCTTTTTTGTTCCAAAGATTGATTCTTTAAATGTGAGAGTGAGTCCAAGTTGAATGTTTCTTCCTCGACGAACTCTTTGTCCGCCAAAACCGCCTCCAAAAAATCCTTCAAAGATGTCGTTCAAATCAAACTCCATGTTTTGACCGTTTTGGAATCCAGAAAAATCAAAACCTCCGAAGCCTTGCTGGCCACCAAAAC
>Ga0247840_10000560_pt1 | contig 76831 bp, 61 predicted proteins | sample LaCruzMarch2015__FD_192404 | JGI IMG/M metagenome (GOLD analysis project Ga0247840, IMG submission 192404) | Freshwater microbial communities from meromictic Lake La Cruz, Castile-La Mancha, Spain - LaCruzMarch2015_17m | ecosystem: Environmental > Aquatic > Freshwater > Lake | place: Spain... | reverse complement strand
AGCCCTACCTGCTGATGGGCTACAAGACGCCGGCCGTGGTGGATGCCGCGGCCCCCTGGGAACCCTATGCGCTGGAGGTCCTGTCCTCGATCCTGGACGGGGGCAGCAGCGCGCGTCTGGAGCGTGAACTGGTGCGGGGCAGCCAGATCGCCTCCTCGGCCGGCGCCTCCTACAGCGCCTTCAGCCGGCTGCCCGGGCTCTTCCAACTGGACGGGGTGCCGGCCAAGGGGCACGACATCCCGGCCCTGGAGCAGGCCCTGCGCGCCCAGGTGGAGCGACTCAAGCAGGAGCCGGTGGCGGCGGCCGAACTGGAACGCATCCGTACCCAGTTGATCGCCAACAAGGTCTATGAGCAGGACTCGGTCTTCAACCAGGCGGTGAAGCTGGGGCAACTGGAGACGGTCGGCCTCGGCTGGGAACTGGCGGAGCAGTATGTGGAGCGCCTCGCCGCGGTGACCCCGGAGCAGGTCCAGGCGGTGGCGCAGAAATACCTGACCCAGGACCGGCTCACGGTCGCCGTCCTGGACCCCCAGCCGGTGGACGGCAAGCAATTGAAGAAGGCCCCGGCGGGGGTGGGAGGACATGGCAATGTACGTTGAGACCCTGCGCTTGAAACCGGGGCGCGGCAGCGTCGAGCGGCTGCGTGTCGGCGGGATCGTTGGTCCGCGCAGCGGACCCTACGGGGGCGCGAATCGAATGGCCGTCTTTTTTTGCGTTCATTTGCGTTCATTTGCGGACAGGATCTTCCTGCCGGCCCTCGCCGCATCGCTACTGTTCCTGGGCGCCACCGCCCAGGCAGGCCCCAAGATCGAGACCTGGCAGACGGCCAACGGCGCCCGGGTGCTGTTCGTGGCGGCGCCGCAACTGCCGATGGTCGATGTGCGGGTGGTGTTCGACGCCGGTGCGGCGCGCGACGGCGAGCGCCCGGGGCTGGCCGCCTTTACCGCCGGCATGTTGAACGAGGGCGCCCGGGACTGGAACGCCGACACCATCGCCGAGCGGATGGAGAACGTCGGCGCCTCGCTCAGCGCCGCCACCGACCGGGACATGACCTCGGTCGCCATCCGCAGCCTGACCCGGGAGCCGGCCCTTGGGACCGCGTTGGAAACCCTGGCCGGGGTGCTGGCAGCGCCGAGCTTCCCGGCGGACGCCTTGGAGCGCAACCGCGAGAACACCCTGATCGGCCTGCGTCAGGAGCAGGAACAGCCAGCCAAGGTCGCCCAAAAGGCGCTCTACCGTCAGGTCTTCGGCGCCCATCCCTACGCCTCCGACCCGAGCGGCACCGAGGAGTCGGTGCGCGCCCTGACCGCCGCGGATCTCAAGGCCTTCCATGAGCGCTACTACACCGGGGCCAATGCGGTGGTCGCCATCGTCGGCGCCCTGGACCGGCCGGCGGCGCAGGCCCTGGCGGAGCAGGTGGTCGGCACCCTGCCGGCCGGGGAGCGCGCGCCCCCCCTGCCGACGGTCCCGGACCTGGGCGCGGCGGCCCTGGAACAGCTCGCCTTCCCCTCCAGCCAGACCCACGTCCTGGCCGGTCAGCCCGGCATGGCGCGCGGCGACCCGGACTATTTCGCGCTCTATCTGGGCAATCACATCCTGGGCGGGAGCGGGCTGGTGTCGATCCTGATGGACGAGGTGCGCGAGAAGCGCGGGCTGTCCTACAACACCTTCAGCTATTTCATCCCCCTGGCCCAGCCGGGGCCCTTCCTGATGGGGCTCCAGACCAAGAACGACCAGGCGGGGCAGGCGCTCGGGGTCCTGGTCGATACCCTGAAACAGTTTGCCGCCGCGGGACCGACGGACGCGCAACTCACCGCCGCCAAGAAGAACCTGACCGGCGGCTTTCCGCTGCGCATCGCCGAGAACGCCGAGATCATCCCCTATCTCTCGGTCATCGGCTTCTATGGGCTGCCGCTCGACTATCTGGACCGCTTCACCGACCGCATCAACGCCGTCAGCGCGGAGCAGATTCGCGACGCCTTCGCGCGGCGCGTCCACCCGGAGCGGCTCGCCATCGTCACGGTCGGGGGCGAGCAGGCGCCGGTGCCGGTCCCTGATCCGGCTGCGGCGTCGGCCGCCGGTGGGCCGGGCTAAGGGGGTCGTCGGCCGGTCCGGCCCCGGGCACCTGCGCATCATCGGCGGGCGCAACCGGGGTCGGCGCCTGCCGATCCCGGATCAGCCGGGGCTGCGGCCCACCGCCGACCGGGTGCGCGAGACCCTGTTCAACTGGCTCACCCCGGTGCTGCCCGGTGCCCGCTGTCTGGATCTCTTCGCCGGCAGCGGCGCACTGGGGCTGGAGGCCGCCTCCCGCGGCGCCGGGCAGGTGGTGCTGGTCGAGCGCAACGCGGCGGTCGCGCGGCAACTCCTCGCCAATGTGGAGACGCTCGCCGCCGCGGGGGTCGAGGTGATCGCGGCGGATGCGCTGATCTGGCTCGCCGGGGAGCCCAGACCCTTCGATATCGTGTTCCTGGACCCGCCCTTTGCCGACGGGCTGCTCGCGCCGGCCTGCGCCCTGCTGGCCGCGCGCGGGTGGCTGGCGCCCGGCGCCAGGGTCTATCTGGAGAGTGCCGACCGGGCGGGCTTCCCGCCGCTGCCGCAGGCCTGGGAACTGGTGCGCGAGGGTACCGCCGGGCAGGTGCGGTATGGGTTGGCGCTGGTGCAGGGGACCTCGTCACCGCCTCCCGGCTGACCGTTACCTGCCAGTCGCGCGGCGACGCTGTAGGACCGGCTATACCGTGAAAGTGCGTAGTCAGGCCATCCTGGCCTGACGGTGTCGGGGCCGGAACAGTCAGGGCTGGAAGCCCTGACTACGCCGCCCCGCACGCTGGCCATCGAGCTAGCGGTCGAGAGGACTTTCATGTTCCGGGGTAGCGCGGGTGCCATGACCGTTAGCCGCGACGAGGCCACGGCGGCCTGCGAAGTCCCTACGGCCTGGGCGCGCTGGCGGCGGTCCGCACAGCGGACCCTACGGGGCTTGCGCGGGCAGCGGTCCGCGCAGCGGACCCTACGGGCTCCCGCAGCAACGCGGCGCGACGCGCCGGCCCCATGCGCCCAAGGGCACGCCTGTGCTATCGTTCGCACCCATTTGACGGTCGCGGCCCCGGGGCGCGCCGGTCCATCCCAGAACGGAGTGCCGCCTCGTGCGCAGTGTGGTCTATCCCGGGACCTTCGATCCCATCACCAACGGTCATGCCGACCTGATCGTGCGGGCCGCGCAGCTCTTCGACCGGGTGGTAGTCGCGGTCGCGGCGGACACCGGCAAGGCCCCGACCTTCACGACGCAGGAGCGCGTCGCCCTGGTCCATGAGGTGCTGGACGGTCAGCCGCGGGTGGAGGTCGTCTCCTTCAACGGCCTGCTGGTAAACTATGCCCGCGAACTGGGCGTCCACGTGATCATGCGCGGCCTGCGCGCCGTCTCGGACTTCGAGTATGAGTTTCAACTGGCCGGCATGAACCGCCGCATGGCCCCGGACATCGAGACCCTGTTCCTGACCCCGGCGGAACAGTATTCCTATATCTCGTCGTCCCTGGTGCGCGAGATCGCCCGCCTGCGCGGCGATGTCTCGTCCTTCGTCGCCCCGGGCGTGCAGGCTGCATTGCGGGCGCGCTTTGGGTAATATCTGCCGCCCGGGACCGCACCGGGCAGCTTGACAACAGACCGCGTGGGCGCTTATACGCAACTGCGTTCCGCACCGGGTGCCCGCCGCGGGTACCGATCGTTTCTCCACCACTCACCCCAACGACCACCAGGCGTGATCCCGCGCCTTTGAACTAGAGGAGTCTTCTCATGGCTTTGCTGATCACCGACGAGTGCATCAACTGTGACGTCTGCGAACCCGAGTGCCCCAACGGCGCCATCTCCCAGGGCGACGAGACCTATGTGATCAATCCCGACCTGTGCACCGAGTGCGTCGGCCACTACGAGACCTCCCAGTGCGTGGAAGTCTGCCCGGTCGACTGCATTATCAAGGACCCGGCCCACGAGGAGACCCATGACGAACTGCAGGCCAAGGCCGACCGCATCAGCGCGGGCTGAGCCCCGCGGCCCGCGGCGGGCGCACGCTTAGATTCGGCTTGGACCAGGGGCGCCTCAGGGCGCCCCTGGGCGTTTGGGTGGTCTGTCTTCTGGTTCCCACGCCCAAGCAGCACTGCCATTGCGTTGAGCGCCGCAGCCGAAGCCCCTGGAGTCCAAGGCTTCAGCCTTGGAGCGCGCCAAGGCTGAAGCCTTGGACTCTTCTTGTTCTTCTCGTTCCCACGCTCCGGCGTGGGAATGCCGAGCGGGCGCTCCCGCGTCCGGTGTTGGCACTGGACGCGGAGCGCCCGCACTTGCTCCCACGCTGGAGCGTGGGAGCCAGAGGCAGCCGGAGGAGATTTCTCACGCCAAGGCGCCACGCTCGCCAAGAAATCGCGCAGCACGGCGCCGCGGATCTGAGACCGCCGCCCGGTCGGGGCCACTGGGAACGCCGCACCCCAGTGCGGCGCGGCCTCGCGAGCACACGCAAGGCCGCGGGCGTCGGCGCGAGCGTCGCCGCACTGGGGTGCGGCGCTCCCAGTGACGGGTGCCTTTAACGTAGAAAGAGAAGTTCTCTCACAGAGACACAAAGATCACAAAGATTTTCAGGGCGATAGGTCGGTCGAGGAGGCCAGTTCCGCGATGCTCGGCGCAACGGCTTCAATGATCTGTTGTTCTTTGTGTCTTTGTGTCTTTGTGAGAACAATTTCCGGATTTAGGTTCAACGACCCCGGTGGTTTCCGGCAGCTTGGCGGGCCTGGGCCTCAACTTAATGGCAGGGTCGCGAGAGCCTGGGAGCCGGAGGGAGAGAATTTCTCACGCCAAGGCGCCAAGCTCGCCAAGAAATCGCGCGGCACGGCGCCGCAGATCTGAGACGGCCGGCCGGTCGCGGCCACTGGGAGCGCCGCACCCCAGTGCGGCGACGGCCTCGCGAGCACACGCAAGGCCGCGGGCACCGGCGCGGGCGTCGCCGCACTGGCGTGCGGCGCTCCCAGCGGCGGGCGCCTTAGGCACCGGCGTTTTCGGCGGCTTGGCGGGCCTGGGCGAGGGACTGGTCGATGGCGGCTTGAAGGCGCGCGAGGTCGACCTGGCGTTGGCGCAACCACTGGGCCAGGGGGGCGAAGGCGGGGTCGGCGAGGAGCTCGGCGAGAAGGGGGATGGCGGGCTCGGTGTCGGCGGCGCGGGCGCGGTGGAAGACGATGGTGTAGCCGCGCAGCGAGGTCTGGAGGTGCTGGCCCAGGCCGGCGACGAGGCGGTAGGCGAGCGCGGCGAGTTGGTGGCGGGCCGACTCGGCGGGTGCGGACCGGGTGTCGCTACCGTCCAGCCAGAGGGCCAGGTTGTTGTGCGAGATGGCACGGTCGGCGGGGTCCGGCAACTGCTCGCGCAGGGCGAGGGCGCGGCGCACCTGGGTGATGGCCTGGGCGCGGTCGCCCTGGCGGTTGAACAGGTTGGCGAGTGAGCCGAGCGTCCTGGCGCGCCTGGCGGGATCGTTCTCGAAGAGCGCGAGACAGGCCTCCAGCTCGGCCTTGGCCTCGCCGAGGCGGCCGAGATTCTTCAGCACATTGGCACGGTTCATACGCGTGACGCCGAGGTCCTCCGCCGGGCGTTGCAGTGTGTGCTGGACCTCCAGTGTGGCATCCAGGCGCACCAGGGCGGAGGCCCAGTCCTCTTGCGCGTAGTCCGCCTGCCGGGCGATGTCGAGCGCGCTGATCAGCGCGCGGGCGAGGGGCTCGGCATCCGGGGCCTCGGGCACTGACTGGCCGGCCCTGTGCCGTTGCCACCACCCCTGCACCTGGGCGAGACGCCGCTCGACCTCGGGAAGCGCGGTGGCGACCTGGCCCTGCCGGATGTCGATGCGCAGGGCCTCCAACTCGCTCCCGATGACATGGACGGCGGGGCGGCCGGCCCGCTTGTGCGCCTCGGCCTGCTCGATCTGCCGCTGGCGGGCGCCGTCAAGGTCGCCGACATCACCGAGCGCATTCGCCCAGTTGCCGCTGATCCAGGCCAGGTCCGCCCAGGCCCGCCGGGCGCCCTCGCCCCCCGCCTCGGCGGCGGCGTTCGCCTGCGCGGCGGCCTGCTCGTAGAAGGTCAGGCCGGCGTCGGGGCGGCCGGCGTTGCTCAGCGCATCGGCGAGGTAGCAGAGGCAGCGCCAGCGCGGCGCGCCCTCTGGGGCCAGGTCGGCGGCGGTCTCCAGATGCGGGGTCAGTGCCTGGAGCAGCACCGGGTCCCGCGTGCTGGTGACCAGCGTGCCCGCAAAGCCGCCCAACTGATCCCAGGCCGCGGCCTGGACGCAGTAGACCAGTGCACGGCTGCCCGCCTGGATGGCGGCGGTCATGTCCTGGTGCATCAGCCCCTTGAACGCCGACTCCAGCCGCTGCGCATAGGCGAGGCGCACACCGTCCTCGGTCAGGTCCGCCCGGTCCGCCGCGTCCCGCTGCATCCAGTCGCGGATGCGCTCGCGCACCAGCTCGTGACAGCCGAGGTTCGGGTTCTCGTCCCCCTCCCCTGCCCGCTCCTCGGTCACCAGGCCCAGGGCGACCAGCCGGCGCAGCAGCGGGGCCGGGTCGGGCCGCGCCGGTGCCGCGGGCGGCAGGGCGTCCAGCATGACGTGCAACTCCGGCAGCAACGCCTTCAACTGGGCCTGAAGCCCCGCCGGAAGCGTCGGCAACACGTCCAGCATCGCCTTGATCTGCCGCAGTTGCGCCTGCTCAGATCCATCCTCCCCACCCCAAACCCCCCAAATCAGCCCGAGGGACTCGGGCTGATTCGCCAAGGCAATGACCCACAACAACCGCCGCGCCTCCGGACTCAGGTCATCGAGCAACTGCCCGATCGAGCGCCCCAGCGCGTCCTCCAGATAGGCCAGCTCCGCCGCGTCCCCCGGCCGCATGGCGAAGAGCCCCGGGAGCCGCTCGAACCCCTTGGCCTCTGCCAGTGCCGCCAGCGCGGCCAGGAGCCGCGGGCGCAGGGCCGGGTCCGCCGCCAGCCGGGCGAGCCGGTCCATCAGCAGCGGATGGAAGCGGCTGGCATGGAGCAGGCGCCGGGCGAGTTGCCGCTCCGCCTGGTCGGTGCCGAAGATCATCCCGCCCAGGGTCGGCTGCTCGCGCAGATACAGCGCCGCCTCCGCGGCCGGCAGCGGCCCGAGCAGGACGCTGAGCCCCGTCGGGTCCGCCCTGGCGCCCGTCGGGTCCGCCGCGCGGACCGCCCCCCGCGCCAACCCCGTAGGGTCCGCTGCGCGGACCAACCCCCGCGCCAACGCCGCCAACGGCCGCCGACTGGTGATGAGCACCCGGGAAGGGCCGCCAACCAGACCCACGGCAAGTCCCGCAAGACACTGGTCCCACGCCGGGTCCTGGCACCCCCAGACCGGATCGGCCCCGGCGGCATCGGGCTCCGGCCTGGCCTTGAGATTGGTCTCGAAGTTGTCCAGCACCAGCAGGATCGCCTCGTCATTGAGGGCGCGGACCAGGTTGTGGATGAGCCGCGCCTGGCGCTCGGGGCCGGTGAAGCCAGGCTCCGCGTTGCGGTGGACGGCCTCGGCCGGGTGCGCCTGGACCTGGTCGTGGTAGCGGCCCAGTTCGCCATAGAGCTTCACATGAATGTCGCGCAGCCAGGCGTCGAACGCGAGCGGGCTGGGCTTGACCTGCCAGGTCAGGACCCAGTCGAAGCCCTGTTCCCAGAGGTCCAAAGCCTCGGCGGCGAGCGCGGTCTTGCCCATACCGCCCAGGCCGACGATGACGGCGACCGGGCTGGTCTGGGCCCCGGGGCCGGTCCCTATGCCTGATCCGATAAAGGCCGCGCCGAGCCGCGCCAATTCCCAGGTGCGCCCGACGAAGTGCGGGTGCGCCGCGGTGGTCAGTTCGGCGATCTGATGCAGGCGCCGGCTGCGCGCATCAGGCGCGCCGCCGCGGCCTGGTCTCAGGGTCAGTCCGGGCTCTTCCTCGCCATAGAGGACCGGGGTGGCGTGGTCGCAGACCTGGAACCAGGCCGGGGCCTCGGCCGGGCCGGCGAGCAGGGCGCGGCGCGCGAGCGTCAGCGCGGCGGCGGCGTCCTTGGGCCTGGGGTCGGCGAGCAGGGCGCGGTAGAAATGGAGCGCCAGTTCGCGGGCATAGTCGTCACCGACCGCATAGCGCATGGCGACCAGGGTCGGGACCCCGCCTTGCAGCAGGGCGTGGGCGGTGCCGGTGTAGCCGGGCTGGTCCGCGAGGTCGAGGTCGCGGATGGGGTCCGCGGGGACGGGCGTCTCCTTGGTCGCCGGCTCCTTGCCCTGGGCGAGGGCGAGGAAGTCGTCCCAATCCTGGACGCGCAGCAGGTCGCCGGAGTGACAGGCGCTGAGCACCACGAGGCGCGGGAGCAGGCCGCCCGCGTCCAGGAACAGGTCGAGCAGATCCTGGCCGGAGATCGGGTCGCTCGCCCCGCCGGGCCTGGCGAGTTCCAGGAGGTTCCGGTTGCCGTGACCGCTCCAGTGGACCAGGTGGTAGCCGCCCTGGCCCCGGACCTGGGCGCTGAGCCGCTCCCGGGTAACGCCGTGGCTCAGGAAATGGGCGACGACACGGCGCCCCGGGTAGACCTCGCGCGCAAAGAACTGCTGGAGGGCGCGGCGCTCCCGGCGCATCCCGAGCGGCTGGGAGCCGCGCGCCTCGGCGAAGACGAAGAGCACGCGCAGCAGTTCGTCGGGCGCGAGATCCATGGGCGTGGAAGCGGCATCCTGCCGCTCGTGGACGACCCGGACCAGGAGGTTGCGCTCGGCCAGACTCTCGGCGGCGGCCTGTGGGCGGGCCAGTTCCCAGGGGACCCGGGCCAGGGCGGCGGCCAGCGGGTTCTCGCGCTCCGCGGCGCCGGGCAGTTGGATGCGCAGGGTCCGCTGGGTGCGCGCGGCCCAGAGGTGCTTGAAGATGTCAGCGCCCAGGACCTCCTCGGCGATGCAGACGCCGATCTCCCCCAGGGCGGCGCGCTGGCCGGCCTCGTCCACATAGAGCCGCAGATAGTCGCGCAGGTCGAAGAGGCCTTGGAGCCGGCCGGCCGCGATGGTCTTGAAGTCGGTCGACTGGTAGGCGAGCTGGTTGCCGGCGCCGTCCAACAGGCGGAACTCCGCGGTGTGGCTCGGGTAGTCGGCGGTGACGAGGAGGTCGAAGCGGGCGGTCACGGCGGCGGGTGCTCCTGCGAGGGGTCCGGGGGCGCGGGGTCGGGGGGTATCATCCGAGAATGGGGTTGGGTGTGCAAACGGGACCATGAAAGGCGTGCGTGGGAGCGGCTTAAGCCGCGACGAGGCCGCGGTAATTTATGAGGTCGCGTCGCGGCTGAAGCCGCTCCCACCGGGGCCCGGCCGGGTTGCCTCTGGCTCCCACGCTCCTGCGTGGGAGCAAGTGCGGGCGCTCCGCGTCCGGTCTTGGCACCGGACGCGGAGCGCCCGCGCGGCATTCCCCTGCTTCCGCGTGGGAACGAGAAAATGGGTTCGCAAACGCTTGGAAATCATCGCGGCGGCGTGGGGTGCCGGAATCCACCGGCTGAAGCCTCGACCTCCGGTGTGGTCGCTGCCGGCCGATCAACCGGAGGTCGAGGCTTCAGCCGGTCGGCTCGGTGCCCGATGCGGCGCGGCTACTGGGAGCGCCGCACCCCAGTGCGGCGCGATCTTGCGTGCGACCGCGGCGCTGCGGGTCGCGGAGAGGCCGGGCCGCACTGGGGTGCGGCGGCCCCGGGTCAGGCCGCACCGGGGTGCCCCGGGCTCAGCCGGCGGCGGGCTTCGGACAGGTCAAGGAGTTGGCCGGGTTGCGGGGCCTCCGGATCCAGATAGGCGTGCAGGTTCATGCCCTCGCCGATCGGCGGCCAGGGCGGCGGCGGGTGCTGGAAGCGGTGCGCGCCGGCGTGCATGTGGCTGCGGTCACTGGCGAACCCGGCCCGATACTCCGGCGCCGGGATCAAGCGCAGGCGCGGGGCATAGATAGGCGGCAGTTGGCCGGCCAGGGCGAAGGTGCGGTCCAGCCAGTCGACCCCGGGACAGGGGAGCGGCAGGCGGCTGTCCAGGTCCCAGACCCGGCATTGGCCGTCCACCACCACCACATGATAGTCCCAGGCGATGAGACGCCCCGGCGGGGCGGCGCGCTGGTGCAGCAGGGGGCAGCGGCCGGCGCGGCTCAGCAGAAAGACGACGAAGCGCTCACCCGGGCCTAAGGCCTCCTCGGCGCAGAGCCACCAGGCGTTCTCCTCGCAGTAGAAGGGCTGGTAGCGCAAGGCGGGGTCCAAGGCGGCACCGCCGTTCAGGCGTAGACACGCAGGGCCCTGGTCTGTTCGAGCCAGAGCGCCTCGTCCGCGGCCAGGCGCCGCTCCAGGTCGCCGGGGCCGGCGGCGGGATCATCCACCCAGTCGCGCAACCCGGTGCCGCCGCTCAGCAGGTCGATGGCCAGGCGCTCACTCTCGTATTCGTAGGGGAAGTCGCGCCACAGCGGATAGTCCGGGTATTCCAGGCGCAGGGCCTTGAACAGTAGCGCGGTCAATCGATAGGGGCGGAACCGGTCGTGGCGGTAGTGGGCATTGTCCGTGTGGAACTGGAGCCCCGAGCAGAGCAGGCCGGCGTGCTTGTGGAAGGTGGGCTCGAACCAACAGGGGCGGATCAATACCCCTTCTGTCCAGGCGGGGCACTCCAACTCCATGCGCGCCAGGATGCGCCCGAAGTCGAGATCCGGGGCGCCGATCAGTTCCAGCGCGACGGTGGTCCCGCGCCCCTCCGACAGGGTGGTGCCCTCGCACAGGACGGTGCCGGGGAAGCAGCGGGCCATATTCAGACTGGAGGCATTGGGGCTGGGGTTGACCCAGGCCAGTTCCGCCAGGGGCCAGCCGTAACCCGGTGCCGCGTCGGGCCGGTAGCCGTCCATGGTCACTACTTGCAGGTCGAGATCGAGGCCGCGCGCGGCGACGAACCAGCGGGCCAGTTCACCCAGGGTGAGCCCGTGGCGCATGATGAGCGGCCCGGCCCCGACGAAGCTCTCCCAGCCGGGCATGAGGATGCTGCCCTCGATCGGCCGGCCCGCGGGGTTGGGCCGGTCCAGGACCCACAGCGACTTGCCGGCGGCAGCGCAGGCGTCGAGCAGATAGGCGAGCGTGGTCACATAGGTGTAGATGCGGGTGCCGATGTCCTGCAGATCCACCAGCAGCACGTCGAAGTGCGCAAGCATCGCCGGGGTCGGGTAGCGCACCTCCCCGTAGAGGCTGAAGACCGGGATGCCGTGGCGGGGGTCGATGAAATCGCCGCTCTCCACCATGTTGTCCTGCTTGTCCCCGCGCATCCCGTGTTGCGGGCCGAAGGCGGCGGTGACCCGCAGGTCGCCCGACTCGATCAGGGCGTCGAGGCTGTGACGGCCGCGCGCGGTGACGGCGGCGGGGTGGCCGAGCAGGGCGACCCGGCGCCCGTGCAGGGGCCGGCGCAGCCCCGGGTCGGCGAGCAGGCGATCGATTCCGAGTTGGATCATAGGCGGACCTGGAGGGCGTTAGCTGGCCGGCGATTGTCGGCGCATCCTGGGCGCAACTCAACCGCCCCCGGCCCTACCAGTGGGGGCGAGGCGGCGGTCGGGAGACTGTCCGGGGCCCGCTCAGGCAGTCCTCAAGACGCCCGCGGAGTTTACTGACATAATCCGCGCCGACGCGCCGCCCCCGGTCAGGTCGTTCCGGGCGCGGGTCCCGGTCCTGGTCTACAAATAATGACTGCCGTCGAGAGGATAGCCCATGTGTATCGCCTGCCAGCCCGGCCTCCTGCCTTTCCTGGAACGTGGCGCGGCGTCTCGCCGTGAGTTCCTCAAACTGGGCGGGGCACTCGTGTCCGCCGCCCTGCTGCCGAATGCCGTCATGGCCGCCGCGCAGGACGGCGGGACCGCCGACACCCTGTTCACCAACGGCACCATCATCACGATGGACGACAAGGCGCCGCGGGCCGAGGCGGTGGCCGTAGCGGGCGGGCGGATCATCGCCGTCGGCCCGTTGGCGGACCTGGAGAAGCTGCGGGGCCCCGACACCAAGGTCATCGATCTGGCGGGCAAGACGCTGTTGCCGGGTTTTGTCGAACCGCATATCCATTACACCCCGGCCTTTTTCGACCAATGGCTGGACCTGGGTCCCTTCGTCAACCAGTCGATGGACGACGTGAAGGCCAGGATCACCAAGGCGCTGGCCGCGGCGCAACCGGGGGATTGGGTGCTGGGTCAGCTCTTCGACCCCACCATCACCCCCGGTCAGTTGGACCTGTCGATGCAGGGGCTGGACGCCCTGTCGCCCAAGATCCCCCTGTTCATTCTCGAGGCCAATGCCCACGTGGCCCACGCCAACTCCGCCGCCTTCGCCGCGGCCGGTGTCACCAAGGCCACCCTGGACCCACCCCATGGGCGCTATATCCGGGACGCCGCGGGCAATCTGACCGGCGAGATCCACGAACCGCCCGCCATCATGCCGTTCGCCATCAAGGCGCCGCATATCACCAGCGAGCAATACGTGGCCAATGTCGGCAAGCTGTTTGCCGCGGCCTCCGCCAAGGGCTGTACCACGGTGCACGATTGCGGCATCGGCATGATCGATCCCCGGGGCGATCTTGGGGTCTTGCAGACGGCCCTCGCGCAACGGCCGCCGGTGCGGGTGTCCGCCTATCTGGTGTCCACGGCGATGGACACCTGGCAGGAACTGGGCCTGAAGCCCGACGACACCAGCGAATACCTGCGTATCAACGGCGTCAAGGCCTGGGTCGACGGCAGCAACCAGGGGGGCTCCGGCTATCAGCGCGAACCCTATCTGATCAAGGCCTGGGGCAGGGGTACGCCCAATTATACCCAGGAGGCGCTCGACGCCGTGGTGCTGAAGGCGCAGAACGCCGGCTGGCAGGTGGGTATCCATGCCGTGGGGGACGCCGGGATCGACATGGCGATAGCGGCCTTCGAGGCGGCCGCCCAGCACGGTACGCGGCCTGCCATACGCCCCCGCATCGAGCACTGCGGGGTCTGCCACCCGCAGCAGTTGGATCGCATGAAAAAGCTGGGGATATCGCCCAGCTTCCTGATCGGCTTGGTGTATTTCTATGGCGCCGTGTTTCGTGACCGGATCTTCGGGGCGCGGCGCGCGGACCTGCTCATACCCTGCCGCAGCGCCCTGGCCAAGGGCCTGCGCATTTCATTGCACAGCGATTACAACTGCGAGCCGCTGGAGCCCATTCGCTACATTCACAATGCCGTGACGCGCAATCTGCGCGGCACGCAGGAGCAATTGAACCCGGCGCAGGCCATTACCCCGCTGGAGGCGATCAGGGCCGTGACCCTGGACGCGGCCTGGCATTGTCAGATGGACGATCTCGTCGGCTCGCTCGAGCCGGGCAAGTGCGCCGACTTTGTGGTCCTGGATCGCGACCCCACCCAGGTCAAGCCGATGGATATCATCGACATCGCCGTGCAGGAGACCTGGATGGGCGGGCAGTTGCGGTATTCCGTCTGAGCGGGCCGGGCGCCACGTAATGGGCGGCCGCGCCCGACCAAGAGCAGGCGCCAGTACCGCGCAGCGGGATTTCCGTTACCAGTCTGGCTGGCAAGAGCAAGAGCAAGAGCCTGGAAATTGGACAGGATTAACAGGATTTTGCAGGATTAACAGGATAAACTGCGTGCGACGCGCATCCACAATCGGGATCGGCGCTTCGCGGTACGGATTTCCTGGAACTTTCCACCTGATTGCAAGAGGACCAAATGACATGACGCCGTCCGTTGCCGACTATTGCCTGGCGCGCCTCGCCGACCTGGGGATCGACCGCGTGTTCGGGGTCCCCGGGGATTTTGCCTTCCCGTTCGATGATGCCATCGACGCGAACGAGCGCCTCACGTGGGTCGTCTGTGCCAATGAGTTGAACGCGGCCTACGCCGCCGACGGCTATGCCCGGATCAATGGCGCGGCCATCCTGTCGACCACCTATGGCGTGGGCGAGCTCAGCGCCCTCAATGGCGTGATGGGGGCGAAGGCGCAGCGGCTGCCGGTCTTTCATATCGTCGGGGGGCCCAGCACCCGCATTCAACGCCAACGCCTGAGCACCCACCACAGCATGGGCGACGGCGTCTTCGGCAATTTTCAGGCCTTGTCGGCCGCCGCGGCCGTGGTGAGCGCCGAACTGACGCCGGACAATGTGATCGAGGAGATGGAGCGGGTCATTCGCGAGGCGCTGCGTCTGAGCGCCCCCGCCTATATCACGGTGCCCATGGACCTGGCCGCGATGCCGATCATCGGCACGCCGGTCCAGGGACTCGCCCTGCCGCAGATCAAGCGGGGTTCCAGCACCGCACGCGAACTCACCGCCGCCATCGCCTTTGTGCTTGAGAAGCTGCGCGCGGCGACCACTCCGGTGGCCTTGCCCACCCACCTGATCGCGCGCTACGGCCTGGTCGGGCAGTTGCGCGCGTTCCTGGACAAGACCGGGATTGCGTATGCCGCAACACCGATGGACAAGGGGGTGATCCCGGAGTCCCACCCCAATTATCTCGGTTGCTACAGCGGTCTGGGCTCGAGTCCCGCCGCGGTGCGACAGCGCGTCGAGGAGGCCGATCTGATTCTGGATATCGGCGGTGTCTGCTTTGCCGACTTCAACACCAGCCTGTGGTCTCATCACATCGACCCGCGGCGGCTGCTGACGCTGGGCGATCGTTTCGTCAGGATGGGAGAAACCGTCTTTGCCGATGTCATGTTGGGCGAGGTCCTGGAAGGCCTGACGCGGGCGATCCCCCAGGTCAGCCCGGCGGCGCGGCCGCCGGCGCCCGCTCTCCTGCCGCTGACGGGGGACGGCGACGCGGCGATCGGGTCCGCATCCTTTTATCCGCGCCTGCAGCGGATGCTCAAAGCGGGCGATATCCTGGTCGTCGAGACCGGGACCTGCCTGGTGCACGCCGCGGGGATCCTATTGCCGGACGGGGTCGGCTATGAAACACAAACCCTGTGGGGCTCCATCGGCTGGGCCACCCCCGCCGCCATGGGGATATGTATGGCCAATCCCCGCGGCCGGACCATCCTCGTCACCGGCGACGGCGCCCATCAATTGACGGCGAACGAGCTCGGCGTGATGGGCCGTTACGGCGTCACGCCGATTATTTTTGTGCTGAATAATGGTATCTACGGGGCGGAGGACATACTCAATGCGCATGGTCACAGCTATGACGAGCTGGCGGCCTGGCATTACCATCAGGTCCCCGCGGCCATGGGCTGCGACCAGTGGTTTACGGCCAAGGTCAGCACCCTTGCCGAGCTCGATCGCGCCATAGCCGAGGCCCAGGCAAACGCCAGCGCGTCCTATATCGAGGTGATGATACCGCGGCTGGAGAGCGAGCCCTTGCCGCGCGCCGTGCAGGATCAGGTCTATAAGACCGCAACCCCGGGCAGTTTGTCGATGGCATCTTAGGTTCTTGACTCGTTACCTATCATCCGAAATAACACCAACCACGCGCCCGCGGGCGCCGCCAGTCAGCAGAGGGCTATCAGCCATGTCCGAGTTCAGTCAGGTCACCGTCGTGCGCGAGGCGAACATCTTTTTCGACGGCGGGGTCACCAGCCGCACCCTCATCTTTCCGGACGGCCGCAAGAAGACGCTGGGCATCATGCAGCCCGGAGAATACGAGTTCACGACCCACAGCGCCGAGTCGATGGAGATCCTGGCGGGCGACCTGGACGTGCAGCTCCCCGGCGCCGACGATTGGCAGAGCTTCGCGGCCGGGGAGTCGTTCGAGGTCGCGGCCCACGCGCGCTTCGGCCTGCGGGTGCGCGCGGTGACCGATTACTGCTGTTCGTTCCTTTAGTCGATGCAAGGGGCGCCGGTCCGCGGACCGGCGTGCGGCCTACCACTGGAGGCGCTTGCGCAGTTCCTCGCGTTGGGCCTCGGTGGGGTAAAGTACGGCCCCGGAGTCGTCGATGAGTGAGATGGACAGGCTCGGACAGCCCTCGGCGGCGTCCCGCAACGCCTTCTCGGGGGCGAGACGGCCGGTGGCGGCGGCCTTGTATTCCTCGCCCACCTCCACCTCGCGGAAGGCATCCGGGCAGGCCACCCAGCAGGTCCCGCAGCCGATGCAGGTAGGGGTGTCAACTTCGATCTTGGCGATCATAGGGCCGTCTCCTCGCGGCGGTATTTTGGGTTGGGGACCTTCGGGGCCGGGGCAAACCGGCGTACCCTTCAAACCTCGCCGCCCCCTTCAGGGCGCGCCCGGCCTCGAGTGCCGACCGGCAAGGTATCAGGAGGTCCGTGACAGTGAAGGGTGACACGATAGACGCTTTCGCTCCCTGCAAGCAAACCCACGACGAGAGACCCGCGATGAACCCACGCCCCAGCACCCCTTCCCCGGCCGCCCTGGCCCTGCTCCTCGCCGCCCTCGGCGGGCTGCCGAGCGGGGGCGCGCAGGGCCAGGACCGACCGGCACCGATCGAGGAATCCGGCCAGGGTTTCGACCTCAAGGCGACCGTGCCGGTCTTCTCGGCCGCGGGCGCTGACCAGGACGCGGCCGTGGCGGCCGCCAATGCCGCAGTGCGCACCGAGATCGAGGCCTTGGTCGCCGCGTTCCGCACCGAGCAGCGGGAAGCGGCCGCCCAGGGGGGGCGCCAGGACGCCGACTGGTCGCTGCTGATCGAGTCCGAGCCGCCCGAGCGCAGCGCCCACTATCTCGCCGTGCTGATCACCGGCTACGACTTCCGGGGCGGCGCCCACGGCATGCCGATCATCGAGCCGCGGGTCTTCGCCCTGACGGACGGGCGGCGTATCCCGCCCGCCGGCCTGTTCCGCCCGGACGCCGATTGGCTGGGCACCCTCGCCGGACGCTGCTACGCGGAACTGAAGCTGCGCGATCTGGCCGGCACGGACGAGGGCTGGCTGCGCTCCGGCACCGAGCCCAAGGCGGAGAACTATCGCCTGCTCTTCCCCGGCCCCGCGGGACTGCGGGTCATCTTCCCGCCCTACGCGGTCGCCGCCTATGTGGAGGGCACCCAGGAGGTGTTGATCCCCTACCGGGACCTGACCGCGATCCTGGAGCCCGCGCTGTTCGGGGCACCCTGATACTGGTGGATCGTGGTTTGTAACGAGTCAAGAACACCCTAAACACCAACGCAATCGTTGTCGTTGTCGTTGTCGTTGTCGTGATCGGAGAAGCGATGCAATCAGGGGTGCGGGCGAATCCGCGCAGCTACGATAACCTCGATTACGATTACGACAACGACAACGACGCCGAAGGCATTCACGAATCACTAGCCACTAGCCACTAGCCACTCAACATCGGACCCCATCATGCTCCAAGACCTGCGCTGGCTCCGTCATTACCTGCGGGTGCGACTGATCGGCTGGGTGCGGCAGCGCCGCAACCGGCCGCCCCGGACGGATGAATTGCTGTTCGTGGTCCAGGAGACCGCCCGCGGCTGGATCATGGAGACCATCTGCAAGAATCTCTGCGCCCACTACCCGGGGCGCGCGCGGCTGCACTACCCGGCCGCCCCCCACGAGCCCCTGCCCGCCGCCGCGGCCTATTTCTTCGTGCATCAGAACGAGGCGATTGCGGCCCTGGCCCGGGACCCCAACGTGTGGCGCGGCGTGCGGTTGGTCCAATACACCCACCCCAGCCATGAATCGACCGTGGTGCGGGCGGCCGAGATCGTCTACGCCCTCGATCATCAGAGCCGCGTCCTGACCATGAACAGCCGGGCGCGTGAGGCCCTGATCGCGAGCGGCGTGCGGCCCGAGCGGGTCGCGACCCTGGTCGGGGCCTCGGACCCCGAGCGCTTCCGTCCCCACCAGCGCCCGGGGACCGGGGTCGTGGGCCTGAGCTGCGCCTACTATCCGCGCAAAAACCCGGAGCTGATGGCGGCGGTGATCCGCGCCATGCCGGATCTGCACTTCATTCTGATCGGCAAGGACTGGGAGCAGTGGGACGGGTTCGCCGCGCTGCTCACCTGCCCCAACTTCGAGTACCTGACCATCCCTTACGCGGACTATCCCGCCGCCTACGCCCGCATGGACGTCTTCCTCTCCACCAGTGCACTGGAGGGCGGGCCCATCCCACTGATCGAGGCCATGATGTGCAATCTGGTGCCGGTGGTGAGCGACACCGGGTTTGCCCCGGACATCATCCGCCACGGGGAGAACGGCTATCTCTTCCCGGTGGACGCCGAGGCGCAACAGGTGGCCGGGCTGATCCGCCAGGCGCTGGCCAACCCCTGCGATGTCGCCGCCACGGCCACCCACCTGAGCTGGCAGGCCATGGCCCTGGAACTGCACCGCCAGGTCAACGACTGCCGTCCATGATCACCTGGGCCCTGAGGACAAGCGCCAACGCCGGTCCCGACACTGACCCTCGCCGACCAGAGGTGGCCGCCAGTCCATGCTCTTCAACAGTTACGCGTTCCTCTTCATGTTCCTGCCGCTCACGCTGGCAGGGTTTTTCTGGATCGCCCGCTTCGGCCATGAGGCCGCGATCCTCTGGCTGGTGGCGGCCTCCCTGTTCTTCTACGGATGGTGGAATCCCGTCTATTTGTGGCTCATCCTGGGCCTGACGCTGGCCAATTTCGCCATCGGCCGACAGCTTGGTCAAGCCGCTGCGCAAGGGCGCCCCCGGGCCGGACGGGTCTGGCTGATCCTGGGGATCGGCGGTAACCTGGGCGTGCTCGCCTGGTTCAAATACGCCAATTTCGCGGTAGGGACCGTGAATGCCCTGGCCGGCAGCCAGCTGTTTCTCCAGACCGTGGTCCTGCCGCTCGGCATCTCCTTCTTCATCTTCCAGAAGATCGCCTATCTCGCCGATGCCTATCGGGGTCTCGCCCGGGAATACAAGCTCAGTCATTTCATGCTGTTCGTGACCTTTTTCCCCCAATTGATCGCGGGCCCCATCGTGCACCACGGGGAGATCATGCCGCAATTCATGGCGCGTGCCACGCTGCGCCCGCGCCTCGATCATATCGGCATCGGTGTCACTATCCTCACCATCGGCCTGTTCAAGAAGGCGGTGCTGGCGGACAGTATCGCACCCTACGCCACCCCGGTGTTCGAGGCCGCCGCGCGCGGCGAGCCGCTGAGCCTGCTCGTCGCCTGGGGCGGGGCCCTGGCCTATACCCTCCAGCTCTATTTCGATTTCTCCGGCTACTCCGACATGGCGATCGGCGCGGCGCGCCTGTTCGGTATCTATCTGCCGCTCAATTTCCATTCGCCCTACAAGGCGACGAACATTGTCGAGTTCTGGCGCCGCTGGCATATGACCCTGTCGCAATTCCTGCGCGATTACCTCTATATCCCGCTCGGCGGCAATCGCCACGGACCGCTCGCGCGCAATCGCAACCTGCTGCTCACCATGCTCTTGGGCGGACTCTGGCACGGGGCCGGCTGGACCTTCGTCATGTGGGGCGGGCTGCATGGCGTCTATCTGATCGTCAATCATGCCTGGGGGCGGGCCGCGGCCGCACTCTGGCCCGCGGGCCTGCTGCCCGCCCGGCTCGGGCGGCTGCTCGCCTGGGGTTTGACCTTTCTGGCGGTGGTCGTCGGCTGGGTCTTTTTTCGCTCCGGGAGCTTCGCGGCGGCCCTGGTGATGTTGCAGGCAATGGCAGGCTGCAACGGCGTCGCGCTGCCCAATGCGGTCGCGGTGCAACTGGGTGACCTCTGGACCCTGCTGGCCCGGGCGGGGGTCGGTACCTATCTCGGCGGCGGCGCGACCTTTGTCCTTACCTGGGTCTGGATTGCCGCACTGCTGCCGCTGATCCTGCTGGCTCCCAACACGCAGCAGATCATGGCCAGCGCCCGTCCCGCGCTCACCGCGTTCGGCGGCAGTGACCGGCACGCCTTGCCCCTGCTGCCCTGGTTGGCAGAGCGACTGCGCTGGCGGCCGACTCGGGCCTGGGCCATTGCCGCCGGGTTGGCGACCGCCTGGTCCGTGTTGGCACTGACCCGGGTGTCCGAATTCCTCTATTTCCAATTCTGAGCCTGCAAGACCCGACCATGGACCCTGCGGTGCCGTTTCGCCCCTATCTGAAGGCCTGGTTCGCCAGTGCCGCCGGCTTCTGCCTGCTGGCGGGGGCGATCAATCTGGCGGTCGACCCTTACGGTCTGTTCGGCACCCCGCGGATCACCGGGCTCACCGCGCTCAAACCGAGCGCGCCGGACCGGATCGTCTTCACCAAGCCCTACTACGCGGCGCGGGCCGCACCGCGCACCCTCATTGTCGGCAACTCCCGGCCCGAGGCCGGTCTCGACCCCGCCAGCCCATGTTGGGACCCGTCCCAGCGCCCCGTGTTCAACAACGCCATACCGGGGGCCTCCTTTCCCGACCAAATCCGCTATGCCACGCACGCCGCTGCCGACGGGAGACTGAGCGCGGTCTTCATCGGTCTCGATTACCTCGATTTCCTGATCAATCCAGCGGCCAAGCCGAACTACGCCGCCTGGCCCGGCCCGCCCACGGCCCTGGATGAGCGCCTGCGCCGCCGTCTGGACGGTACCCCGAACCCGCACTATGGCTGGCACCGCCTCCAGGACTGGCTGACTGGGGTGTTTTCTCTGGCGAGCCTCGCGGATTCCATCACGACCCTGCTGCGTCAGCACGAGGCCGACGTACCGACGCGCCAGGCTGACGGGTTCAACCCCGGACGGGATTACCGACCCATCATCCACGCCGAGGGCCAATACGTCCTGTTCGCCCAAAAGAACCGCGAGATCGTCAAGCTGCTGCAGCGGCCCAACCAGGCAATTTTTCAGGGAACAGGCGACTGGTCCTGGAATTTCGAGACGCTGGAGCGCTATCTCGCGCGGGCCCAGGGCGAGGGCATCGCCGTCACCCTCTTCATCAACCCGTACCACGCGGATTACCTGGCCGCCATCGGCTTGACCGGCCACTGGCCCCGGTTGGAGGCCTGGAAGCGGACCCTGACGGTGATCGCTGATCGGCACGGGGTACCCCTGTGGGACTTCAACGCCTTCGATCCGGCGAGCCAGGAGCCCAGCCCGCCCCCCGGGGAGCGCACCAGCGAACTGCGTTGGTTCTGGGAGCCATCCCATTACCGACCCGAGTACGGCGAGCGGATGCTCGCCGCCATGCTGGGGGCGGACTGCGGACCTGACGCCGCCGCGACGGGCACCGGCTTGACCGGGGCCCGCCTCGAGGACCATCTCGCGCAACTGCGCCTTGGACTTGCGGCCTTCCTCAAGAACGACCCGGACTCGATCAAGGATCTCGTCTTTTCCCGCAGCACCCACAACATGCAGTAGAAAAATACCAGGCGAACCACAAAATATAGATCAGCCGTCTGGACATTCGGCGCGATTGCCTTAAGATTGCTGGATACTCGTAGGACCCCCGACCTCACCGCGACACCCTCCGAATCACCTCAGCGGTAACGCTGCCACCAAGAGAACACCGCCGATGCTGAACTGGGACGACCCGCTCGCCTGCGCCGCAACCGACACGGTGCGCCTTGCTCCCGCGGCACCCCGCGGACTCGATCCGCAGCGCGCGTCAGGGTCGCAGACCGCGGTCAGCCACCTCCCCGAGCCGCGGCAAGAGACCCAGGTCAAAGCGGCGCGACGCTGGACGGAACGGGACCTGAGTCCGGGCTGGGGCACCCAGGCCCCGCCGCGCCCAGGGGGCGGCCTGGTCGCCAACGAGACCCTGATGACCACCGCGGGCAGCGCCCCCGTGGTCGACCCCAACCCCTTCCCGCCCCAGGCGGAGTTGCCCTTCGAGGACACCCTGCTGTCCGGGCTGGCGGCCGACGGCCGCGGCGCACCGGCCGGGACCGACGCGGCACCCGCGGGCGGGGCCTGCGGGCTCGAAACGCTGACGATGGGCGCCGGGCGGGTGCGGGTGGACGACAAGCGCATCATCAACTGCCGCGCGGATCTCAACCAACTCGTGCCCTTCAAGTACGACTGGGCCTGGCAGAAGTACCTGGACGCCTGCGCCAACCATTGGATGCCGCAGGAGATCAACATGAACGCGGACATCGCCCTGTGGAAAGACCCCAACGGTCTCACGGACGATGAGCGCACCATCATCAAGCGCAACCTGGGCTTCTTCTCGACCGCCGACTCCCTGGTCGCCAACAACCTGGTGCTGGCCGTCTATCGGCACATCACCAATCCGGAGTGCCGCCAGTACCTGCTGCGGCAGGCCTTCGAGGAGGCCGTGCACACCCACGCCTATCAATATGTGGTGGAAAGCCTGGGTTTGGACGAGGGCGAGATCTTCAACATGTACCGGGAGGTGCCGGCAGTGGCCCGCAAGGCCGAATGGGCCCTGCCCTTCACCCGCTACCTGGCGGACCCCCACTTCCACACCGGCACCCGGGAGAACGATCAGCGCCTCCTGCGCGAACTGGTCGCCTTCTATGTCATCTTCGAGGGGATCTATTTCTACGTCGGCTTCGTGCAGGTCCTCTCCATGGGACGGCGCAACAAGATGACCGGGACCGCCGAGCAGTTCCAGTACATCCTGCGCGATGAATCCATGCACATGAACTTCGGCATCGATGTCATCAACCAGATCAAGATCGAGAATCCGGCGCTGTGGACCGAGCCCTTCAGGCAGGAGCTGGTGGCGATGATCCGCGAGGCGGTGCAACTGGAGGCGCAATACGCCTACGACACCATGCCGCGCGGCGTCCTGGGGCTCAACGCCCCGCTGTTCGAGGAATACCTGCAGTTCATCGCCAATCGCCGCTGCGCCCAGATCGGCCTGCCGGAGCAATACCCGGGCGCCGCCAACCCCTTCCCCTGGATGTCGGAGGTACTGGATCTGAAGAAGGAAAAGAACTTCTTCGAGACCCGGGTCACCGAGTACCAGACCGGCGGGGCGCTCAATTGGGACTAGAAGGCCGCCATGGGACTAGATGCAGCACCGCCGCCCGCAAACGCCCCGCAACGCAAGGCGCGCGGGGCCTACTTCACCCCGGCGGAGGTCGCCCGCTTCATCGCCGCCTGGGCCATCCGCTGCGCGTCCGACCGGGTGCTGGAGCCGTCCTGCGGCGAGGCCGCCTTTCTCACCGAGGCGGTCACGCGTCTGCGCGCCCTGGGCCTCACCGAGGCCGGCTGGCCGGCCGCCCTGCACGGACATGAGATCCATCCCCAGTCCGCGGCCATCGCGCGGCAACTGCTGGCCGAACTGGGCGCCGGGGCGAGCATCGCGGAGGGTGACTTCTTCGTGCGGGAGGCGCGCCCCGAGTTCGACGCGGTCATCGGCAACCCCCCCTTTGTGCGCTATCAGCACTTCAGCGGCGAGACCCGCGCCCGTGCCCTGGCCGCGGCGCTGCGCCAGGGGGTGCGGCTCAGCGGGCTGGCCGCCTCCTGGGCCGCCTTCGTGGTCCATGCCGGCGCCTTTCTGAAACCGGAGGGCCGGCTCGGCCTGGTGCTGCCGGCCGAACTCCTGTCGGTCAAGTACGCGACCGAGATCCGCCGCTTCCTGCTGCGGCGCTTCGCCCGGGTGCGGCTCGTCCTGTTCGACCACCTGGTCTTTCCGGGGGTCCTGGAGGACGTGATCCTGCTGCTTGCCCAGGGCAGCGGCGGGACCGACCACTTCGAGGTCTATCAGGCAGCCCGGCCCCAGGACCTGATGCAGTCATTGGGGCAGGACTGGGTGGGCTTCCACCCGCGCCCGGACGCCAAATGGACCTCGGCCCTGTTGCCCGCCGAGGTGCTCGCGCTCTACAGCGCGGTGGTCGAGGGCGACGGTTTCGCGCCGCTGGCCCACTGGGGCGGGAGCTTCCTGGGCTCGGTGACCGGCAACAACGGCTTCTTCGCCCTCTCGCCGGCACGCGCGCGCGCGCTGCGGCTGCCCCCGCACGAGTTGCTCCCCATCTCCCCCCCCGGCGGGCGGCACCTGAGCGGCCTGTATTTCGAGCGCAGCGACTGGGAGCGGCTGGGCCAGGCCGGGGCCGCCACGCTCCTCTTCGCCCCCGGGGAGGACCCGTCCGCCGCCGCCCGCCGCTATATCGCCCTGGGGGAGCGCGAGGGGGTGAGCAACGCCTACAAGTGTCGGGTGCGCAACCCCTGGTGGCGCGTCCCCCTGGTCGACCGACCGGATCTGTTCTGCACCTATATGAACCACCGGCGCCCGCGCCTGCTCGCCAACCAGGCTGGGGCCCTGGTGCTGAACTCGATCTACGGCGTGCGACTGAGCGAGCCGCGCCGCGCCCTGGGCGTCCGGCTGCTGCCGCTGGCGGCGCTCAACAGTCTGTCCCTGCTGGGGGCCGAGATCGGCGGTCGCATCTATGCCGGCGGTATGCTCAAACACGAGCCGCGGGAGATCGACGCCCTGCCGGTCCCCGCCGCTGCCCTGGTCGAGGCCTTGGCCGCCGACCTGGAGGCACTGGCCCCGGAGGTCGCCCGCCTGCTCGCCCTGGGGGAGGAGACGCGCGCCACGGCCCGGGTCGACGACCTGGTCCTGCGCCATGGCCTGGGGCTCGCCCGCGAGGCGCTCGACACCCTGCGCGCGGCCCGGGAATACCTGCTCGATCGCCGCCTGACCCGGGGGCGCGGCACCCATGGCTGAGATCGACGAGCGTCTCGCCGAGGCCCTGGGGTCCCTGCCCCCCAAACCCGGGGACGAGGCCCCCCAGGCGGCCAAGAAGCGCTACAGCGAGTTGGTCTCCCAACAGGTCGCCCTGGCCCTGGGGGCGGAACTGCGCCGCCGCGGGCTCAAGGAGGCGCGCCCGGCCCCCGGCGGGGCCGGTCCGGATGCGGGCGCCGAGCGGCGCATGGCCGGCGGTCTGGGGGCCAAGAAGGTCGACGTGACCTGGGCGACCGAGGAGTCCGGGCTGCTGCTCGGCATCTCGGTCAAGACCATCAACTTCCGCGACAGCAAGACCCGCAACTTCCAGAAGAACCTGGTCAACCGGCGCGGCGACATGCTGATGGAGGCGGTCACCCTGCACCGGCGCTTCCCCTACGCGGTGCTCGCCGGGCTCTTCTTCCTCGACAGCGAGGCGGCCAACGACGGCACCGAGAAGCGCCGCTCCACCTTCCTCAATGCCCACGCCCGGCTGCAACTCTTCACCGGGCGCAACGACCCGGCGGATCGCGAGGAGCAATTCGAGCGCTTCTACCTGATCCTGCTCGACTCCGCCCGGACGGGACCGCGCCCCGCACCGCCGCCGTTGGCGGCGCCGCCCCAGTCCGGGTCCACCGCTGACCTCTTTGCCCCCGCCCCCCTGGTGGAGGCGGCACCGGACACGACGTCCGAGCCCTTGCTGCGCCCCTTCCAGGTCGGCGCCCCGGAGCGTCAATTGGCACTCGCCGACATGCTCGACGACCTGCTGAGCCTGGTGGCGCAGCGCAATCCGGACTTCTATGAACTGCGCGACGGGCGGCTGATACCGGCCTGAGCCGGAGTCCGGATGATTTAAACTCTCGTGACACCGCTCCAGCGGTGTCACGCAGGTGTCGGGCGCTGTGCGCCCCGAGTGCCCCCTACGACGTACCCCACAGGAGCCGCTACCATGACCGAGCACATCTCCATCCAAGACCCGGAAGACTATGCGCCCGAAGACCTGATGCGCCTGGCTGAAATCCTCTTTTCACCGCTGAGCAGCGTGGCCGAACTGGAACGGGTCTGCATGACCCTGGCCCATCTGCCCACCCCCGAGGCCCAGGACCTCTTGCAGCGCTTCACGTCCTCCCCGCGCGCCGCCGAGGTGAGTTGGCTCGAATGTGCCGTCGAGGAGGGCCAACAGGTCCTGATGGAGCCGACGAATGAGCTGGAGGAGCGTGAATTCCTCACCCTCAAGGTGATTCAGGAGTTGATCGATGAATCATCCGAACTGGAAGGCGACCTCAGCCAGACGCGGGTCTCGATCGAGAAGGCGGAGATCCGGCTCGGCGCCCTTCAAGCGCTCGCCGCCGTCGGCAAGTACGATCCAGTCGCGCTTCTCGGTTATTCCGGCGGTATCGATTGCGACCGCAATCACATGGACGAACTGACCGAGGAGATCGACCTCAAGGAGGCCATGGTCGAACACCTGCGCAATTCCATCACCACCCCGCGATACCGCAACACCGACCCGGCGTTCATGCGCCATGTGCACTGGGATGCCTGAGCCCACCTCGGTGTCTCGTCGGTGCCCAAGGCCCTGACCGGCTGTCCGATGTGACCTGGGGCTCCCGGCAGGCGGACGGCCCCGAACGAACGACTCAACCTACAATCCACAGATGAACATAGATGAACACAGATTTTCTCAGAATTGTCATGCGTCTTCGCTATTGTCACAGTCACCGCCAGAATGAGTCCCCGGCCAAGCGTAAGTCAATGAATCATCTGTGTTCATCTGTGTTCATCTGTGGATAACTGCTCGTTCCAGTTTCACTGCCGACGGCATCCAGGAACCCCATGACCGACCAGACCCCGATCCCGCTGACCGACTTCACCCGCCGCGCCGTGGCCGCCCGTGCCCTGATCCAGTCGCTGCTGACCGAATTGATCGGTCCGGTGGACCTCAAATACGACTTTTTCCGCGAATGGAACGGCTGCTGGAAGGCACGCGTGGACCTCACCGGGGCGGCCACCGGGAGCATGGAGTTCACCTTCCTCAACACCCCGGGCGGCGGCCTGCTGGCACTGCCGCGCCCCCTGCCGGAGCGCTGGCGCCTGATGACCGGCATCCCCGCCGACGACGGCACCCGCTGGACCCTGGACGCGGCGGGCCTGCTGGTGCCCTTTGCGCCGCCGACGGCGGGCGGCGCCGCGACCGCACCGGGCGGGCCTGGACCCGCGATCACGCCGCGCGAGCGGGTCATCCTGTTCCTCGCCCAGGGCTTCGGCACCGGGCGCCTGCCCAAGACCCCAGGCACCTTCGGCACCCTGCCCGGGGTGCTGCTCTATCTGCTCCTGGCCGGGCTGCCGCTCGCGCCCTATCTGGCGGTCACCGCGGCGCTCCTGCTCATCGGCATACCGCTGTGCGGCCGGGCGGCGCGGACCCTGGGGGAAAAGGACCCGCCCTCGGTGGTGTGGGACGAGATCGTCGGCTATCTGATCACGATGATCGCAATCAGCCCGAGTTGGCCGGCGGTCGTGGCGGGGTTCGCCGCCTTCCGGCTCTTCGATATCTGGAAGCCCTGGCCGATCGGCTGGATCGACCGCCGGGTCGGCGGCGGGCTGGGCATCATGCTCGACGACGTGGTGGCCGGACTCATGGCGCTGGGGCTGATGCACCTGGGGCGGGCGCTGGTGGACTGGGTCTAGGCGATTTCCGGCCAAGACCTTAGAAGGCAAAGCGCAAGTGGTCGGCCGCACGTCGGGTTGCCCCCAAATGGCCTCCCGATGATCGTCTGACCAAGTCAAACGATGTGGGCAAGACGATGCCGATCGCCCTCAATCTCAGCGATGCGAAGGCCGGGTTTTCCGAACTTGACAAGAAAAGTTGCATGGTATATGGTGTTATTGCGTGATGCTTGATTCTGTAATGTATTGTTAGACAAGTACGTTTCAACGAAGCGCCAGCCTATGATCGACCAGGTCATCTCCTTCGTAAAGGATGAACTAAGCCGCAGCCTGCAGAGGAGCGGTGGCTCGGCGTTTCTCCAGGACGAACCCAAACAGAATCCGGTGGTCTTCGTCAAGGGGGACGATTTAGACCCCATCTCCTTTCCGATCGGCTCGATCAGCCTGCTCGTCGTCAATATCGAGCACGATCGGTTGACGCGGCCGGGCGACCCCTTCCGGCGCATGGCGCCCGACGGCACTGCGCAAGGGATCAAACCGGATGTCCGCGTCGATCTCTCCGTGCTCTTCGTCGCCCGGTTCAACGACTACCGCCATACCCTGCAACGCCTCTCCGCGGTCATCCAGTTTTTCCAGGAGCACCCCGCCTTCATCCGCGGCGAGCATCCCGGTCTCCCCGAGGCGATCGAAAAGCTGCTGATCGAGCCGGTCACGCTGCCGTTCTCGGCGCAGAACGAGGTCTGGACCGCCCTGCGCGCCACCTACCAGCCATCCCTGCTGTACCGGGTCAAGACCCTGGTCTTCCAGGATCGGCAGCCGGTCGAAGTCCCGGTCTACGACAAGACAACAATCGTGGTCAGGAGCATGACGGGAGAGGGGACCTGAGATGCCGCCCGAGATGCCGCCCGAGAAGCTGCGGTTCCAATATCGCCGGCTGACGCTGCGCCTGAAACACGCCGCCTTTGCGGGCGGGATCTGCCCCACCGCCTGGTGGGAGCCGCGGCCGGCAACCGCGGAACTGATGCGGGCATACCGCATTAGCCTGCGCCGACTGGCGCCCGGCTTGGCCCTGATCGTCGCGGAGTGGCCTGAGGGACAGCCCCTGGCGCCGCTGACTCAGGCCGACAACATCCGGTTCGAGTTCCTCCTCTGCGTGGAAAGTCCGGATTTTCTGCTTTACACCGATCCTACAACGCCGCCGTCGCTGGATCTGCGCGACATTGGGATCTCATCAGAGGAGCAATCGAAGCCGTCCGCGGCCTGGCCGACCCCGAGCGACCGGGATCCCTGGGCGGCCAGGGTGTTGCTGACGATCCCCGGCGACTGGTTGGCACGCTACCTAGCGCAGGAATGCGCGGCAAGCAATCCGCTGGTCCTGCGGCTCGAGCCGCGCGCCGTCTACTGGCGCTATTACTGCGCGCTCCCGGCGGGTATCCAGGCGACCCAAATAGCGATCGGACAGGACCCCTCCCCGTCGCCGTCCAGGATCTCCTTCGACGCGGCGACGAGTTTGGGTGATCCCGTCGCCCGCGCCTTCGCCGCACGGAGTTCGGGCCGGACTGTCGTCGCCCTGACTTCCAGCGCCCCGATCCCGCTACGGAGCGCCGCGGCGCCGCGCCTGAAGCTGACGCTCAACGGCGAACAACTCCCCCTGGACCTGCCCAGTCCGCCACTTGACAGTCTATTGGTCCCCGGACTCTCCGCAAACGGAGAGCCGGTTGCCTTTCGCATGATCGATGCCTGCGCTATTCCCTCATCCTACTGAAGGAGCTTGCCCCCATGCCCAGCCATAATGCACCTGGCGTCTACGTGGAAGAGATCTCGACCCTGCCGCCGTCGGTAACCGAAGTAGCCACGGCGGTTCCGGCCTTCGTCGGCTATACGAACGACGTCAAAGGGGGTGGCCTTCGCGTCGCGCAGGTCCAGACCTTGCGGGAGTACGAGGCCGAGTTCGGCAAGGCGGCGCCGACGCCATTCACGGTCACGGTCAAGAACACGGAGACGGACCCCAATCAGCCGCCGGTATACACGATCACGCAGATCGACGCCCCGGATGCGGTGTCAGGCGTCCCCGCGCAGATGATGTGGTACGCCATCGACCTATATTTCAGGAACGGCGGGGGGCGTTGCTACGTCGTCTCGATCGGTAAGCTCAACACGCCGAAGCCGGACGACTTCAAGAATGGGCTCGAAGAGCTGAAGAAATACGAAGAGCCGACGCTGATCGTGATACCCGAGATCCTCCAGTTGGACAAGGATAATAAAGGTACGGTTCTTCAGGCCACGCTGGCACATTGCCACACGATGGGCAATCGTTTCGCGATCGTCGATGCCTATGAAGACGAGAAGGATAATGAGAAGTACGGCCAGTTCAAGTACGATGTGAGCGGCAGCTATCTCGACCATGCCGCCGCCTATTATCCCTCGCTCGACACTGCTTTGGCCTGCATCTACGAAGATCAGAGCGTGAAGGTCCAGGGCTTCGCCGTGGACGCGCAAGCCAAGCCTAACCAAGATGCCATAGACTCCGCGGCAAAGGCATTGGCGCAACGGATAAAGGAGTGGCTGCAGCAGCAGTATTCGAGCAAAGCGGATGCGAGTTCGACTGCCATCTATAAGAATGTAATAGGTGACGAGAAGAAAGTCAACGACGACGTCACGCTTTATAATGCAATTAAACTCGCGCTTCAGCGCCAAACTACCCCGATTTCTTCATCGACTATCGTCACCCCCTTGACCGAGGATAATGGTGGCTTGAAGAATCTCATTGATTCGCTGGAAAACTGCAAGGCCCGCAACAAGTTAAAATTGATCGGAAGCGGACAAGAACCTGTTGGGGTGCTTGCAGGGTCCAACCAAGAATTCCAAGATGAAGCGACTGCACCTATAGCCATCACAGCTGCCGACGTTCTGCAAGCGAAAGGGGTCAAGGACCAGAATATCGAGTTCCCGTCGACTCTCGATCAGGTCGGCAAGAGCAACACCGCGCTCTACAACCTCATCAAGCAGGCCCTCGACAGCCAACGGGTTCGCCTCCCGCCGAGCCCGGCCATGGCCGGCGTCTATGCCCGGGTCGACCGCGAGCGCGGGGTCTGGAAGGCCCCCGCCAATGTCGGGCTGATGTCGGTCATAGGCCCGGCCGTACAGATCACGAGCGATGAGCAGGATACGCTCAACGTCGATCTCAAAACCGGCAAATCGATCAACGCGATCCGCAGCTTTCCCGGCAAGGGCGTCCTGGTCTGGGGTGCACGCACCCTGGACGGAGAGGGTAACGAGTGGCGCTATGTCCCGGTGCGCCGGCTCTTCCTTACCATCGAGGAGTCGGTCAAGCGGGCCAGCGCCTTCGCCGTCTTCGAGCCGAACGACGCCACCACCTGGCTCAAGGTCAGGGGGATGATCGAGAGCTATCTCTACGGCCTCTGGCAACAGGGCGCGCTCCAGGGGGCGGACCCCAAGGCCGCCTATTACGTCAATGTCGGGCTCGGCCGGACCATGACCCCCCAGGACGTATTGGATGGCGTGATGATCGTGGAGGTCGGCATCGCCGCGGTGCGCCCGGCCGAATTCATCGTGTTGCGCTTCTCCCACAAGCTGGCCACGGCCTGAGACCGGTCGCCGCCCATCCCCTATCGCGCCCTGACGAGGACTACCGACCATGGCCACCACGAAAGACGAGATCGCGGCCGCTTACCCCTTGCCGGTCTACAACTACCGCGTCCAGATCGGACCGGACACCATTGCCTGCACCGAGGTCTCGGGCCTGAGCATCGGCTTCGAGACCACCACCTACAAGGAGAGCCCGACCGCCAGCGGCAAGGCCGGGCCGCGCACGCTGCACATGCCCGCCCAGGGCAACCCGGTGAAGGTCACGCTCAAGAAGGGCGTGGTCCGCCAGACGAGTGTCAAGGCGCTCTACGGCTGGATCTCCGACGTAAAGATCAACCGGGTCGAGAAGAAGGACCTCGCCGTCGACCTCTGCGACGAGAGCGGCAAGGCGATCATCCGCTGGACCGTCCGCAATGCCTTCCCCACCAAGCTCGATGCCCCGACCTTCGACGCCAAGTCCAACGACGCGGCCATCGAACAGATGGAACTGACCGGCGACTCTATCGAAATCACCGAGGTCTGACCGCATGGCCGAGACCACCATGGACCAGGCGCTGCGCTATCCGCTCGCCGCCTGGAATTTCAGGGTGACCAGGGGCGGCACCGCGATGCGTTTTGCCAAGGTGTCGGGGCTCCAGCGGGAGTTCCATACCCTGGCCTACCGCGACGGACTGAGCTTCCGCCAAGGCGAGTCGCTCGTGCGTTATCGCGTGGATACCTGGGGCTCGCTCACCCTGGAGCAGGGCACGGTGGCGGACAGCCGCGAACTCCTGGAATGGCTGGAGACTGGCGAGGTATCCGTGCTCCAGGTCAGTCTGTGCGATGCGCACGGGCATGCGGTGGTGACCTGGAAGATCGCCCGGGCCGTACCGGTCAAGCTCAGTGCCTCCGCCTGGGATGCCGCAAGCAATGCCGTGGCGATCGATACCCTGGAGGTGAAGGTGGCCGGGATCGCCATCGAGCACCAGACGGCCACGGGGCCAACCCGATGATCCCGACACCCGACCAACAGGTGTCACTGAATGCACCGGTGGCCCCCCCCCTGGCCCATCGGTTCGGTGTGTTCTTCTTCCAGAACGGGGGCCTGCCCAATCCACTCGACATCCGCTTCCAGAAGGTCTCCGGCATCGGTGCCAGGATCGAAACGACCACCGTCGTCGAAGGCGGACAGAACCACTACGCCCAGCGCCTCCCTACCCGGGTGGATTACGCGAACCTGGTCCTGGAGCGGGGGCTGGTGATCGGCTCGCCGCTCGGCCTGGAGGTCAACCGCACCCTGTCCTTTTTCAGCTTCGCCCCATCCCTGGTGCTGGTCGTCCTGTTCGACGAGTCCAGTCGACCGATCGCCGGCTGGGGCTTCGAGAACGCCTATCCGGTCCGCTGGGCCCTGGCGGACCTGAACGGGGCCGAGGACCGGATCCTGATCGATACGCTCGAACTCGCCTATACGCGCATGTACGCCCTGGAGGTCTGACGCCCGTGACCATCGAGATCCGCCAGCTCATCGTGCGCGCCGTCGTGGAGCGCCCGCGGCCGGAAACCGCGAACCCGCCCGCGCCCGCCGCGGGACCGGTGGCCCGGACCCGCCCCGGCCCGGCAGCCGACCGGCGCGAGGAGCCCCGTGACCTGGTCGCGGCCTGCGTGCGCGAGGTCCTGCGCCGGCTGGAGCAGGCGCGTGAGCGCTGAACCGCGGAGCCGCCGATGAATCTGCCCAACGTCTACAAACCGGCCAAGCTGACCATCGTCGCCTACCTGGACCCCGGGCGCAGCCAACCGTTCAGAGAGATCGAGGCCCAATTCAACCCCGAGACGCTGTCGGGGAGGCATGAGGTCCGCTTTCAGACCCGGCACGGCATCGCGACCAGCGCGACCGCGGCGAATTTCGCCTACAGCCCCCCGCAGACCCTGAGCGTTAAGCTGATCTTCGATGGCACCCAGGCCGACGCATGGGGCGGGCGGCGGCTCGGCGCACTGGCGGCCGGGCGCCTGCAGGGGCTGGGCGTGCCCACGGTCGGGGAGCGGATCGAGGAGTTTCTCGATGCGTGTTACCGGATCAAGCACCCGACCCACGAGCCGGCCTACCTCAAGCTCACCTGGGGCCCGGGAGTCTTCCGGGGCGGGAGCTTCGACTGCCGCCTCGAGTCGGCGGATATCAAGTACACCCTCTTCGAGCGCGACGGCTCGCCCCTGCGGGCCGAGTTGGATGCCGTATTCGTCGCGGACCTGGACCCCTTCAAGAAGGCGGCCATCGAGCGGTTGAGCTCGCCCGACCTCAGCCACCGCCGCCGCGTGGCGAGCGGCGACACCCTCCCGCTGCTGTGCCTGGAGATCTACGGCAGCGCTCAGTACTACCTGCGCGTGGCCGAGGCCAACGGGCTCGACGATTTCCGCGTCCTCGAACCGGGGCGCGAGCTCGTCTTTCCGCCATTCGAGCGGCCGGGAAGAGATTGAATGCCCATCCCCGTCGCCACCGTCGTCTGCCGCGGCGAGCAACTCAATCCCCGTGCCGAGTTGCTCGAGATCGAGATCCGCCGCGAGCTCAACCGGATCCCCGAGGCCCGCCTGGTCCTGCGCGACTGGGTGCCGGGTCCCGGTGAGTTACCGCTGAGCGACTCCGGAGTCCTCGACCCCGGTGCACCCGTCTCCATCGCCCTGCGCTACGCCGGCGCCGCCGGAGACCGCGGCCAGGACAAGACGCTTTTCAAGGGTTTGGTGGTACGCCATCGGCTCGAGGCGCGCGCGGATGGCACCGTACTGCGCATCGACCTCAAGGATGCCGCCTTCAGGCTCACGCGCGAGCGTAAGAGCGCCGTCTTTCGCAATCGGCGAGACGATCAGGTGATCGGCGACCTCATCCGCCAGGCCGGCGTCGCGGTCGGCCGGCTCGCCACGGGATGCCAGGTCCACCGCGAGTTGGTCCAATACTACGCGAGCGATTGGGATTTCATCGTCTCGCGCGCCGACGTGCAGGCGTTGGTGGTCGACTGCCACCTCGGCCAAGTCTCGCTGTCGCCGATCTACCTGAGTGTGCCGCCCCGCCGCCAACTGAGGCTCGGGATGGATCAGGACCTGCGCGAACTCGAACTGGAAATCGACGGTGCCGGGCAATGGGCCGGGATCGGCGCCCTGGGCTGGGACCTGCCCCAAACGCAGATCCGCGGGCCCGAGCAGGCGAGCGATCCCGCGGTCGCGGTCGGCGATCTCGACGCGGACAAGATCGCCGCCATCGCCCGCACGCTCGGGGGCGAAACCTACACACTGTTCCATCCGGTGCCCATGGAGCAGGCCGAGCTCAAGGCCTGGGCCGACGCCCGCCTGCTGCGCAGCCGGCTCGCGCTGCTGCGCGGGCGTGCCCTGCTGGCCGGCGACGCCGCGCTCGCGCCGCTCGACATGGTCACCATCGAGCGGGTCGGCAAGCACTTCAACACCAAGGCGATGGTCTCGGGGGTCGTGCACCGGGTCGAGCACAGCGACTGGACGACCGAACTGCAATTCGGCCTCTCCCCCGAGTGGTATGCCCGCCGCCCCGACCTCGCCGAGGTCCCGGCCGGCGGGCTGCTGCCGCCGGTCTCCGGGCTGCAGATCGCCAAGATCGCCGCCTTCGAGTCCGATCCGCTGGGGGAGCACCGGATCAAGGTCGAGCTGCCGGCGCTCGACAGCGCCCGGGAGACGGTCTGGGCCAGGGTGCTGCACCCCGACGCGGGCAAGGACCGCGGATTCGTCTTCTGGCCCGAGCAAGGCGACGAGGTGGTGGTTGGATTCCTCGACGCCGACCCCCGCCAGGCGGTCGTCCTCGGTGCCTTGTACGGTTCCCGCCAGACCCCGCCGGCCGCGGTCGGCGCACCGACCAATTCCAATCCCAAGCGGGCCATCGTGAGCCGCAATGGTGCGCTCGTCTCATTCGACGACGAACACAACCGCATCACCATCGCCACCCCCGGCGAGCGGCAGATCCGGCTCGACGACGAGGCCGGGCAGGTCGTCATCAGCGACCAGAAGGGCAACCAGGTCGTCCTGAGCGACCAGGGCATCGTCATCAGGAGCGCGGCAGACCTGACGATCGAGGCCGCGGGTAAGGTCGTCATCAAGGGTCAGACCGTCGACATTCAATAATCGGGACGACAAGCACCATGAGTACCATCACGATCGAACTGTCCATCGACGACACCAACCTGGTCCTCCAGGCGCTGGGTCAGTTGCCCTTCGTCAAGGTCTACGAATTGATCGGGCGTATCCAGGCCCAGGCCGCCCCGCAGGTGCAGGCCGCGGCACCCGCGACGGCGGAGCAATCGCAGGAGGCACAGCAATGAGCACCGACCTCGACCGCCCACCGAGCTTCCTCGGGACCGGCTGGGCCTTCCCGCCCAGGTTCGGGCCCGGCGGCGGGGAGCTCGCCATGGTCGGCGGGACCGCCGACATCGAGCAGTCGCTCGCCGTCCTCTTCGCCACCCGCCCGGGCGAGCGACCCATGCAGGAGGGCTACGGCTGCGCGCTCGACGATCTCCTGTTCGAGGAGATGGACCATGCCTTGGTCAACCGCCTGAACAGCCTGATCCACGACGCGGTCCTCTACCACGAGCCGCGCATCGAACCGCTCGCGGTCCAGGTCGAACCCGACCCGGCGCAGGACGGACGGCTGCTGGTCCTCTTCAGCTACCGGGTACTGGAGACCAATTCGCGCTACAACATGGTCTTCCCCTTCTATCTCAACGAGGCGGTCGCGCCGGGGCAGTGACGATGGACCTGATACTCGTCGACGGCGACCAGGCCATCTTCCAGCCGACCTTCGGGGCGGCGACCGTGGTCACCCGGCCCGGCCGTATGCAAGGCCAAGGCCCCGGCACCCTGAACGGCAAGCCGCTCTGTGTTACGGGTGACGAGGGCTCGGTCTCGGTCCCCGGCTGCGTCTACCAGACCCCCCAGTACTCCATCCCCGGGACCGGTACCCTGGAGATCGCCGCCCTGGGCGGCGACCAGCAGGGACACAAGACCCGAACCGGGGGCCGGACCGTGCTGCTCAAGGGCGGCCGTTTCACCGCCCGATTCAGGGTCATGACCCCGGCCCAGCAGCCGAACCCCCCTCCCGCCGCACCGACCCCGGACCCGCTCATCCAGTATTCCGGCAGCGGGAGCTTCGTCAGCACCAATGTCAAGTTGCAGGGGGGCTGAGATGGCCAGGCGAACGACCTTGCTCGTGCCCGGCGTGCGCCCCCCGGCGGCACCGGCGGGAGTCCGCGCGAACACGCGCCCCGGGACCCTCGCCGCCGACGGCGCGGCCGACACCGCAGTGGGAGCCGCGCACGAGGCCGCCGACGGCAAGCCGCTGCTCCAGTCCGTGGAACGTGACGGCACCAGCCAGGCCGGGCGCCGCCTGGCCGCGCTCGATCCGGCCTATGCGCCGATCGACGGGCGCGGCACGGCCGAGCTGCTCGACTTCGTCCAGGCCCTTTGCAAACAGTTGCGCTATTGCGGAACCGGCGACGCCGGCGACGGGACCTGGATGGACTTTGCCGCCCACCTGGGCAACGGGAAGACCGACATCGCCACCACGGACATGGCGGCCTACCTGGCCGACCCCGCACGCTTCGCGGGCGACGCGCAGCAGCGCCGCTGGCTCGGCCGCCCCCACTTTGCCCTGCTGCTCGTCTTCCTCGAGCTGCTGGGCTGGGCGCGCGACCAGCAGAACGGCCTCACCGGGCGTCATCTCGACTGGTTCTATCGGGACCTCCTGCGGATGCGGCCCCGGCCGCCCGAGCCGGACCGCGCCACCGTCCTCTTCCAACTCGCCCCCGGCGTGTCGGAGGCGCGGGTCCCCGCCGGCACCGCGCTGGACGCGGGACGCGACAGCGCCGGGAACCCGCTCATCTACCGCACCGAGCGCGAGTTGGTCGTCAACCGGGCCGAGGTCGCCGAGGTGCGGTCGGTGTATATGCATGTCGCGATCGTCGGCTTTGACGATTTGTCGCTGACAGGCCCGAAAAAGTTCGACGCAATGTTGAGGCTCGCCTTCGGGGAACCGCGCCCAGGGGATGCGATTCCGCAAGTCAGCTTCAACGGCTCGCCCAATGTCAACCGCGAGCTGTTGTCGGACCTGAACGATGCTGGCAAAGACGAAGAGCGCGCAAGGTTGGCGGCATTCCTTGGAATACCATCGGACGGACTCAATAAACTCTGCCAAGAGGCCGCGAAAAAGAAAGAAATAGATTGGACTTACGTGAAGACAACGCTTGCCGCCTCCCGGCTCCAATGCGTCTGCAGCCGCCTTGCAAGTAAGAACCTCGACAAAGACCAGCAAGGGTTCGACGCCGCGGTCGATTACGTCCTCGCACGGTTGCCCTCCCGGTCACCGGACACCATCGCAGGTCTCAAATGGCCCGACAAGCGAGCGCTGTTGGAAACGCAATGCGGACTGACTTCGGCCGACCTCCGGCGGCTCGACGCCTTACGCCAAGCGCTTGACCAGACCCACTCCCAAGGCCCGACGCCGACCGACGGCGACTGGCGCGACTGCTACAGCATCCTGTTGCGGGCCTGGCGTCGCATTGAGCCGCAGGCGTACCAGTCGACACGCGACACCCTCTATGCCTACGCCGACGCGCGGGCCTGCCGTCCGGATCCCACATCGCCGCGCTGGAAGACCTTCGGTGGTACCCCAAACAAGAATGTCGAGGGCCAAAAGGCCCGCCGCGGCTGGGCGCTGCGCTCGCCATTGCTGTCCCTCAGCCAGGGTCAGCGCACCCTCACCTTGACGCTCGGGCTCGATGCGACGGACGGTGCCTTCTGGCAGGGCTTGGGCATCGACCTCAAGAATCCATCGATCGCCAACTTCTTGAGCGTCTGGGCCATTCAGATCAGCTCCGCGAAGGGCTGGATCGATTTCGCGGCTGGCAGATCCAAAATGAACGAGAATACCGGCCCGGCCGCCAAAATCAATAGTGTGGAGAAATGTCAAAACGGCCTGAAACTCCAACTGAGCATGAGCATTGACCCCTCTTGCGATCCGATCGCCCCCTTGAAGGATAGCCCGGACACCTGGCCGACCCTGCGCATGCTGCTTCGCGACGGGCGCCCCGATCCGAATCCCTCGCTCCCGCTTAAAGGCGTGGACCTGGAGGTCGAGGTCGAGGGCCTGACCGACCTGAAGATCCGGCAGGAAGACCGCCGCATCGACCCCAAGAAACCCTTCGAGCCCTTCGGCAACCGGCCCATGGCGGGGTCGCGCTGCTATATCGGCCACCCCGAGCTGGTGCGCAACAGGCTTGCCAAGCTCGATCTCTCCGTCGACTGGATAGGGTTGCCCGCCAACCTCGACAATTATTGCACGACCTATAAACTAAACTCTGCTGATGTCGCGTTTGATCTCGACATGATAGACAGTGGTGTCTCGCATCGGCTTCAAGCGCCGGCACAGTTCTCGGCGAAACAGTCAATTAAAGTATCCGGCGACCAATTTAATTGGTCCGGCTACACCCCGCAACTCGATTCTATCGAAGTCGATGACCTGCGCACCGCTGGCCGCTGTCTGTGCATGACGCTGAACACCGACTTCGGCCACGACGCCTATCCCAGGCTTGCCGCCCAAAAGGCTGCCGAGCTGGCGATGGCAATCGCGACCAAGCCGAGCGACATTAAAACCGACGATTACGTCATTCCTCCTCCCTACACCCCGACCATCGCGCGCCTGACTGCCGGATACAAGGCCCAGATCTCGATCAAACGGAATAGCCACAGCTGGGACAGCGATTCGGGCGATGCGGTCGACCAACTGCTGCACATCCACCCATTCGGTGAGTCGCCGATCGATCCCAAGGGACCAACCCTGCTCCCGCGCTACGACCAGGCGGGGGAACTCTACATCGGACTGCGCGGACTGGTCCCGCCGCAGCACCTCGCGCTGCTCGTGCAGCTCGCGGAGGGCACGGGCAACCCCGATCTTGAGCCGGTGCCCCTCGCCTGGTCCTGTCTCGACGGCGACCGCTGGACCCCGGTCGTCCCGCTCGCGGACGGCACCCGCGGGTTGCTCAACTCGGGTATCGTCGAGTTGGCCCTGCCAGCGGTCGCACCCAGCACCCGGCTGCCCGCCCGACTCTATTGGCTGCGCGTAGCAATCCCCCGCAACCCGGCGAGCCGGTGCGACTGTATCGATATCCAGGCCCAGGCCGCCGCCGTGCGCTTCGAGGATCACGGCAATGCCCCCGACCACTATGACCGGCCATTGCCGAAGGGCCGCATCACCCGGCTATTGGAGGCCGATGGCCGCATCGCCGCCCTCGTACAGCCGTACAGCGCGTACAGCGGCCGGCCGCCCGAACCGCCCGAACTGCTGCGTACCCGCACCAGCGAGCGCCTGCGCCACAAGCAGCGCGCACTCGCACCTTGGGACTACGAGCGCCTGGTCCTGGAGCGCTTCCCGCAGATCTACAAGGCCAAGTGCATTCCCGCGGGCGACGGACCCGGTCGCGTCAGGGTCATTGTGATCCCCAACATCCGCGGGGCCTGTCCAGGGGATAGCTTCGCACCGAAGGCACCGGCCGATCTGCTGGGCGACATTCGGACTTATCTTGCCGGACGCGCCCCGCCATCCGCCGGTGTCACGGTTTGCAATGCGCGGTATGAGGGGCTGGGTATCAGGTTGAGCGTGTGCTTTCGCCCGGGCCAGGAGGTATCGCTGGCCGTGCGGCGTCTTCGGCTCGACTTGATCCGCTACCTTTCTCCCTGGGCATTCGATAAAGGAGCCGAGATCATGTTCGGCGGTCGAATCCATCTCAACAGCGTCATCGAGTTTACGGCGCGCCTCGACTACGTAGACTACGCGGGCCATGTCGTTTTTTGGACCTCCAATGACACCGCTAGTCCGTATATCGAGCGCCCGAAGACTGACGAAATTGCCGCAGCGACATTGGATGGAGTATTGGTGTCGGCGCGTTATCACTTTATCTCCGTAATGGATGGCCGCGCCGAAGATCCGGCAACCGATCAAGGGGACCCTTTCAATGGCGCCTATTTCCTGCAATCCACTGCCTTGAACGAGATCTAAGACCATGACCAATGATCCGGAAAACGCCCCCCACCTGTCCGAGACCGATGAGCCGCTTCCATGCGCGGATTTCCAAGGAATCAAGCCGCGCGAGGCTTTCAAAGATTGTTTCGCCGACTATGGGAAGAGACCGAGCGCAAATGCCTACTTCTCGATGATTGCTTCCGCGCTGAATCAAGCGGACGATGGAATCTTCAAGCAGGATAATGAGCCCTTGGCCCTTGTCGCGGTGCCCAACAGGCAGGACAAAGGGGGGCAAGTACTGAAGCTCTACTCGCAATGCAATAACGACAGCAACCCGGGGAGCCCGGATTGGCTGATTACGCTCAAGCCAAAGAGCCTGAAGGATAACCAACCCGTTAGTGGGTTCGGTATCGTCAATCAGGAAGGCAAGACCCGGCTGCTGCTTGACAGCGATGGGAATCTCGAAGTCTCGGGCGCCGCGACGGTCGGCGGCAATCTCGACGTTAAAGGCGCGACGACCCTCTGGGGAGGTCTCGTTGTTAGCGCGAACTGCATCACACTGGGCCTGGAAAAGCATGGCGGCGGCCGGCTGGTTCTGGCCAACAAGCTCGACGACAACAAGATCTTTCTGGAGGCATGGGGCAGTACGGGCGAGGGCAGTGCCTCTGAATTACTGCTGACTGGTAACTGCAACAATCCAGTTCCGCAAGTGTCCATTGTAGCCACCGAGACTCGTATCAGCGGCAATGTGACGGTTAAGGGTGACAACCTAACCGTACACAAGCATGTCGCCGCCGGCAGCCTCGACGTGACGGGTACTGTGGCGGTCAAAGGCGACGCCGGTCTCACCGTCACCAAGCAGGTCTCCGCCGACAGCCTCAATCTGGGCGGCGGGACGGCCGACCCTAAAGACAAGCTGACCGTGACGGGCGCCGCCAAGGTCACGGGTGGCCTCACCGTCACCACGCAGGTGTCCGCCGACAGCCTCAATCTGGGCGGCGGGACGGCCGACCCTAAAGACAAGCTGACCGTGACGGGCGATGCGATCGTCAACGGAAACTTCGCTGTCAACGCGTCGGAGATATGGCTAAAAGCGAAAATCCCGGAAGAGACCGACAAGGGCGCTGAGCTTCGTCTAGCGTGCAGTCGGGGCGAAAGCGCACTCTATCTTGAGTCGTACAGTGAGAAACTGCTGCTGACCGGCGCCGCAGCGAGCTCGGTTAAGAGTATAGAGCTCCGTGCCGAGGATACTATTATTAAGGGCAATCTCGACGTGACGGGCAGCGCGACGGTCAAAGGCGACACCGGCCTCACCGTTACCAAGCAGGTCTCCGCCGGCAGCCTCGCGGTGTCGGGCGGCGCGACGATCAACAATGGCAAGAAAGTGGCTATCGAAGACAAGATCTTACAGTTACAAACGGGTCTTTGGAGCGCCGAGGATTCAAAACACTGGAGGGCGCGCACTCATAGAGAAGAAATACACGAACACGTGATTGCCGTAGCATTCACTAAACCATTTGCCAGTACGCCAACGGTCTTTATGACGCTCACTGTTTTGGAGGAGGGGTCAAGCACTCGATTCCAATTCTGGCCGGAGAATATAAACAATTATGGCTTCCAAATTAGGGTAGAGAATTCGATCGATTTCAACATAAAGCTAATCGCGGGGCACTGGGTTGCCTTGGGCTACTACTGATCCCGCCGCGTGAGCCCCGCAATGCCCGCCGAACCACGGACGCTGCCTACCGGCCCGTTGCCCCATCCGGCGATGGACTATGCCCAACTGCGCGCCGAGGGGCTGCGGTTGCTCGCGCAATTGGCGGGGGAACAGTGGACCGACTTCAATACCCACGACCCCGGGGTCACCATCCTGGAGCAGCTCTGCTATGCGATCACCGACCTCGGCTATCGCTGCAACTACCCGATGGCCGACCTCCTGGCGGGTGTCGCCGACCCCGGACTGCCGGGGCCGGCGGAGATCCTGACGGGGGACCCGGTCACGCTCGCGGACCTGCGCCGGCTCGCGCTGGACGACCCGCGGGTCCTGAATGCCTGGGTCGGTCCACCGGCCGAGGCCAAGCCTGCCTTCTACTGGCACGAGTCCATGAGACAATTGTGCCTGGTGCCGGACCAGCAGTCGCCCTGTGCCTCACAGGTGGAGCTTAGCGGACCGCTGCGGGTGACGATTCTGGTCGACACAGCGGATCAAGCCAATAAAGACAAGGCGCAGGATGTGCTCCAGGACGTGACCAGGCGCCTGCACGCCGCCCGCCCGCTCGGCACTGACTTTGAACTCGCTCTCGCCGAACGCTACCCGGTCAAGGTCACGGCAAGCATTGAGATCGCCGAGAGCGACAACCCGATCGCGGTACTGACCGATATCCTGGAGCGGCTGGACGATTGCCTGGCACCGCGACCGCGATTCCAGACAGTGACCCAGGCGCTGGCCGAAGGCAGGCCGCTCGACGAGGCCCTGGAAGGCCCCCTGCTCCAGTACGGCCTGATCGAGTCCCTGGCGGAGCCGCCGGGCACCCTCTATGCCTCCGACCTGATCCGGGCCATCGCGGAGGTGCCGCAGGTTCGGGTAGTCACCGCCATCGAGCCGACCTTCGTACTTATCCCACCGGGCCAGATCGCGGCACTGGGCGAGGATCCGTGCCTGACCCTGCTGCGGGACGGACGCGACATTCACGCCAACCTTGCCGACGCGCGCAAACAGGTGGTCAAACGCCGCCGGGCGTCCCTGCGCGATACCGGCCTGTCCGTCGTCGAACCGTCCCGCGGACGCGACCGCGCACTCGCACGCTACCGCTCCGTGCGGCGCCAGCTTCCGGAATGCTACGGGGTAGGCCCGTTCGGGCTGCCGGCCTCGGCCCCGCCGCAGCGTCGCGCCCAGGCGCAGCAGCTCGCGGCCTACCTGTCGATCTTCGATCAACTGCTGGCCAACCAGTTCGCCCAGCTCGCCAACGCGGGCGCACTGTTGTCGCCCGGCGCCAACAGCACGGACGACAACCGGAGCTATTTCGCCCAGCCGGTGGATGATCCGCCCTTGGATACCCTGAGTCTTCTGGGAGCGACGCCCGACACCTTATCCCGCGACGGCTATCGAGCCTGGCTCGATCGGGAGGTCGACCCAGAGATCGACAAGACCGATAACAAGGACAACAAGAGGAAGGAGGCTGAACGGCGCGGTCGTTTCCTCGCGCACCTGTTGGCGAGGTTCGGAGAGGATCTGGGCAGCACCCCGCTGGCGCCGGACCTGCCGGACCTGCCGGGCCTGCTCGACAGACGGCGGGAATTCTTGCGGCGCTATCCGCGCCTGAGCGGTGCGCGCGGCTCGGGGCGGGACCTGTACGCGGGCAGCGAGTCGGGCTTTCTCGAACGGCTGCGCCTGAAGCTCGGCATGAAGGACCCGGCGGACCTGGAACTGGTCGAGTACATCCTGCTGCGGCCGGTCCCCGAGGATAGCGCTCAGTCCGGGGACGGCTGCGCGGTGCCGCTGCTGGCCGACGCGGATGGTCCCGACCCCTGGTCGCTGCGCATCGGCATCGTCTTCAAGACGCCCGACCCGATGCCTGATCCCCCGGGACAGGCCGCGCTGGAAACCTTCGTCGGCGAGACCATCCTGGCCGAGGCCCCGGCCCATCTGGCGGTGTATGTGCACTGGCTGGACAGCGAGACCTGGAGTACATTCAAGCATGCCTGGTGTGACTTCCTCACGGCGCTGCACGCATACCGATGGCCACCGCCATCGTCGGATACGCGCCAGAATCAGCTTCGTTTCCGCGCTGCGCGCGACCGCCTCATTGAACTGCTCGGGATCGGGCGGCCCTATCCGCTGCGCGACCTGCTGCCGCAGAGCAGCGTTAGCGTCTCAAACGGCCAGGCGCAGGTGACCCTGCCGTTCAGCCAGGAAGGGTTCTTATACATGATCATGGCGCCCCCCCAGGGGGCCGGGCCGCCGAAGGACCCGCCCCCGGTCATTCCTGCGGGACAAGGGACGCCGGGCGGGGCGGCCAACCTTTCGTTGACAGTCGCCGGGACAGACGGCGAGACCTACCTCGTTGCCGCCCAGAGGATCGAGGAAGGCAACGACCCCCGCCGGACCTGGCTCTGCGCCCCGGCCACCGGCGCCTGATCGGCCTGCATCCCATGAGCCCGACGCCCCCCCACCGCCTCGGCCGGATCGAGCTCGAACTGCGGGTCGACGACGAGGACCTGGGCCGGCGCCTGCTGCCGCGCCTGTCGCTGCTGCACGGGCGGCGCATCGCCCCCTTGCTGGAGCGGCTGGCTGAGGAGCTGAGCCCTCCCGGGCGGCTCGACCGCCTCGACTCCGTCGACCTGGACCTCGGCCGTCTCCCCCTGGACGACCTGGACGAGGCGCTGCCGGCGCGGCTGGAGGCGGCCCTGCGTGCCGAGCTGGCCAGGCGCCTGGCCGGCGGCCGGGCGGGCGTGCCGCTGGCCCAGACCGCGCGCGAGCTGCTGGAGTGCTTCGCCCGCACCGGCGCACTACCCTGGTGGGCCGATCGCCATGACCCCGGCCTGGTCGGGCGGCACCTGCACGCGCTCCTGACGGCGGACCCCGACGCCTGGGGCGCGCTGCTGGCCGAACTCGCCGGGGACCCCGTCGCCCTCGCCCGGCTGGCGTGGCACTGGGACCCCGACCTCTGGGAGTCCCTGGTCCGACGCGACCGACCCGCGGGCCTGCTCGGCGACCTGCGCGCCCTGGAGGGCCTGGTCGCGGCAGCGGGCGGGGCACAGGCGCGGACGCTGGTCCGGCAGGTCCGCACGCTCGCGCTCGCCGAGCTGGGCCGCGCCGGGCCGACCCCCGCCGTCGACCGACTGCCCGACCTGCTTGGGGCGCTGGGCACGGCGGCCCTGCGCCACCTGGCCGGGACGCCCTTGTCGGCCCAGGCCGGGCCGCGCCTGCGCGCCGCGATCGAGACGTTGGTGGGGTCGGATGGGTCGAAGGCCCGTCCGGCGCCGCCGGCCGAGCCCGCCGACCTGTTGGGGCATTTCGCCGGTATCGACGACCTGCCCCGGCGGGCCGATCGCCAGGACCCGGACCTGGTCGGGCGACACCTGCGCGCGCCCCTGACGGCGGACCCTGACGCCTCGGACACGCCGCCGGCCGAACTGGCCGGGGGGCCTGGCGCCCTCGCCCGGCTGGCGCAGCACGGGGACCCCGCCCCGAGGAAATCGCCGGTCCGGCATGACGGACCCGAGGGCCTGCTCGGCGACCTGCGCACCCTGGGGGGCCTGATCGCCGCGCCCACCCCGAGCGCGGCCCTTGCCGACCGCCCGCTGCCGGCCCGCGCCGCCGCCCGCCGGGCGCTGGCCGCGCTCGACGAGATCTATGTGGAGGATGCCGGACTGGTCATCCTCTGGCCATTCGTCGAACGACTGTTCGCGCGCACCGGCCTGCTCACCCCGGAGCGTGATTTTCGGGACGAGGGGGCACGGACGCGCGGGCTGGCCCTGCTCGCCGAACTGGCCTTCGCGGACCCGGCGCCGCCGGAGTACCTGCTGCCGCTCGGCAAGGTCCTCTGCGGCCTGTCCCCGGAGGACCCCTTTTTCCCGGACGAGCCGCCGACCGCCGAACAGTTGGCGGAGTGCGGCGTGGTGCTGACCGCGGCCATCGGTCATGCCGGGCTGCCGGGCGAGTGGTCCGCGCACCGCTTCCGCACTGCTTTCGTGCACCGCCCCGGGACCCTGAGCGCCCCGGAGGGTACCTGGCGGCTCGCGGCGCAGGGCGAACCTCAGGACGCGCTGCTCCCCCGCTTGCCCTGGTCCTGGGGCTGGGTGCGGCTCCCCTGGATGCCGGGGCCCATCCAGGTGGACTGGTGAGCATGGAGGCCCTGCGCGCCAACGCCCGCGACCTGGAGCTGGAACTCCAATGGCTCGCCCGCGTGCTCGACACCCGCTTCAAGCGCTATTTCGGCGAGCCCGGCGACCAGGCCGAGGTACTGGACCTGGACCCGCCCGACCTGGCCGCGAGCGACTCGGCCTATGCCCGAGTCCTGACCGGGCTGAGGCTCGACCGGGCCGAGCGCCTGGCCCTGATCCTGGCCCTGACCCCGCACCTGCGCCCCCAACTGCTCGACTGCTTCTTCACCCGCAACCAGACCTTCGACCGGCGCTTCACCGAATTCGGCGGGGTGCAGGGCCGCGAGCCCGGATTCGTGCCGACCGGCGAGACGCTCGCCTTCGTACTGGGCGGTGCCGATCTGGAGCGGCGCTTTCTCGTGTATCGGCTGCTGGACCCGGCCGAGCGGCTGCACCGCGAGGGGCTGGTGGTCGCCGCCCCCGAGGGTCCGGACCAGCCGACGCTGCAGTCCCCGCTACTGGTCCCCGAGGAGACCCTCGCCCGCCTGACCGGCGGGCGCGAGCACCGCCCCGCCTGCGGCGCCCGCTTCCCCGCCCAGCCGATCGCGACCGCCCGCGCCTGGGAGGACCTGGTGCTGCACCCCGGGACCCTGCGACAGCTCGAGGAGGTCCGCACCTTCGTCGCCCACGGCCACACCCTGATGCACGACTGGGGCATGGCCGCGAAGCTGCGGCCTGGGCTGCGCTGTCTCTTCCACGGCCCGCCCGGGACCGGCAAGAGCTTGAGCGCCGCACTGCTCGGCAAGTATGCGGGGCGCGAGGTCTACCGCATCGACCTGTCGCTGGTGGTCTCCAAGTACATCGGCGAGACCGAGAAGAACCTCTCGCGAGTCTTCGACCGCGCCCAGCGTCGCGACTGGATCCTGTTCTTCGACGAGGCCGAGGCCCTGTTCGGCAAGCGCAGCGAGACCCGCGACGCCCACGACCGCTATGCCAATCAGGAAATCGCCTTCCTGTTGCAGCGGGTGGAGACCTTCGATGGGATCGCTATACTTGCTACCAACCTGCGCGCCAATATCGATGAGGCCTTCGCCCGCCGCTTCGAGCTGGTGGTCTATTTCCCGCCGCCGCGGTTTGATGAGCGACTGCGGTTGTGGCGGGAGGGGTTTTCCCCGCGGGCCAGCCTGGCGGCCGACGTGGACCTGCAGCAGATTGCGCGCGAGCATGAGCTGACCGGGGGGCATATCATGAATGCGATTCGCCAGGCGAGCCTGGTAGCCATTGCGGCGGGGGGGCGGCCCATCACCGCTGCTGACCTCGACCAGGCGATCCGCCGCGAGTTGACCAAGGAGGGGCGGCCGGGGTGAGCGCCTGCCCTTTTTTTTTGCATCGCAATTTGTTTGAAAATGGGGCCGCGGTCCCTGTCGTGTCCATTCGATCGAGAGAGCAACTATGAAAGAGTCGGCCAAGCCTGTTGCACAGCGTCAAGCGGTCAGCTTCAGTGCGGACCGGTCGGCCGGGTCCGGTCCCAAGGGGGTTGCGCTCCAGCCGCCGACCTATGGGATCGATCTCGCCGACCGGCCGGCGCCGCGGCGGGAGAACCGGACCGGGTTGCCGGATCGGCTCAAGGACGGGATCGAGGTGCTGTCGGGGCTCTCGATGGATGCGGTGCGGGTGCATTACAACTCGGATAAGCCCGCGCGGTTGAATGCCCTGGCTTATACGCAGGGGACTGAGATTCATGTCAGGCCGGGGCAGGAGGGGCATTTGGGGCATGAGGCTTGGCATGTGGTGCAGCAGGCGCAGGGGAGGGTGAGGGCGACGGCGCGGATGAAGGGGGTTAGGGTTAATGATGATCCGGAGCTGGAGAGGGAGGCGGACAGCGCGGGCGGTAAGGCTGCGGTTGGAAACCTCGTGCCGATACAGGGTACTGACCCCTTTGCCGCCTTTTCCGCTGCCACAGTTACACAAAGACAACCTAGTAACGACAAGAATGAGGCAACCGAAAAAAAGCAGCCAAATACCCTAAGTGGTGCACCAGGCGGAAAAGCGGCATGTATTGCAACATCTGTTTCGTCCATTTCCCAGATAATAACTTCCTGTATGCGACTTCTTGCCGCAGCAGGAAAAATTGGCGGAGATTGTCAACGGACCAGCCATCCGCTAGAGGTACTGAATACTGCCACAGGCATACTGATTCCAGCACTGCTAGCTATCGCGGGAGGAACAGACGTCCTGCGAGGGTTAGAACCATGGCGAATAGAAGCCCCGGCATCGGGGGATGAGAAGCCCAGGGATGTGTCAAAGATGATTACAGGAGGGTTCACGGCTATATCTGCATTTTTTGCAGGACTAGCGTCACCGCTTGCAGCGCTTGTGCTTAAGTCCGATAATTCGGCCACGCCATTCACGCATGTATCAAACCTATTCTGGTTATTTGGTGAGGCCATATCAGGATTTGTCAATGCTAGCAAAGCATACAGCTTATATAGAAGTGATGGCTGGGGGTGGAGTGCCGTGGCGGGAGTTGGAAATGTGCTGAATATCGCGGGTATCGTTTTGACATCAGTAGGGGTACAAATCGGGGAAGCGGAGCTTTGTATTTCCGATTCAATATCAATGTCTCACATGGGAAACGAGGATCCAGTTCGCACACTGGGAAGCACTTTTTCCCTTATCGGCGGTTCATTGATAACTCTTGGAACTATAACCGCTTTAGCAGCAGGGAAACAGGCCGACCAGATCCAGATAAGGGGTGCCCCCCATGCAGGGAGTAGCAGCGAACAAGGCCTATCGGATCCAGAAAGGAGTGCCCCCGGTACAAGGGTTTGAGCAGCTGGGATTCCGGTGACGATTCCAGTGACAGTTTAGCTAATGGATTGCGGTGACAGTTTACCGGTCCGGGCCGGGGTCGGTCCGGGTCAGTTCTCGCATTGTTGGATTCCCCCAATTTTCGCCTAAACTCCTTGCATCGCTAGACCGTTACGCATCGCGTTTCCCGGCCCCCTCTACCATGTCACCGCCCGGAGTGATCGGCGCGAGGCGATCTACGAGGACGACGCGAACCGCGAGGCGTTTCTGGATGTATTGGCCGAGACGGTGGCCCGCTACAATTGGATTTGCCATGCCTGCTGCGTCATGACCAACCACTATCACCTCGTGATTGAAACGGCGGACGGCAACCTGTCGAAGGGAATGCGTCACTTGAACGGGATATACACGCAGATCACGAATCGCCGTCATGGTCGCGTCGGACATCTCTTGCAAGGACGCATCAAAGAGCAGATCTTTCTCGGAGACGAAACATTCGTCGAGCGCACGCAGGAGCTAGCCGTGATCCGCGGTGACGCGTCGAGCGTCCCGCACACGCAACGCCGCCGGCCTGCCGCCGCCCTCGCGGAGATCGCGTCCGCAGCCCCCGATCGCGACGCTGCTATCGCGGCCGCTTATGCCACCGGCGCGTACCGCGATGAGGTGATCGCCGAACATTTCGGAATCCATAAGGAGGGGCGGCCTGGGCGAGGGCCTGGCGCAATTGAGCATCGCAATTCATTTAAGCCTGGGCTCTGGCCCCTGACGTGTCTATTCGATCGCGAGAGCAGCTATGAAAGAGTCGGGCAAGCCTGTTGCACAGCGTCAAGCGGTCAGCTCCAGTGCGGACCGGTCGGCCGCGTCCGATTCCAAGGGGGTTGCGCTCCAGCCGCCGGCCTATGGGATCGATCTCGCCGACCGGCCGGCACCGCGGCGGGAGAACCGCACCGGGCTGCCGGATCGGCTCAAGGATGGGATCGAGAGCCTCGCGGGGCTGTCCCTGAATAGCGTGCGCGTTCACTACAACTCATCCGCGCCCGCCCAATTGAACGCGCTCGCCTATACGCAGGGCACCGATATTCACGTTGGACCGGGCCAGGAACGGCATTTGGCGCATGAGGCCTGGCATGTGGTGCAGCAGGCGCGGGGAAGGGTCAGGGCGACGACGCAGATGAAGGGGGTTGGGGTTAATGATGATTCGGGGTTGGAGACAGAGGCGGATAGGATGGGAGGGCGGGCGGTGCAGTCGCAGCCGAAATCGGCATTGACCCTGGCTCCTTTTTTGCCTTGTTCGGAAAAGACTGCTGCATCCTCCTCCCGGCATGACCGGTTAGCCTTGATGGGAGCCGCATGCATGCTGCCCATCCAAGGGGTTTTCGTGTTTACGAGCGGGGACGTGAAAGCCCTGCGGAAGCTCATTAATGACCGACCAGAAGCCCAGTTGCTTGTCGCGATCTGGGATAAGGATAAACAGTGTCACTCTTTTGACTCTCCGGCGGAAGCTTTCTCGTTAATTTCCAAGTATGTGGACATCAAGGAAATTGCAGGGACGATATACGAAAAGCTCAATAAGATTATTCAGAGAATGATCGAGGAGCATGATCGGGTCGAAAGCCGGCAAGAAGGGTATGGATATAACAACCAATTGCTTGAGCACGCGTATCGTTTAACCCGGTACGCAGGAGCATTGCAAGCCGGCTGGAAGTGGGACATTGGCTGGATACAATATCTGGTCGATCAATATTCTCTAATTCTGGAAACGGTCACCCATCTGCGGGACACCATGGCGCCGGCAAGATCTTACACTTTTTGGCCGTTGCCGCAAGCACCGCTTCAGAGCGTCGATTGGGGCGATGACTCGATTGGCCACTTGGCTGGCTCCCTAAAGAAGTTGGCCTCGCCAGATCTGGGGACGCGGTTTGCCGAAATCGGAAACCTCAGAGATGAGGACGATGAGCAGCCTCTGTCCAAAAAAAATGGTCGGTACAAAGGCGCCATTCCATACGCGTTCCTTCGCAGTAGTCGGCGAGCGATTCTGGACTTGGTGACCCAAGTCGGCGACAGTGTGGCAGTTTTCAGCCTTGAGCGTGGGGGGGCCTTACTTGCGGACCACATTGCCGATGTGACTAGGTTGATGTCGGGTCGATATATTCCAAGTGTCAAAGTACCCAAATCTTCCGGGGTGACTGTCAATCAAGAAAAGAAAAAGGAAGAATATAGTCGCACTAAACATCAGCTAAGCCTTGTTGCTAGAATGATGGATACCGAAGAAGGCCAGATGTTCGTGCGTCTTCGCGCTCGTCGACGGATGCAGAGCGGGGTACCAGCCTTCACAATGGGACTGGCTGAAACCGCGGTTTCTGGGTCTTCCGTCAATACCTTGCTCGGGACGCTCCAGAGTTGTCATCACCTGCTGCCCTATTCAAAATTCCGCTTGCTGATCGAGAAGCAAACGATCAAGGAAAAGGAGTTGGTAGGCAAGCCGCTAGGCGGACTTCGCGTGGCGGATCCGGGAATCAAGATTACGGATAAATTGGATGTCGATACGATACCGAAGATTCAAATGTTTATCGCCCAAACACACTATATATTAGGCGAAGATGTTGGCTACCAAGTAGCTTACGAAAACCAATTGAGAGGTACGCCTGTAGTGGTATTTGATGAAACAGGGGATCGATTAATTGCGGTCAAACTATCCCGCAGCGATAAACTCCCCAGGGACATGCTTCGTTTGTTGCTCATGGGCGCATTTGACGACGCGCTAGAGTCTATTTTCCGGCCCTAGCGGGCGGGGTCTAGCGGGATCGGGTCCGGGCGGGTTCAGGGCGGGCGGGGTCGGCGGGCGGGATCAGTTCTGGGTCGGCAGGCGGGGTCAGTTCTCGAGGCAGCGGGCGAGGTCAGGGCAGCGGGCGAGGTCAGTTCTCGGTCCGTGGGGGCAGCGGGGTCAGGGGCAGCGGGGTCAGTTCTCGGAAAGCTGGGGTCAGTTCTCGCGGAAAGCTGGGGTCAGTTCTGGCATTGTTGCATTCCCCCAATTTTCGCCTAAACGCCTCTCATGGCCAGACCGTTACGCATCGCGTTTCCCGGCGCCCTCTACCGCGTCACCTCCCGGGCTGATCGGCGCGAGGCGATCTACGAGGACGACGCGAACCGCGAGGCGTTTTTGGATGTATTGGCCGAGACAGTGGCCCGCTACAAGTGGATTTGCCGTGCCTACTGTCTCATGACCAACCACTATCACATCGCGATCGAAACGGTGGACGGCAACCTATCGAAGGGAATGCGTCACTTCGAATCGCCGTCATGGTCGCGTCGGACATCTCTTCCAAGGACGCTTCAAAGAGCCGATCTTTCTCGGAGACGCAACATTTGTCGAGCGCACGCAGGAACTGGCCAAGATCCGCGGTGACGCGTCGAGCGTCCCGCGCACGCAACGCCGCCGGTCTGCCCCCACCCTCTCGGAGATCGCGTCCGACGCCCCCGATCGCGACGCTGCCATCGTGGCCGCTTATGCCACCGGCGCCTACAGCCATGGGGTGATCGCCGAACATTTCGGACGCGATTCGGCAACCGTCGGCCGCGTCGTCCGGAAAGCGCGGTCGTGGCGGGATTCGCCGCCTTCCGGCACTTCGATATCTGGAAGCCCTGACCGATCGGGTGGATCGACCGCCGGGTCGGCGGGGGACTGGGCATCATGCTCGACGACGTGGTTGCCGCAGTCATGGCGCTGGGCCTGATGCACCTGGGCCGGACGCTGGTGGACTGGGTCTAGGCGGTCTTCGGCCGGGAAAAAGGGAAAGCGCAAGTGGTCGGCCGCGCGCTGCGTTCCCCCGGTCAGGCTTGCCCCCGGATGGCCTCTCGATTATAGTCTGACCAGGTCAGACTATGTGAGCAAGACAATGCCGGCCACCCTCAATCTCACCGATGCGAAGGCCAGATTTTCCGAGGTCGTGGAGCGGGTCAGCCACGGGGAGGAGATCATCGTCACCCGTATGGGGCGCCCGGTCGCACGCATCTCACGCTACGAATGTGCTGCCGCGAACCGCCGTCTGGGGCTCTTCGAGGGCCGCATCCACCTGGCCGAAGACTTCGACGAATGGCCCGCGGATATCGCCCGTCAACTCGGCCTGACCGACTGAGTATGCGCTACCTGCTCGATACCCACTCCCTGCTCTGGGCCATCGGCGACCCAGGCACGCTGACGCGTGCAGCACGGGACGCGATCACCTCCGAGGCCAACGTCATCTTCGTCAGCAGCGCATCCCTCTGGGAGTGTGCAATCAAGGCCTCGATCGGCAAACTCGATCTGCCGGACGACTTCTTCGATGCGATCCCGCAGACCGGCTACGAGGTGCTGCCGATTCGTATCTCACACCTCAACGTCTATCGCTCCCTGCCTTTGCACCATCGCGACCCCTTCGACCGGATGTTTGTCGCCCAGGCCAGTGCCGAGGCCCTGACACTGATCACCCGCGACCCGGAAATCGCCAAGTACGATGTCAGGTTGCTGCATTGCTGAAGGCACCGGCGGAACAGGCATTCACGAACCGCCTCGCAGGCGCGGCCGCGGCCCTGTCGGCAAGCGGACTCGCCTGGGAACCGCGCACCCAAGCCCCGCCGGCGTGACCGCCGCCACGAAATCGGGACCCGCCCCGGTCGGCCGGGTGTCGTGTCTGCCCCGTGTGTGAGACGATGCGCAGGTGTCCGCCGAATCGGCGCGACCGGGCCTTGAGTCCTACTGCGGGCGCGGGCCCGGCCCGTGCCTGCCCGAGCGGATTCCCAAGTTTCATCGGAGTACCACCGAGATGCGTTGGTTGTTGATCGCCCTGACGGTGTCCGCCTTCCTGGCGGGCTGCGACAAGCCCGCGGCCAAGCCCCAGGAGCGCCCGCCGGCGCAGGTGACGGTCCAGACCATAGTCCCGCGCGATATCCCGGTCAGCTTTACGTACGTGGGTCAGACGGAGAGTACCCACCAGGTGCAGATCCGCGCGCGGGTCGACGGCTTCCTGGAGCAGCGGGTCTATACCGAGGGCAGTCTGGTCAAGGCCGGGGACGTGATGTTCAAGCAGGACCCCAAGCCCTTCCAGGCCTCGCTCGACGCGGCCAAGGGCGCACTGGGCGAGCAGCAGGCCAGGCTTCAGGTCGCCACCGACAACCTCGCGCGGGTGAAGCCCCTGACTGCGCTCAAGGCCCTGAGCCAGAAGGACTTAGACGACGCGACCGGCTCGCAGCAGTCGGCCGCGGCGGCGGTGTACGCGGCCAAGGCCAATGTGCAGCAGGCCCAACTCAATCTGGGCTACACCACCATCACGGCCCCGGTGACGGGGCTCTCAAGCTATGCCCAGGTCCAGGACGGGGCCTATGTCTCCGGGGCCAACAGCCTGCTGACCTATGTCGCCCAGATCGACAGCCTGTGGGTCAACTTCAGCGTGTCCGAGAACGACATGCTCAGGTTCCGCACCCAGAAGGACGCGGGCGTCCTGAGCGTCCCCGACCAGAAGGACTTCGTGGTGCAGGTCATCCTGTCGGACGGTTCCATCTTCCCGCACGAGGGCCGCATCACCTTTACCAATGCCGATTACAACGTCAAGACCGGGACCTTCCTGCTGCGCGCCACCGTGCCCAATCCCGATTACATTCTGCGCCCGGGGCAATTCGTCCAGGTGCGCCTCTCCGGGGCCGTGCGGCGTAACGCCATCCTGATCCCCCAGGAGGCCGTGCTGCAGGGTGCCAAGGGGCACTTCGTGATGCTGGTCGGCAAGGACGATACCGTCGCACCCCGCCCGGTGGAGGTCGGACCCTGGCAGGGCAATGACTGGTTCATCACCGGCGGGCTCGCCGCCGGCGATGTGGTGGTGACCGACGGGGTGTCACGCCTGGCCCCCGGGGCCCGGGTCAAGATCGTCGCGACCGCGCCAACCGCCGCACTGGCGCCGACGGACGCCAAGCCCGCCGCCCCGCGCCCGCCCCCGGGTGTGCTCCGCGGACCAACCGCACCGGCCCAGAGCACCGCCCCGGCCGCCCCGGCCGACGACGCCAAGAAGTAGCAGCGCAGGACCAGCCCATGTTCTCCCACTTCTTCATCGACCGGCCCATCTTCGCCGCCGTCATCGCCCTGATCATCTCCATCGCCGGCCTGGTGGCGATGGTGCAGTTGCCCATCGCCCAGTACCCGCAGGTGACCCCGATCCAGATCCAGGTCAGCGCCACCTACCCGGGGGCCAACGGCACCCTGGTGGCCCAGAACGTCGGCGCCCCCATCGAGGAGCAGGTGAACGGCGCCAATAACATGATCTACATGTCGTCGGCCAGTTCGTCGACCGGAAACTATACGCTGACGGTCTATTTCACCATCGATACCAACCCCGAACTGGCCCAGGTGGACGTGCAGAACCGGGTGAGTCAGGCGATGGCCCAGTTGCCGCAGTCGGTGCAGGCGCAGGGCGTCGATGTGCAGCAGAAGACCAGCACCTTCCTGATGGTGCTGGCCTTCTTCTCGCCGGATGGCCGTCTCGACAACGACTATATCTCGAACTATACCAACACCCAGATACTCAGCACCATCAACCGCATCGACGGCGCCAACCAGGCGGCCATCTTCGGCGTCCCCGAGTATGCGATGCGTATCTGGCTCAAGCCCGACCGCATGGCCCAGCTCGGGGTGACCGCCACCCAGCTCGCGAACGTGGTCAAGCAGCAGAACCAGCAATTCGCGGTCGGGCGCATCGGCGATACGCCCACCCCCTATCCGGTACCCATGACCTTCCCGGTCACCACCGGCATCATCACCGAACCCGACCAGTTCGACAACATGATCGTGCGCGCCGAGAACAAGGACGCGGCCCTGGTGCGGGTCAAGGACCTGGGCTATGCGCAACTGGGCGCCCAGAGCTACACCCTCCAGACCGAATACCAGGGCCGGCCGGCGACCCTGATCGCCGTCTATCAGCAGCCCGGGGCCAATTCCATTGCGGTCTCCAAGGACGTGCGCGCCAACCTGGCGGAGCTGGCGAAGGGCTTTCCCAGCGGGCTCGACTATGCCGTGGCGCTGGATACCACCGCCTTCGTGCAGGCGTCCATCGACGAGGTGGTCAAGACCTTCTTCGAGGCCGTGGTGCTGGTGGTGCTGGTGGTCTTCATCTTCCTGCACAGCCTGCGCCTGACCATCATCCCGACGCTGGCGGTGCCGGTGTCGATCCTGGGCGCCCTGATCGGGATGCTGCTCCTGGGCTTCTCCATCAACATGCTGACCCTGTTCGGCATGATCCTCGCCATCGGGCTGGTGGTGGATGACGCCATCGTGGTGGTGGAGAACACCGAGCGCAACATGGAGCAATACGGGCTGACCCCCAACGCGGCCGCGAAGAAGGCCATGGACGAGGTCAGCGGACCCGTGATCGCGGTGGTCCTGGTGTTGAACGCGGTCTTCGTCCCGGTCGCCTTCCTGGGCGGCATCACCGGCGCCCTGTACCAACAGTTCGCCGTGACCATTGCCATCTCGGTGGTGTTCTCCGGGTTCATCGCGCTTACCCTGTCCCCGGCCCTGGCGGCCATCCTCATCCAGGCCGGGAAGGGCGAGAAGAAGGGCTTCTTCGCGTGGTTCGACAGGGGCTTCGAGCGGATCACCAACGGCTATGTGCAGGGGGTCAAGACGGTCCTGGGGGCCTGGTTCCCGGGCTTCCTCGTCCTCGCGCTGGTGGTGGCCGGCTGCGTGTGGCTGTTCAAGATCCTGCCGACGGCCTTCGTGCCCCAGGAGGACCAGGGCTATATCTTCGTGCCCTATTTCCTGCCGGACTCCGCCAGTCTGTCGCGCACCAACGCGGTCGGCAGCCAGGCCGCAACCATCATGCGCGCCAACCCGGCGGTGGCCAATGTCACCCAGGTCGACGGCTACAGCCTCATCGACTCGCAGATGAAGACCAACTTCGGCATGCTGTTCGTGAGCTTCAAGGACTACGCGGAGCGTACCTCACCGGCCCTGTCGGCGAACGCGGTCATCGCCGACGGCGTGCGCCAGTTCCAAAGCATTCAGGGCGGCCTGGTGGTACCCATCAACCCGCCGGCCATCCCGGGACTGGGCATCACCGCCGGGTTCCAGATGTGGATCGAGCAGAAGGGCGCCGGGACCTTCGGACAACTCTACGACCTGGTCAATCAGATCATCGAAAAGGCCAAGACCCGGCCTGAACTCGCCGGCGTCTCCACCACCGTGCGCGCCAATGGTCAGCAACTGCTCGCCGATGTGGATCGGGAAAAGGCGGAGATCCTGGGGGTGCCGATCCAGGAGGTCTACAACACCCTGCAGATCATGTTCGGGTCACTCTATGTGAGTCAGTTTCCCAAGGACTCACGGCTCTTCCAGGTGATCCTGCAGGCGGAACCGAGCTACCGCATGACCCCGGAGGATATCGGTAATTTCTATGTCAAGAACAACGATGACAAGATGATCCCGCTGTCGGCCCTGGTCAGCACCCGCTATGTGGTGGGGCCAGATATGGTGACCCGCTTCAACAACTACCCGGCCATCGCCATCAATGGCGCCCCGGCCCCCGGGGTGAGTTCCGGCACCGCCCTGGCGGCGATCCAGGAGGTCGCGGAAGGACTGCTGCCCCAGGGCTATGGCTTCGAGTGGGCCGGCGAGGCGCGCGAGGAGGTCAGCTCCGGGTCCACCTCGACCATTGCCTTCAGTTTCGGCCTGATCTTCGTGTTCCTGATCCTCGCCGCCCAATACGAGAGTTGGTCCCTGCCGATCAGCGTCATGATGGCGATCCCCTTTGCGGTCCTGGGCGCCCTGATCGCCATTGCGCTGCGCGGTATCGACAACGACATCTATTTCCAGATCGGCCTGCTGACGCTGGTCGGGCTGGCGGCCAAGAACGCCATCCTGATCGTCGAATTCGCCGTGGAACTGCACCGCAAGGAGGGGATGTCGCTGTTCGACGCCGCGGCGGAGGCGGCGCGGCTGCGGCTGCGGCCCATCATCATGACCTCCTTCGCCTTCGTCCTGGGGACCCTGCCGCTCGCCATCGCCACCGGGGCCTCGGCCAACAGCCGGCACTCCATCGGCACCGGCGTCATCGGCGGCACCCTGGTCGCCACCCTGGTCGCCATCTTCTTCATCCCGATGTTCTACTGGCTGGTGGGGACCTTCAGCAAACGGTTCTTCGGCAGCGCCAAGGGCGATCTCTCGGCGTCCGTGGTGGCCAGGACTGCGGGGGCGGACGGCCCGGGGGCGACCGTCGGCGGCGGGGCTGTCGCCACTCAGGCGGAGCGCAAGGATGTCTGACCTGGACCGACCCGCGATCTTGGATGCGGCGACTGCGCCTTTTGCTAGGCCGTCGGTCCGCACAGCGGACCCTACGGGGGAGTCATCCCGTAGGGTCCGCTGTGCGGACCGAGCGCCGCTGGCCGTACCGACCGGACTCGTCGTGACCATGACGCTGGCGGCGCTGCTCGCCGGCTGCATGGTCGGCCCCGACTATGTCCGGCCCAAGGTCGATACCCCGGCGCAGTACCGCTTCCAGTTCCGCGAGGTGCAGGAGACCGCCAACACCCGCTGGTGGCGGGGCTTCAACGACCCGGTCCTGGACGACCTGATCAGTCAGGCCCTGGCCCACAATTGGAACGTCAAGATCGCCGCGGCCAACGTGGAGGCCGCCGCCGGGGTCCTGAGCCAGGCCCGCGCGCCGCTCTTTCCGCAACTGACCTACAACGGCGTGGGCGAGCGCGCGCGCGTCTCCGAGGACACCGCCACCACGATCCCGGGCAGCTTCGCGAACCCGGCAGACAACTTCCAGGTCCTCGCCGGGGCCTCCTGGGAGATCGACCTGTGGGGCCGCATCCGCCGTCAGACCGAGGCGGCGCGGGCCAACCTGCTCGCCACCGAGGAGGCCAGACGCGGTGTCATCCTGTCACTGGTGGGGACGGTGGCGAGCGGCTACCTCCAGCTGCGCGGGCTCGACTCCCAACTCGCCTTGTCGAAGCAGACCCAGGCCGCCTATGGCGAATCCCTGCGCCTGTTCGAGGCCCAGTTCAAATACGGACAGGTCTCGGAGATGACGGTCGCCCAGGCCAAGTCGCAGTACGAGACCGCCAGCGCCCAGATCCCGCTCCTGGAACGCAAGATCGCCCAGACCGAGAATGGCATCGGCGTGCTCCTGGGGCGCAACCCCGGGCCTATCCCGCGCGGCCTGCCCGTCGAGACCCTGGTGGCGCCCGCCGTCCCGGCCGGGGTCCCGTCGGACCTGCTGGCCCGCCGACCCGACATCCTGGAGGCGGAGCAGCAATTGATCGCCGCCAATGCCCGGATCGGCGCGGCCCGCGCACTGTACTTCCCGACCATCTCCCTGACCGGCGCCCTGGGCACCAACAGCGCCCAACTCGCCAACCTCTTCAGCGGACCGGCCAACACCTGGAGCTTTGCCGGGACCCTGGCCGGACCCATCTTCACCGCCGGGGCGGTCAGCGGTCAGGTCGCCCAGGCCGTGGCGCTCCAGCAGGCGGCCCTGAACAACTACCAGCGGGTCATCGTGGGCGCCTTTGCCGACGTCTCCAACGCACTCGTCGGCCGGGAGAAGCTGACCGCTGAGGTGACGACCCAGCAGCGGCTGGTCCAGGCCTTGAGCGACTATGCGCGCCTGGCCAGGCTCCAGTTCACCGGCGGCTATGTCCCCTACTCGACCGTACTCCAGGCCGATCAGGAACTCTTTCCCGCCGAACTGAACCTGGCGGCCACCCGCGCCGCCAATCTGATCGCGCTGGTCAGCATCTACCAGGCCATGGGCGGCGGCTGGGTCGACGAGGCCGCCCGCGAGGCCCCGGCACCGGTGCGCGGCAAGGGGCCCTTCGCCCCGGCCATCCCCAGGGCGCCGGGGGTGGCGGCGCCACCGGCGGGAGCGGGGTCTGGTGTCGCTGGTGCGGCGCCATAGTAACGAGTCAAGAACAGATGAAAAAAGATCCATCAGCAGACGCAAGTGAGAAAGGGTCCGGGCGGCCCGGGGCACTGGTCCCGGCCCGGGCACTTGGGGTTTTTCCATGACGACGAACGGCACCCGCTACGACCTGGTTCTTTTCGGCAGCGACCTGCAAGGCGAAGAACGTGCGCAGGCAGTCAACCGCCTGGCGCAGTGGATGAAGATCGACCCCGAGCAGGGCGCGCAGATACTCGAACAGCGCGGGCTCGTCATCGCCCGCGGCCTGGATGCGGACACCGGGGCGGAGACCCAGCGTAAATTGCTCGCAATCGGTATCCGCTGCAATCTGCGCCCTTGCAACACCTCGGGCCTGACCCTGGAACTGGCCGCCGTAGAAAAACCGGCAACGGTGATCACCTGCCCGGCCTGTGGTCACGTCCACCAGGTCAAGGGGGACGAACCGGCCCCCACGACCTGTGAGCAGTGCGAAATCGTCTTCGCCAAGTATGAAAATCTGGCGAAGGAGAAAAAGGAGCGCGAGCAGATCCGGCAAACGCTGGTCTACGGGCAACAGCGCTCCCTGGAGCGGGAACAAAAAGAACAGGAGGAGCGCCTGGCACAGCAGCGGCGCCGCCAACTGGAAGACGAGATCCGCAAGCAATTGGGCCTGCCGCGCCTGATGGCCAGCCGCACGGGGCTCATCAGTTCAGCGGCCGGCATCTATCTGTTGGGCATCGTGATGGGCGCGGGGGGCCTGTTCGCCTACAACCTGTTGTCCGGGAGCGGCACCATCGCCCCTGACCCCAACCGGTTCGGCGAGGGCGCACTGGCCATGGGCCAGGCGGCGGCCGAGTCGGGCGTATTCGATCCCGGTATGGTCGCCGAGATGCAGGTGTCCGCACTCCTGGACCCCGCGGCGGGCGCCGCCGCCGCGGAACCGGGTGCCGCCGCCACCGACCCGGGTGTCGCCGCCACAGGCCCTGGTGTCGCCGCGGACACCGGCGCAACCCCGGGGGCTGCCGGGCCTCTCACCGAATTGTCTTTCGGCCAGTCGGGCGCCGCGGGGCCCCGGCAACCGGGTGCGGCGGGGGCCGGCATGGCCGCGCCTAACGGGCTGGACGCGCTCGGATTCCTTGATAGCCGCCTAGCCGATCTGAAGAACGACACCGAGTGGGACATCTATCTCCTCGACCGGATCAGGGCCTTGCACGAACGCGGCGCCGCGCCGCAGGCCATGGCCCTGGTCGAGCACCTGCAGGACCCTGAGCTGCGCTTCGACCGCGGCGCCCGGCTGGCCGATGACCTGGGGCGTGAAGGCCGGTCGGCGGACGCCGAGGACCTGTATCTGCGCCTGGGCGCCGCGGCCGACCAGCAACCCGACCACGCCGGGGCGCGGGGCGCCGCCTACGCCACCCTGGCCCGCCATCGCCACCGGGCCGGGCGTCCGATCGAGGCCGCCGCGCTCCTGCAGCAGGCGATGACCATGGCCGCGACCCTGACCGCACCCGCGGATCAGGCCGCGGCCGAGAGCGAGATTGCCGCACTCCTGACCGACTTGGGCCGTCCCGCGGAGGCCCGAGCCCATTTTCAGGCAGCGCTGGGGGCGCTGGGCCGCATCCCGGCCCCGGCCGCCCGTCTGGCGGCGATCCCCCCACTCGCACAGGGCTATGCCAAGGCGGGCTACCGGGCCTCGGCCCTGAATCTGCTCGACGAGGCGACCCGCAACATCGCCTCGGCCAAGGACGCGCACGAGCGTGAGCGCATCCTTGGCGTGATCGCGCAAACCAATGCCCAGTTGGGGGACCGGCAGGGCGCCATGGGTGCCGCGGCGCGGATTGCCGACCCGGCCGGTAAGGATCGGGCACTGTATCGACTCGTTGCGACCGAACTTGCGGCGGGGCGACTCGCCGACGCCATTGATCTGGCCACGGGCCTGCGTACCCCGGCCTATCAGGCACTGGCAGCCGGTTCGGTGGGGCTGCGCCAACTGGCGCTGCCCGCCTATCGGCCGCTGGCGGCCCAGTCGGCCGAACGCGCCGCCGCGGCCGTCGCCCTGCTGACGAACCCCGCGGAGCAGGCGGCCGTCACCGCCGAACTGGCGCGCTTCGCCGCGCGCGGCGGCGACAGCGCCGCGGCCGATCGCGGCTTCGCGCAGGCACTGCGGCTCGCCGCCTCGGTGCCGTCGCTGCCGCAGCGTGACCGCGCGCTGGCGATCCTGGCCACCAACGAGGCGCTCGCCCTGCGCCTCGCCGACGCGCGCTCGCGGCTGCCGCAGATCGCCGATACACAATTGCGGTTCGCCCTGACCAACGACCTGGCCGGTCTTGGCGACGCGGCAAAGGCGGTCGGTCAATAGGATGACCGCCCTTTCTGGGATTGCCGGTCCGGGCGCAGACCTGGAGCGCGGGGTGGCCCCCGACCCCGGGGGGACCGTCGCGTGAAGTACATCGTGCTGAAGACCAGTCGCGGCGAACGCCCGGTGCTCTTTCCCAGTGAGTTCTCCCACCGCGACCTGGCGGACCTCTTTGCACCCGCGCCGATCGCGGCCGCGGGCTTCGTGCACGAGGGAGCGGACGGGATCAGTTGCGGGGGCGAGAGCGCCGGCCTGCGCATCGGCTCCCGGGGCAGCCTGGACGCGGCGCTGATCCGCGCCGCTTTGGGGGAGGATTGACGCACTCGCGGCGCGGCGGACCGGGCGCTACCATCAAAAATCCACAGATGAACACAGATGAACACAGATGTTCTCTAGAATTGTCATGCGCTGATCGCTACTGTGACAATCACCCGCAGGACGAGCCCCCGACCAAGCGTAAGCCAATGAATAATCTGTGTTCATCTGTGGATGACCGCTCTTCTTAGGATAATGAGACCGACCACCAGACCACCACCGGAGCCCCCATGAAGATCGAAACCCTGGCCATCCACGCCGGCTTTGCCCCGGACCCCACCACCAAGTCCGTCGCCACCCCCATCTATCAGACCACCAGCTACGCCTTCGACGACACCCAGCACGGGGCGGACCTCTTCGACCTCAAGGTCGCGGGCAACATCTATACCCGCATGATGAACCCCACCAGCGACGTGCTGGAGCGGCGGGTAGCGGCCATGGAGGGCGGGGTCGGGGCCCTCGCGCTCGCCTCCGGCATGGCGGCGGTGACCGACGCCATCTTCACCATCGCCCAGGCCGGGGACAATATCGTCGCCGTCTCCACCCTCTACGGCGGCTCCTACAACCTGTTCGCCCACACCCTGCCCCGCCTCGGCATCCAGGTGCGCTTCGCCGCCCCCAACGACATCGCCGGCATGCAGTCCCAGATCGACGCCAGGACCCGCGCCGTCTTCGTCGAGTCCATCGGCAACCCGGCCGGCAATGTGGCGGACATCACCGCCATCGCCGACATGGCGCACGCCCACGGCGTCCCGCTCATCGTCGACAACACGGTGCCGAGCCCCTATCTGTGCCGCCCCTTCGAGCACGGCGCGGACATCGTGATCCACGCCCTGACCAAATACATGGGCGGCCACGGCACCAGCATCGGCGGCGTCCTGGTGGACTCCGGCAAATTCCCCTGGGCGGAGAACGCGCAACGCTTCCCCATACTCAACGAACCGGACGTCTCCTACCACGGCGTGGTCTACACCCAGGCCCTGGGCGCCGCCGCCTTCATCGGCCGGGCCCGCGTGGTGCCGCTGCGCAACATGGGCGCCTGCATCTCGCCGTTCAACAGCTTTTTGATCCTGCAAGGGATCGAGACCCTGCATGTGCGCATGGATCGCCATTGCGAGAATGCGCTGGCGGTCGCGCAGTTCCTCAAGGACCACCCCAAGGTGGCCTGGGTGCGCTATGCCGGCCTGCCCGACAGCCCGGACTACCCACTGGTGCAGCGCTACATGGACGGCGCCAAGGCCAGTTCCATCCTCTCCTTCGGGATCAAGGGCGGGCTCGCCGCCGGCGCCCAGTTCATCGACGCGCTCAAGCTCGCCGTGCGCCTGGTCAACATCGGCGACGCCAAGACGCTCGCCTGCCACCCCGCCACCACCACCCACCGCCAACTCTCCCCGGAGGAACTGGCCCGCGCCGGGGTCTCCCAGGACCTGGTGCGCCTGTCCATCGGTATCGAGCATGTGGACGACATCATTGCCGACCTGGAGCAGGCACTGGCCGCGGCGGGCTAGCCCCCCCACCGCCCCGGCAGTCCTGCGCGTGCCGAGGCGCTGCCGCCCGCCCGGATCGGCGCCTTGGAGTGAGAACCGCTCTTGCTGGGGCTATTGGATCGCAAACTTCACCGCCGAGGCCGCCGCAATCAGCCACACCGCCCCGCCTACCTCGCGCGGACGCCCGGCGAGCGTCTTCACCACCGCATGGACGATGAACCCGAGCCCGATGCCGGCGGCGATCGAGAAGGTGAAGGGCATCGCGAGCGCCGTGACCACCGCCGGCAGATAGTCGGTCAGGTCGTCCCAGTTGAGCCCGCGCAGGGCCCCGGCCATCAGGCAGGCGACGAACAGCAGGGCCGGCGCGGTGGCGAAGTCGGGGAGCGCGGTGGCGAGCGGGGCGAAGAAGAGCGTCGCCAGGAACAGCACGCCGGTCACCACCGCGGTCAGGCCGGTGCGCCCGCCCGCCTGGATGCCCGCGGCGCTCTCGATATAGCTGGTGACGGTCGAGGTACCGAGCGCCGCGCCCAGGATGGCACCGCCCGAATCCGCCGTCAGGGCCTGCTTGAGCCGCGGCACGGTGCCGTCCGGGCGCATCAGCCCGGCCCGGTGCGTGACCCCGATCAGGGTGCCGGCATTGTCCAGCACGTCGACCAGGAAGAAGGTCAGCACGATGCTCACCAGGCCCAGGTTGAGCGCGCCGGGGATGTCCATCTGGAGCCAGGTGGGCGCCAGCGAGGGCGGCAGCGAGACCACGCCGTGGAAGCTGGTGAGCCCGAGCGGAATGCCGACGGCGGCGGTCGCAAGGATGCCGATCAGCACCGCCGCGGCAATGCCGCGCGCCGCCAGCGCCGCCATCGTGAGAAAGCCCGCGCAGGCGAGCAGCGTCGCGGGGTTGCCGAGCTGGCCCAGGGTCACATAGGTCGCGGGGGCCGCCACCACCACGCCCATGTGCTCCAGCCCGATCAGCGCCAGGAAAAAGCCGATGCCGGCACCGATGCCGAGTTTGAGCGACAGTGGAATGGTATTGATCAGCCATTCCCGCACGCGCAGCAGCGAGACGATCAGGAACAGGACGCCGGACAGGAAGACCGCGCCCAGCGCGACCTGCCAGGGGATGTGCAGCCCGCCCACCACGACGAAGGCGAAATAGGCGTTGAGCCCCATGCCGGGCGCCAGCGCCAGCGGGAGGTTGGCGTACAGCCCCATGGCGATGGAGGCGATGCCGGCACCCAGACAGGTCGCCACGAACAGGGCCCCCTGGTCCATGCCGGTGGTGGCCAGGATGCTCGGGTTGACCGCCACGATATAGACCATCGCGAGCCAGGTCGTGATCCCGGCGAGGACCTCGGTGCGGATCGTGGTACCGGCGTCGTGGAGGTGAAACAGGGTCATCGCAACCACCGTGCTCAGGTTGGGTTCAGGCACCTCGGCCGCTGGCCGTGTGCGGGTGGGCCTTGGACGCGCCCGCTTTGCGCCGCTGGTTTCGGCAAGGCCGGGAAGCGGCCCGCCGGCGCACTCGGCGGGACCATGAAACCGGCTCAGGGTAGCGCAACGCCTCCCGGAACCTAAGCCGTTGCGGCCCGGCGGCTGCGATCAGAACTGATGTGGTGACCGAGATCCCGGGTCCGCTGTCGTTGTCGTTGCCGTTGTCGTAATCGAATAATCCGACCACGATTACGACAACGACGCCCGGTCCGTGAGAACGTCCGGTAGGATGGGCAAAGCCTGCGCGCGACGGTCCGGACCTGTCGCGGCGCCGCTCGGGCGTGCCCATCCGGTCTGCGTCGAGGTCTGGAGGATGGCGCGCGAGCCGCTCCGTCTGGCTTGCGAGTCCGGGATGATCCGCGCGGCCCAGTTGAGCCTTGAAGTCCGCCATGGTCCACTCCATCGGTCGGGTTGCTGTCCAGTGGATTAAACCATGCGAGACAGGGGTTGCGCCAGTGTCCGGAGTGAGTGGAGAAAAGGCTAAGATGCCGGATCGAAGGTGCATTCCCATGCGATCGAACATCATGCTCGGCTGGTCCGCACAGCCCGTAGGGTCCGCTGTGCGGACCAGCGACCTCCCGTCCAGCAGGGTGGCCGGGGTTATGATCAAGGCCCGCATTACCGCGCCCCGCGCAGCCGCGGGTCGAATGCGTCGCGGACCACGTCGGCGAATAGATTGGCCGCCAGGACCAGGGTGAACATGAAGAGGAAGGCGGCGGCCAGCGACCACCAGACGACCGGATCGCGGGCCAGTTCCAGGCGGGCGCTGTTGATCATGTTGCCCCAACTGTTCATGGTCGGGTCGACGCCGATGTTGATATAGGACAGTACCGCCTCGGCCAGCACCAAGCCGCTGAAGTCGAGTACCAGGGTGATCAGTACGATATGCAGCACATTGGGCAGGATGTGCCGGCCCAGGATGGCGAAATGACCGACCCCGAGCGCGGCGCCGGCCTGCACATAGTCGGCCTCGCGCAGCTTCAGTGCCTCACCGCGCAGGAGCCGGCAGAGGCCGGTCCAACTGGTCACGCCCAAGATCAGACAGAGGAACAGCAGGCGCAGGTCCGCCCGCTCCACCAGGCTCGCGAACTGGTCGGCGTTGTTCGCCATATAGACCTGGAGCATGAGGATGGCGGCGGCGATGAGCAGCACGCTGGGGATCGCATTGAGGGTCGTGTAGAGGTACTGGATGATGTCGTCCACCCAGCCGCGGAAATAACCGGCCATGATCCCGAGCAGCACGGCCGCCGGCAGCATCACGAGCGTGGTCAGGGTGCCGATGACGAGCCCGGTGCGAATGGATTTCAGCGCCTGGAAGAAGACGTCCTCACCCACCTTGTCGGTGCCCAGGATATGGTACTTGAGGGCCAGTTCACCGGCGACGAAGCCGAGCACCAGCATCAGGGCGAGTCCCCCCAGTGCGGTACGCCAGGGCAACTCGGTGCGGCCGTCGCGGACCTCTTCATAGATCGCCGACAGGGCGAGCCCCCGGCGCTGCGCCATGCTCCAGAGGACCTGGAGCGTGATCAGCCCCCAGACGGCCAAGCCCTCGGTCAGTCCCCTCAGTGCGGTACCGAAGATGTCCCAGCCGCGTTGATTCGGGTCCTTCAGGTGGCGGCCGCCGTATTGCAGCCGCGGGAAGTCCCGCACTACGCTGCCGTCGGGTTGGGTGATGGCCTCCTTGACGAAGAGGTGGGTGGCGAAGGGGGCCGAATAGGTCTTCTCCTGGCGTTGACGCAGCGGCCGGGCCCAAAAGTCGAAGATGCTCAAGACCTCCGGGGCGAAGCGCCGCTCGGCGGACGGGTCGGCGGCGCCCGACGCCGGATCGGCGAGCGGCAGCCGGAAGTGGAGTGTATCCAGCAGCCCGATCAGTACATAGAAGCTCAAGACCACCAGGGCGCCCATGCCGACCCGTGAGCGGGCCACGCGCCGCCAGGGGGCGCGCAGGTGCTCGTGACGGGAGGCATAGAGTGCGAAGCCGACAGCGAGTCCCAGCAGCAGGAACACCAGGGCGTCGGTCCACAATACGACGGGCATCATTGCAGCCGCACCCGCGGATCGACCAATGTATAGGAGATGTCGGTCAGCAGCAGCCCCACAATATAGAGCACGGCGCCCAGGAAGACCATGGCGCGCACGATGGCGAAGTCCTGGTTGCTGATGGCGTCGATGGTATAGCTGCCCAGGCCCGGGATGCCGAAAAACGACTCGGTGATCAGGCTGCCCATGAAGAGCAGCGGCAATATCACCACCACGCCGGTCAGGATGGGGATCATGGCATTGCCGAGTATATGGCGAAACAGCACGCGGCGCTCGGTGAGCCCCTTGGCGCGGGCGGTGCGCACATAATCCTTGGAGACCTCCTCCAGGAACAGGGTGCGGTACCAGCGCACCCCGGACCCGACCCCGCCGACGACCCCGACGATGACCGGCAGGATCAGGAATTTCCAGGCCTCGATCCCGGTGTCGTACCCGGAAATCGGCACCAGGTGGAACATCTTGCTCATCAGGAACTGGCCGCCGATGATATAGAAGAGCCCGGAGATGGACATCATCGCCACCAGCAGCACCACGGCCCCCAGATCCAGATAGGTGGCCCGGAAGAAGACGATGAAGAGCGCCAGGCTGATATTGATGGAGAGCCCCACCAGCAGCACCGGCACGGCGATGGCGAGGCTGGGCCACATGCGCTGCGAGATGTCGTAACCGATATTGCGCCCGTCGTCCGATGAACCGAAGTCGAAGGCGAAGAGCTTCACCGAACGCTGGAAGAAGATGGTATCGGTGACCTTGGCGAGCCCGCTCGCCGTCTCATTGAAGAGCAGGGGCCGATCATAGCCGTGTTCCTGCTTCCAATTGCTGATCGCCGCCGCGGTCACCCGCTTCTCCCCGAGTTGCATCCGCGCCATCTCGTCGGGTGAGTTGAGCACGAAGAACAGGACGAAGGTCAGCAGGTTGACCCCGATCAGGATCGGGACGGCATAGAGCAGGCGGCGCAGGATATAGGCGCTCACAGGGCGGTGCTCCGTTCGCGGCGCCGCACCATCCACAGGGCGGGCAGGACCAGGACCAGGACGATTGCAAGCGTCCCCCACAGGGGCCACAGGACCGGCGGATTCCATTCGGTACGCAGGCGCTCCCGCACCGCCGGGTCGAGCCGCCGGTATTTCAGCGTATTGTTTGCCATCTTGTTGGGATTGGCGTTGAACAGCCACTGGTGATGCAGGGCGAAGGCCTTGGGGTAGAAGCCCCAGAGCCAGGGCGCGTCGCGGCGGGCAATCGTCATCATCTGGTCGACCAGGGCCTGGCGCTCGGGGCCGTCCTCCATGAATTTCATCTGATCGAAGAGCCGATTGAACTCCGGGTTGTCATAATTGGAGGTATTCTCCCCCTGGTGCTCCACCTTGCCGTTGGGGCCGTAGAGCAGGAAGAAAAAATTCTCTGGGTCCGGATAGTCGGCGTTCCAGCCCCACATGTAGACCTGGCCGGTCCCGTTGCGCATCTTTTCCTGGAAGCGATTGTAGTCCGTGGAGCGGATGACGAGCTCGATCCCCAGCTTCTCGAATTGCTTGCGCATCCAGGCCAGCCGCGACTTGTCATCGGGTCCGGTGGCGACCGCCTCATAGTTGATGCTGAGCGCCCGGCCGGTCTTGGGGTCGCGCCCGCCCGGGTAGCCGGCCTGCTCCAGCAGGGCGCGGGCCTCCTCGATCCCCCGGCGCACCGGGCGGCCGTCTTGCCATTCATAGACATAGGGGTTGATGCCGCCCTCCCCTTCGCGATAGCCGCTGATGCCGGGCGGCAGGGGCCCCTGCGCGATCAGGCCGCGGCCGTTGGCGAAGATCGAGATGAACTCCTCATAATCCACCGCGATGGAGATGGCGCGGCGCAGCAGCCGCGCCGGCTCGCTGTAACCGCCCACCACCGGGTCCAGCATATTGAAGCCCAGGTAAGAGATGGAGGTCTCCACCGAGGTGATGAGATCGATACCCTTGGTCTGCATCTCGTCGGTGAGGCTGGGCCCGCCGTCCCCGCCGATGCGCACGGCCTGGTCGAAGGCGTCGGAGGAGATCCCGGACGAGTCGTAATAGCCCTGGACAAACTTGTTCCAGCGCGGGATGTCCTCCTTCTCCAGGCTATAGACGGCCTGGTCCACGAAGGGCATGGGCCGACCGGCGTCCGCCAGGAGTCCGGCCTCGGCGTCGCCGGGCATCCCCTGGGTGGGGAAGGTCTCACCCCAGAAGTTGGGGTTGCGGGTGAGGACCATCCGCAGGTTGGGGTTGTTCTCAGTCAGCATGAAGGGACCGGTCCCGACCGGGTACCAGTCGAGCACGATATTTCGCTCCTTCATCCCGGGCTGGGCATAGAACAACTCCGCCTCCCAGGGCATGGGGGCGAAGAAGGGCATGGCAAGCCAGTAGGTGAACTGGGGGTATTTGCCGGTGATGCGGATGCGAAAACTCGTCGGGTCCACCACCTCCACCCCGTCGAGCCGCGCCTCGCGCAGGGCCTGGACCCGGGCGATCGGGTCCAGCTTCGCGGCCGGCGCCAGGCGCTCGCCCAGTTCCTTGAATCCCACGATGTGCTCCTGCATCACCCCGGCGATCGGCGACTGCAGCCAGGGGGCGGCCAGGCGTTTGATCTGGTGGGCGAAGTCCGCCGCGGTCAGCTCGCGGGTCCCGGTGTAGGGGAAGTCCGCCAGGCGATTGATGCCGCGCAGATCCCCCGCGGTCAGCCCGTGGTAACGCAAGGCCCCGGACCCATCCCGGGCGAAGGCGGGGTGCGGCTGGAAGCGGACCCCGGGGCGGACCTGGACCAGATAGTCGCTGTAGGCGATCTGCGCCGCCGGGGCATCGTCCGGCAGGGGCTTGCCCGCGGCGTCGAAATAACGCGGCACCGGGACCTGTGACGCGGACAGGGGCACCAACTGATAGGGCCGCAGCAGCAGGTGGTACTGCAGCGGCGGCTCGTAGACTTGGGCGAGGAAGGCATACTCGTTGGCGCTGTAGGACCGCACCGGGTCCAGGTGCTTGGGCCGCTCGCCGAAGGAACTGTAGAGGGTGTTGCTCAGCGCCCGCCCCGCCGGATAGGGGTCGTTCCAAGGCCCCTGGCCGCAGCCGCCGAGCAGCAGCACCAAGGCCACCACCAGCATCGCCAGGACCCCGCACCGCGCGCTGAGCCCCGTAGGGTCCGCTGCGCGGACCGAGCCCCCCGCGATCACAGACCCGGCCACGCGCCCGCGAAAACCCCAGGCCCGCCCGACCAGCCCCCGCTCGAGGCTGGTCCAGGCTGGCACGGGCCGACAAGTTTCGGTAGTGTTGCGAATCCTCATAGGGCGGACATGATCGCACGGGAGACGGCGCCGCCGAAAGTCGCGCCGTTGCCGATTTGCCGCCCCGCCGCCCCCGACACCACCGACCACGGAGCAATCGACACCCATGGGCTTCCTACAAGACAAGCGCGTCCTGATCACCGGTTTGGCCAGCAACAGGTCCATCGCCTGGGGCTGCGCCGCCGCCATGCGCCGCGAGGGCGCCCAGGTCGCGCTCACCTACCAGAACGACAAGCTGCGCCCGCGGGTCGAGGAGATGGCCACCCAGTTGGGCTCCGACATCGCCCTGCCCCTGGACGTGGGCAGCGACCGCCAGATCGCCCAGTGCTTCGCCGCCCTGGAACAACGCTGGGACGGCCTGGACGCCATCGTCCACTCCATCGCCTATGCCCCCAAGCACGAGTTGGACGGGGACTACGTGGACGCCCTGACCCGCGAGGGCTTCAACACCGCCCACGAGATCTCCTCCTACAGCTTCGCCGCCCTGGCCAAGGCCAGCCGCCCCTTGATGGCCGGCCGCAATGGGGCGCTCCTGACCATGACCTTCCTCGGCGCCCAGCGGGCCGTGCCCAACTACAACGTGATGGGGCTCGCCAAGGCGAGCCTCGAGGCCAATGTCCGCTATCTCGCCGCCTCGCTCGGCCCCAACGGCACCCGCGTCAACGCCATCTCGGCCGGTCCCATCTATACCCTGGCGGCGGCCGGGATCTCGCACTTCCGCTCGATGCTCAATCAGGTGGAGAAGCACACGCCATTGCGGCGTAATGTGACCGCCGAGGAGGTGGGTAATGCCGCTGCCTTCCTATGCTCGGATCTGGCGAGTGGCATCACCGGGGACGTACTGTTCGTGGACACCGGCTTCAACATCCTCGGCCTGGGCTGAGGAGCGCCGCGCCGTCATCGCAACCACCCGCCGGTACGGCGCCGTCGCGCTGCTGCCCGGCCCGTCGCTGCGTCCCGGCGGGTCGAGGGCGGCCGGCACTTGCGCAGCCGACATCATCCGAGCAATATCTGTCGACACGCTGGCGGGGCCTGGGGGTGAGGACCATGTTGTATGCGGTGTATGTCCATCCGGGCGACGCCCAACACGCGCATGGCGTCACGGTCCCCGATTTTCCTGGGTGCTTTTCAGCGGCAGACGACTGGGCAGCGCTGCCCGCACAGGTACAAGAGGCGGTCGAGGTCTATTACGAGGGGGAGGATCTCGTCATCCCGCCGCCGACCCCCTTGGAGGAACTGGCGGCCCTGCCGGAATATCAGGGCGGCGTGTGGCTCCTGGTTGATATCGACCTGGGGCGGGTCAATCCCAAGGCGGTCCGGCTCACTATCTCGTGACCCGAGAGGTTGGTGTAGCGTATCGACGGCTACGCGAAGGCGCATCACCTGAGCCGCTCGGACTTTCTCGCCCGGGCGGCATCTTAGGCATTGAAGCAGTAGAGGCACAGATGCTCATGCAACACCGTATCTACAAGGGTACTGAAGAGCCCCATGACTCAATCAGGTTACTACCTGAACCGCGACCAGGCTGGAGGGATGCCGACAGGCAGCGCAGAGCATATGTACCGGCAAGCGAACTGGAAGTTGAAAGAGTCAATAAGGCCATGTTGCTCCGGCGCCCACTCTTGGTAACTGGTTGGCCAGGCAGTGGATCGTCGTCGATCGCATATCGCATAGCCCATGAACTCCGACTGGAAGCCGTACTTCGCTGGCATGTCACAAAAGCAAGCACCGTTAAGGACGGATTATATCTTTTTGACCGAGTAGGTTTTGAGCAAGATGCGAACATCGCCCAGGTTCGCGACGTCCCCGACTCCCCTCGCGGCATCGAAAACTACCTCAAGCTGGGTCCGCTGGGAACTGCATTTACTGCATCACGCAATCCCCGCGTACTGCTTATTCAAGACATTGATAGAGCATCCGATCAATTAATAGACGATCTGCTGGTAGTTCTTGATGAAGGCTGCTTTTCCATACCAGAACTCGCGCGCTCTCATAGCGCAATATCCCGTATAGCGCTATCGGATCACGTTTCCGGTACCGACTCGAACATAGAAATCGCACATGGTAACGTATACTGCAGGACTTTTCCCTTTATTGTTGTTACCAGTCAAGGAAGGCGAGATTTACCATATGATCTGCTGAGAAATTGCATACAACTTCATATTCCCTATCCGGATCGTAAATCAAGGAAACGGATAATCTCTTCTAATTTTAGGGAAGGCGTTTTACCTAGAAGCAGGCTTGATGAACTGGCGACGCGCGCCGCTGAGGGAACTCAACTGACGGTCGACCAAGTCCTTGATGTGGCCCACATGGCTATCATTGATGATGCGTTCGACATTCAGGAGTCACTACAGGCATATTATCAAGAAGAACCATCACCGGATACGGAGGCACGCGCGACAAGTGTAAAGGAGAGGCTTACCACGGCACCCCCCGGCTACGATATTTTTCTGAGTTACGCTGCTTCGGACGCGGAAGTTGCTGGCGAATTGCGGGCGACCTTCGTGCGAAGCGGAATGACCTGCTTTATGGCCGAGAAGGATATTATTGTTGCGTCATTATGGGAAACATCTATTCGCGACGCGCTGATATCAAGTACCAGCATACTGTTATTACTGACTCCGCGCTCGATTGACCGACCCTGGATATTGCTTGAGGGCGGCGCTGCATGGGCTCTAGGGAAACCGATTATTCCAGCGCTCGTTCATGTGACGCCAGATGCCTTAATCGATCCTATACGGAAATTTCAAGCGCGGGTCGTGGAGACCACTGCACACAAACAGGCCCTCGCCCGCGAACTGAAAGAAGCCCTTACAGTTACCTGAACGCCGACCCAGTGCGGCACATCGATCTCTGCGCCAGATTTCAATACCCTGCCAGCAAGTTAGGTTGGCATGAGCAATGAACCCGAACGGTGCGCCGAAGATGTTGGGTTCGTTGCGCACACCAACCTACCGAGCCGGTTGAGGCGACAGAACTCTTAACCAAGCCGTTCTTCCAAGCTCGACCGAACTCTAATCCCCGCCAGGAGCACCAGTGATGAGCGTAGCGGAACAAGTATTACTCCAAAAGATCAGGCAGCTACCGCCCCGGCGACTGGCAGAGGTAGAGGATTTCGTCGATTTCTTGCGTGCGCGCGAGGACGATCAACGCCTGACGCAAGCTGCCGCCAAGGCGGGCGAAGCCAGTTTTGCGGCGGTGTGGGACAATGAAGAAGACGCTGCTTACGATCGGATGTGACGGTGGCATACTCCTTCGGCGACGTGGTGTTGGTGCCGTTTCCATTCACCGATCAGTCGGGCACCAAGAAGCGGCCCGCGGTTATCGTCTCCAAGAACCGTTACAACACCCTGCGGCGTGATCTCATCATCATGGCGATCACGAGCCAGGTGCGCACGCCGCTCGGTTTCGGGGAGTCGCTCGTTGCCGACTGGCAAACGGCCGGTCTCATCAAACCGTCCGTGCTCAAGCCGGTTTTCACAACGATTGAACAAGGACTCGTCGCGCGCGCCATGGGCAGACTTGCTGCTGCCGATCTGCGCACGCTCCGAGCCGTGCTCGCGCAGGTCATCGGCTGAATCTTGAGGCGAATATGGCAACCAGCAATTACGACGGTGACATCGTTGCATGGGCGAACGAGCAGGCCGCGTTGCTGCGCGCCGGTCTCTTCTCCCAACTGGACATCGAGCACCTCGCGGAGGAAATCAAGGACGTTGGCGAGAGCGAAAAGCGCGCGCTGGCACGCCGGATTTCCGCGCTCCTGGCCCACCTCCTGAAATGTCAGCACCAACCGGATCTGCAAGGCAACAGTTGGCGGCGCACAATCAAGGAGCAGCGCAATGCGATTGCCATCTGCATCAAGAAGACCCCGAGCCTGACGGCAGCGTTGAGCGATGCGGATTGGTGGTCCGGTGTCTGGTCAGATGCCGTCGCGAAGGCGTCGGAAGAAACGGGGTTGGGCGATTTCCCCGAATCCTGCCCGTGGACTATCGACACGATTCTCGATCCGGGGTGGCTTCCTTCGCTTGTGGGATACGGGACAAACCCATAGGACCGCAGGTTGCCATGAAAGCCTCCCGCATTGCGCGCCAGCGCCGAGAGACGGATGCCGGCATCCCCGAGCACGCGCACCAAACGGTTCTTTTCGGCCCCCAGCATGGCGGTCAAACGCTCTCGCACACGAGAAATCCCGATGATTAGCCAAGAAAAGATCGATTCCGCTATCCGCATACTAGCGCAGATCGCCGGTGCCGACCGGATACTGATGTTCGGCTCTTACGCGCGCGGCGATGCGCGAGAGGACTCCGACCTCGACCTACTGGTGATTGAGCCGCAGGTCGCGAACCGCGCCGCAGAAATGGTCCGGCTGCGGCGGGCTCTCCGCCCTCTGCGCATTCCGGTCGATGTATTGGTCTATTCCGCGGACGATGTAGCCCGCTGGGGCGACCAACCGGGGAGCGCCTTGTATTCCGCGTTGCGGGAAGGTACGCAAGTTTATGCCTGAACGAAACCTGGCAGATATCTTTCTCACCGCAGCCATGCGCGATGCGCAAGCCTATGTCAAACTCGCGAGCGATCCCGAACTGCACGACTCGCTGGCCGGATTCCACGCGCAGCAGGCAATCGAGAAGGCCATCAAGGCAGTATTGGCCCATGCGGGAGTTCGGTTCCGACGCACCCACGACATCGCGGAACTTTTGGACGTGCTTCACGATGCGGGCTTGGCCCCTCCACCCTTCGCCGATCGGTTGGACGAATTCAATCCCTACGCCATCGAGATGCGCTACGGGCTCGTGGAGCCCGAAGGACTTGATCGCCCGGGCACCGAAACTATGATTTCCGCCGTGCTGGACTGGGCCATGGAGCGGCTATCCAAAATTCGCTGAAACCTCCCCGTAGCCCGGATGGAGCTTAGCGGAATCCGGGAGCGGCCTCGCAGATAAGCGACGGATCAGCGGCTTGCTGGGGGACCTGGCCTCTCGTAGTCGTCCGGTCCGGTCAGGGAGCGCCGCACCCCAGTGCGGCGCGATCTCGCAGATAACCCCGCCGGTGTGGGTTACGCAGAGGCCGCGCCGCACTGGGGTGCGGCGCTCCCAGTAGCCGTTGCGGCTTAACTCAATGGCAATGACGCTCCCGCTTGGGAATGCCGTGCGGGCGCTACCCGTCCGGTCTTGGCACTGGACGCAGAGCACCCGCACTTGCCCCATGCGGGAGCGTGGGAGCCAGGGCCGGAGGTTCGGGTGAGGAACGAACCCCAACGATACCCCGGGCGGCGCCGCTTGGCACCGCCGCCCCCGGCCAGTCCACATCAGATGAGGATATCGTCCGCGTGCAGCAGGTCGGCGAACAGGTCCTTCTTGATCACCTCCCAGTTCTTGCGCGTCTTGGCCGCCGCGCCGATGATGTAGCGGCGGGCGATGAAGACCTTGCGGCTGTCCTCCTCGGCCTCTGCCATGAGCAGCCAGCCGGTGTAGAGATAGCTGTAGATCTCCACCAGTTCCTTGGCGGCGATGCTCTGGAATTGCTTATCGGTCTTGTCCGTGACGTATTTCAGGGCGTCGAGGAACAGCACCCGCATTTCCTTCAGTTCATCCGCCAACTGCGCCAGATTGCCGGCCTTGCCCTTCTGTTCCAAGGCCGTGAAATGGTCTGCAAGGATGTCGTTGATGACCCCGCCGGTGGCCGCGACGATCTGCAGTTGCGAGGTGCCCTCGTAGATGTTGGTGATCCGGGCGTCGCGCGTCAGACGCTCGACATTGAACTCCTTCATGTAACCGGTGCCGCCATGGATCTGCAAGGCGTCATAGGTGATCTTATTGGCGTTCTCGCTCAGCACATACTTGGCCATGGGGGTGAGCAGCGCGGCCACCCGGGTCGCCTCCTTGAGTTTGGCGGTCTGCTCCGACGAGTCCTTGCCCGCGGCCTTGAGCGCCTCGATCTTCTCTTCCAGCTTGTTGCGCAGGTCGACCCAATGGCAGCCGGCATAGAGCAGTGAGCGGTCGCTCTCGAGGGTGACGCGCATCTCCATCAGCAGATTGGCGACGACCGGAATCGCATAGATGCTCTTGCCGAACTGTTCGCGTGCCCGGGCGTAGCGCAGGGCCTCCTCATAGGCCGCCTGCGAGATGCCCAAGCCTTGGGCGGCCACGCCCAGGCGCGCCCCATTCATCATGTCCATGACATATTTGATCAGGCCGAACTTGCGCTTGCCGATGAGTTGCGCCGGGGTATCGTTGAATTGCAGTTCGCAGGTGGGCGAACCGTGGATCCCGAGCTTGTTCTCGATGCGCCGCACCTGGACATTGTCTTTGCCGTAGCAGGCGAACAGACTCAGGCCGCGACCGTCCTTGGTGCCCGGCTCAGAGCGGGCCAGCACCAGCAGGATCTGCGCATTGCCGTTGGTGATGAAGCGCTTGACCCCCTTGAGCCGCCATTGCCCGTCGTCGTCCTGATAGGCCAGCATGTTGACGGCCTGCAGGTCGGAGCCCGCGTCCGGCTCGGTCAGCACCATGGCGCCGG